>Ga0114979_10001262_pt1 | contig 16994 bp, 21 predicted proteins | sample S_140625_EF_Meta_FD_87315 | JGI IMG/M metagenome (GOLD analysis project Ga0114979, IMG submission 87315) | Freshwater microbial communities from Lake Simoncouche, Canada to study carbon cycling - S_140625_EF_MetaG | ecosystem: Environmental > Aquatic > Freshwater > Lake | place: Lake...
AAGCCAAATATTTAAAAAATATTGAATTTTTTGATTTATATTTTAATGAAACTTCTAAAAAAGATATTAGTTTAGGAATTCGTTTTGTTTTTCAATCTTTTGCAGAAACATTAACAACGGAAAAAATTGAAGAAGAATTAGAAAGAATTTTATTTTTATTAGAAAAGGAATTTAACATTAAATTAATAAAATAAAAATTTAAAATTTTGAAATAAAAAAAAGGAAGAAAAATTTATTATTAATTTTAAATTAATTTTGTATACAGTACAATTTTAAATTTTTAAAAACCAAAAAATGACTCTTTTAACAAATTCATTCATTATAAAATATTCAAACTTTAAAGAAGATGAATATGATAATTATGATTCTGACGAAGATGAAAAAGGCCCAGCTCTGGAAATTTATGGAACAGATTTAACACTTTTAGCTAGACAAGGACAATTAGAAGAATGTTTTGGACGTGAAAAGGAATTATTAGAAATGATGGAAATTTTAGTACGTCGTCAAAAAAATAATCCTGTTTTAGTTGGAGATGCTGGTGTTGGAAAAACTGCTATTGTAGAGTTATTTGCTAGTAAGATTGTAAATAATTTAGTTCCTTTTGTTTTGGAAGGAAGAACGTTAATTAGTTTAGATTTAGCAAGAATTGTAGCTGGTTCTAGATATCGTGGGGAATTTGAACTTCGTTTTCAACGAGTTTTGGATGAAGTCTTAGCACAACCAAATATTATTATTTTTATTGATGAAATTCATAATATTGGAGGAACAGGTTCAGCAGAAGGTTCATTAGATGCAGCTAATATTTTAAAACCTGTTTTATCTAGAAGTGGTTTTCAATGTATAGGTGCGACTACTACAAAAGAATATCAAAGAATTGAAAAAGATCCAGCTTTAAATAGACGTTTTCAACCAATTAAAGTAAAAGAGCCCTCAATTGATGAAACAGTCAATATTCTCTATGGATTACGTCCAAGTTTAGAAGCATTTCATAACGTTGAAATTTTACCTGGTGCTTTACGCTTATCTGCAGAATTAGCATCACGTTATATTTATGATCGTTTTTTACCTGATAAAGCGATTGATTTAATTGATAGAGCAGCTGCCAAAGAAGTAATAAAATTAACCAATGTAACTGAAGGTTCTGTAATTACTGCCTTAGTAAATGCTGGTTTAAATAATATTGGAACATTAAGAATTGAAGCATTTAGACGTGGGGATATTGCTTCAGAATTTGTTTTTCAAGAAATAGAAAATGCTTATCGTAATTTTTTATTACGTTGGATTGAATCGCCTTTAACTATTCCTGAAAATGCGAAACCAATTTTATCACCTATTTCACAAACATTATTTGATAAAATGCGTATTTCCGTTTTAAAACGAGTAGATGAATTACTTTTTTCTTCAAGTAAACCAAGAGAAATTACTCGTGTGATGAAAAAAATATCTGATTTATCACCTGAAAAAAATAAAGAAATTTATAAAAATATCTCTACTGAAGTTAATAGATTTGGAAAATTACAAGACTTAAGTGTTTACCGAATCTCTTTGTTCTTATTTAATGAATGGTTAGAAGGTGAAAATCATAATTTTATATCACCTACTTTTAAACAACGTTATACTCGTGATTTAGTTCAATTGGTTGCAAAAGCTGGTATGTACGACCATTTAGCTAAAATTCGTAAATCTATTGGTAAAGAGCCTTTATCTTTTTCAAAAACCAATGATTTTTGTTCAATTGATATTGAAGAATATGAACAAACTTTTGAAATTTTAAGTGAATTAGAAGAAAAAAGAATTGAAGTTTTCAAAGATTTTATTGTTGACTTAAAACCTTTATTACGTAAAGGAGTTGTTGAAAGTTTAAAATATAGTTCAGATTTACAAGTTTCTGAAAAAGATTTAAAAACAATTTATACTTTATTAGGTTATTTTTCAACACAAACGGGTCGTGAATATTTATATAATTTAGATGATCCTGATTTAATTCGACGCGCTAGAAAATTAGGTGATTTTAGTGGGCTAAAAAAACGTATTACTCAAAAAGAAATACGAGAATTATTAGCAAGTATGACAGGTATTCCAATTCAATCGATTTCAAATGTTGAATCACAAAAATTAATTAATTTAGAAGCAACATTACATAAAAGAGTTATTGGACAAGAAGAAGCAATTTCGGCAATTGCAAAAGCAATTCGTCGTTCCAGATTAGGAATTCAAAATCCAAATAGACCAATTGCTAGTTTCATGTTCTGTGGACCAACAGGAGTTGGAAAAACTGAAGTAACAAAAGCTTTAGCAGTAAGTATGTTTGGTGCGGAAAGTGATATGATTCGTTTTGATATGTCAGAATTTATGGAAAAATTTACTGTTTCTCGTTTAATTGGATCACCACCAGGTTATGTAGGGTATGATGATGGTGGACAATTAACCGATTCTGTTCGTCGTAAACCTTATTCAGTTATATTATTTGATGAAGTTGAAAAAGCACATCCAGATATTTTAAATATTTTATTACAAATTTTAGAAGATGGTCGTTTAACTGATACTCAAAAACGTTTAGTTCCATTTGAGAATACCGTTATTATTATGACTTCAAATGCCGCAGCTGAAGAAATTCAACAAATTATTAAAGCAGATCGAACAGCTAAACAAGCTGGATTAATTCAAGAAGATATTAAACCAGAAAACGGAGAAGAATTTGAAAAAAATAGTATTATTCTTAATGATAGTTATGCAGGAGCTATTGAATTCTTACAATCTCCTATTACTGAAAATTTCTTAATTGATATTAAAGAACAACTACGTACAGAATTTGAAAGATCTTTCCGTACTTTAAAAGAGTACGAATTTTTAGAAAGTGAAATTCAAAAATCAAACAATAACCCTTCGGATAAAAAAGATAAAAAAGTTTCTGATTTAAAAGGTGCTGTTTTAGAACGCTTAAGTACAATGTTTTTACCGGAATTTTTAAATCGATTAGATGATATTATTATTTTTCAACCATTGAAACAAGAAGAATTAAGAAAAATTTGCGATATTATGGTACGTGAAGTTGCTGAACGTGTTAAATCTAAATCTATTATTTTAAATGTTGATGAAAAAGTGAAAATTAAATTAACACGTGAAGGCTATAATCCATTATTTGGTGCAAGACCTTTAAGACGTTTAATTACAAAATGCGTCGAAGATTTAATTTCAGAAAATATTCTGAAAAATCCACTTGCTAAAAAATCAAGAACAATTAGGATTCAATTAAATGAAGATGATCAAGTAGTAATTAAAAAAGAAGATATTTTAGTTTAAATTTTTAATAATAAATTCTTTTTTTATATCATAAGACTTAAAAATTTAATTTTTAAGTCTTATGATATAATTAATTCGTGTATGAAAATATAGCCGAGATAGCTCAGTTGGTAGAGCAGTGGATTGAAGATCCTCGTGTCACCAGTTCGAATCTGGTTCTTGGCATTTACATTTTTCTTAAAAAATATTAAATTTTTTTCATTTGCTATTAAATTCAGAATTAAATATACTTTATTAGTAAGAATATATTACCAAACAGCGTCCTTAGTTCAGTTGGTAGAACGCAAGTCTCCAAAATTTGATGTCGAGGGTTCGAGTCCTTCAGGGCGCGCTAAACAAGAAAAAATTCTAGGTGGTTTGAAAATATTTTTTAAATATAGAAACAAAAAATTATTATGGCAAAAAAGATTAAAGCTTTTGTAAAATTAGCATTAGCCGCAGGTAAAGCAACTCCTGCTCCTCCAGTTGGTCCTGCACTTGGTCAACATGGTGTAAATATTGCAGCTTTTTGCAAGGAATATAATGCAAGAACAACTGAAAAAATGGGATTAATCATTCCAGTTAAAATTACGATATATGAAGATCGTTCGTATTCTTTTATCCTAAAATCTCCTCCTGCTTCTGTGTTATTAGCCAAATTTGCAAATGTAAAAAAAGGTGCATCTCAACCTAATCGTGAAAAAGTTGGTTCGGTAACTTTAGAGCAAATTAAAGAAATTGCTACTATCAAAATGAATGATTTAAACACAAATGATATGGAAAAAGCTATTCTAATTATTCAAGGAACAGCTAGAAGTATGGGAATTAAAGTTGAATCTTAACAATTTTTAAAGCGATTGCAATGTTTAACATTTTTTAGAATTTATAACATAAATATATTATGAAAAAATACTCAAAGCGTATAAAACTTTTAAATCAAATTATTACGAAAAATTCTTACTCTGCTCAAGAAGGAGTAACCGTATTAAAAACTATTGGTACTGCGAAATTTATAGAATCTGTGGAAGCACATATTTCTTTAAATATTGATCCTAAATATGCGAATCAACAATTAAGAACAAGTTTAGTTTTACCAAATGGAACAGGGAAAAGTTTAAGAATTGCTGTTTTTACAGAACCAGATTTTGTTCAAGAAGTATTAAAAATGGGAGCCACTGTAGCAGGTTCAGATGATTTACTTGAAGAAATGAGTGCTGGAAAATTAGACTTCGATTTATTAATTACAACTCCTCAATTAATGCCTAAATTAGCTAAATTAGGAAGAGTTTTAGGACCAAAAGGTTTAATGCCTTCTCCTAAATCTGGAACTGTTACTACAAATTTAAAAGAAGCTATTTCAGAATTTAAAAAAGGAAAATTAGAATATCGTGCTGATAAAACAGGTATTGTTCATTTAAGTTTTGGAAAAGTTTCTTTCTCTGAGAAGGAATTATTAGAAAATTTATTAGCTTTACACAGTTCTATTGAAAAAAATAAACCTACTGGAGTGAAAGGAAAATATTTTAAATCTTTTCATATTTGTACAACAATGAGTCCAAGTTTGGATATTGATTTAGCTACTTTTAAAGCTTAAAAAAATTGAAAAAATTGTTTATATTTGTTATCTATTGATCTATAGAAAGATCTTTAAGTAGAAAATCTACGGTATATTGTATTTTGTATAAACTTTTAACTTTTAACATGATGAACGAAAAACTAAGTAATATTATTGAACAATTAAAAACATTAACACTTTTAGAAGCTGCTGAATTAGTTAAAGAAATTGAAACAGTTTTTGGTGTAGATACTTCTGTATCTGTAGCTTCTGTAGGCGTAGCTATGCCAGCAGCAGCAGCTCCAGTGGAAGCTGTTGAAGAAAAATCAAGTTTTGATGTTGTATTAGAAGATGTTCCAGCAGATAAGAAAATTGCAATTCTTAAAATTGTTCGTAATGTAACTGGATTAGGATTAAAAGAGTCTAAAGATATAGTAGACAATGTTCCAAAAGTATTAAAAGAAGGTGCTTCTAAAGAAGAATCAGATTCAATTAAGAAAGAGATAGAAGCCGCTGGTGGAAAAGTGGTAATTAAATAAAAAAGAAAAAAGGTTTTAATCGTTATTGTATTTAAAACAATAACGATTAAAACCTTTTTTCTTTTTTAATAAATTTTTTAATCTTTTGGATATAGTTCTCCCATTTTTTGACGTTTATCTAGAGCATCAAAATCAGGTTTTATTGCTACAAAAGGATCCATTTTACTTTCAACTGTAACTAATACTTCATAAATGATGTCAAAAATATCTTCTACTAAAACAATTTGACCTAATTTATCCGTTGGTACAACTGTACGTGTTGTAGAAGAAGCGTTTTTAAACATATCTTCAAGATATAAAAGCATTGCAACAACATCTACTGAATCTGCTTCATAATCAATAACTAAATTTGCTTCTAGTGTAACTTCATCTTTTTCAATTTCATCTAATTGTTTTGTAACAACTTGTACAATAACACTAAATAATTGATCAAAAGTTAAGGATTTTAATTCCCAATTAGTTTTCCATCTTTTTAAAAAAGCCATAGTTTTGTCTTCTAAAATTTCTTAAATACTTCATTTAATTCACTCATTCTTTCTACCTATAGATTAACAATAATCTTTTCTTAATGCAATCTCTTAAAAAATGCTTAATGTTGACGAAAAAGAGTACTTATAAGTATAATTCTGCTTAACTATATACAAATAACGGGATGTAACGCAGTTTGGTAGCGTGTCTGCTTTGGGAGCAGAAAGTCGCAGGTTCGAATCCTGCCATCCCGATTAATTTAAAAAGATTAGTCAGTAATCTTTAAAGTAAAAAATTAACATAGTTAATTAGAATCTAAAAATTTTATAAAAAATAATTAATACCCCCAAGGGAATTCGAATCCCTGTTACCTCCGTGAAAGGGAAGTGTCCTAGGCCACTAGACGATGGGGGCAATGTATTTAAATATATAATATAGAATTTTAAAGATATTGTCAACTTCTTTGTTTTTTAAAAATATTTAATTTTTAATTATCTAACTGCTATTATAGTAGTAAATCTGTTTTTAAATTATATTAACCTATAAATTACAAATGTGCACTGAATTTTTTTTAGCATTAATTTATTTTTTTACAATAGTTATTGTAAATTACTTTTTATTTCGATTAGTACGAAATTATTTAAAAAATATTTTTTATTTAATTAAAATTAAAAATATTTTAGTTAAAGACCCAGATAATTTATTGTTTCAAGAATTATACCAATTAACTAAAAAAGAATTTAAAAATTCAAATTTTCTAATAAGTCTAAAGAAAATAGAAAATAAAAATGATGTTTTATTAATTGGAAATATTTACAAATATTTTTCAGATAATATAGATAAAGGAAAAAATAGTAAGATTGAACAAAATTATTATTTTCGATTGTTACAAGCACAATATTTATCAATGGAATTTAATTTAAAATATAGAATATAAATTTTTTGAATTAAGTATAAAATGGGTGACCTGGGAATCGAACCCAGAGCCTATCAGTTAAAAGCCGAGTACTCTACCATTGAGTTAGTCACCCTTGATTTCAAATCTAATTATAATTAATTAATTGAATATTAAGAAAAAATAAAAACTTTTGAGTGTATTAAATGATGAATAGCTTAAGTAAAATCATATTCTAATGAATTTTAACGTAATTGCTCAATTATTATCTGTATTTGTTATTGTTTCAATTGGTCCAGCGATTGTCGCTTACTTAGCTTACAAAAAAGCTTTATAAGAACTGAAAGATTAATAATTAAATATTTTATAATATTAAATTATTAAATATATAGAATTGTTAAAAAATTTTTTAACAAGTTTTTTGAGATTTAAGAAAGGAATAAATTATTTGATTTTAAATATAAATTGCAAGCATGGCTTTACCTTGGTATCGTGTTCATACAGTTGTATTAAATGACCCTGGACGCTTAATTGCTGTTCATTTAATGCACACAGCATTAGTTTCTGGTTGGGCTGGTTCTATGGCTCTTTATGAATTAGCTATTTTTGATCCATCAGATCCTGTTTTAAACCCAATGTGGCGTCAAGGAATGTTCGTAATGCCATTCATGGCACGTTTAGGAATTACTGAATCTTGGGGTGGATGGACAATTACTGGAGAAAGTTCAACAACTCCAGGTATTTGGAGTTTTGAAGGAGTAGCATTAACACATATTGTACTTTCTGGTTTACTTTTCTTAGCTGCTATTTGGCACTGGGTATATTGGGATTTAGATTTATTCCAAGATCCTCGTACAGGTGAACCAGCATTAGATTTACCAAAAATTTTTGGTATTCATTTATTATTATCTGGATTCCTTTGTTTTGGATTTGGAGCCTTCCATGTAACTGGATTATTTGGACCAGGTATTTGGGTTTCAGATGCATTTGGATTAACAGGACATGTACAACCAGTTGCACCATCTTGGGGACCAGAAGGATTTAACCCATTCAATCCGGGTGGAGTTGCTTCTCATCATATTGCTGCAGGTACTTTAGGTATTTTAGCAGGAATCTTCCATTTAACTGTTCGTCCTCCACAACGTTTATATCGTGCATTACGTATGGGAAATATTGAAACAGTTTTATCTAGTAGTATTTCTGCTGTATTCTGGGCTGCTTTTGTAACTTCAGGAACAATGTGGTACGGTTCAGCTACAACTCCAATTGAATTATTTGGTCCAACACGTTATCAATGGGACAGTGGTTACTTCCAACAAGAAATTGAAAGAAGAGTTGAAGTTTCTTTAGCAAAAGGAATTTCAGAGACAGAATCTTGGTCACAAATTCCAGATAAATTAGCTTTTTATGATTATATCGGGAATAACCCAGCAAAAGGTGGTTTATTTAGATCTGGTCCAATGAATAAAGGAGACGGTATTGCAGAAGCTTGGTTAGGACATCCTATTTTTAGAGATCGTGAAGGTCGTGAATTAACAGTAAGAAGAATGCCAGCATTCTTTGAAACATTCCCAGTTATCTTAGTTGATAAAGATGGTATTATTCGTGCTGATATTCCTTTCAGACGAGCTGAATCTAAATATAGTATTGAACAAGTAGGCGTAACTGTAAGTTTCTATGGAGGAAAATTAAACGGTCAAACGTATAAAGATGCTCCAAGTGTTAAAAAATTCGCTCGTAAAGCTCAATTAGGTGAAGTTTTTGAATTTGATAGAACAAGTTTAGAATCTGATGGTGTATTTAGAAGCAGTCCACGTGGATGGTATACATTTGGTCATGCTAATTTTGCTTTATTATTCTTCTTTGGTCATTTATGGCACGGAGCACGAACAATCTTCAGAGATGTTTTCACAGGTATTGGACCTGAAGTTACTGAACAAGTTGAATTTGGTGCTTTTAGAAAAATTGGTGATAGAACAACACCTCGTAAAGGTAGTGTTTAATTAGAATTTTAAAAAATATAGTTTAATGCATTTAATTTTAACTAGTGTTTATTTAGAACACTAGTTAAAAAATACAATTTATTATTTAAAGATTAATATGGAAGCTTTAGTATATACATTTTTATTAATTGGTACTTTAATGGTACTTTTTTTCGCGGTATTTTTCCGTGAAAGTCCAAGAATTATTCGTTCATAGATTTTTGATTGAATTCAAAGGTTTCTATTAATCATCATCTTCTTCAAATGGATCAATTAAATTCTCTGAACCTGGTCCAAAGGCACTATAGATAGTTAATAAAGTAACCCCAATGGTTAAGGAAGCAATTCCAAAGGCTAAAAATGCAGTATCAAAATTCATAAAATAGTTTTTTTATTTTTAGTTTAGTAATAACATTTATTTTAATTTTAAAAATTTTATGGCGTTAAAAACTCGTTTAGGAGAAATTCTTAAGCCTTTAAATGTCGAATATGGGAAAGTTGCACCTAATTGGGGAACAACACCTGTAATGGGACTTTTTATGGCTCTTTTCTTAGTATTTTTACTTATTATTCTTCAAATTTATAACTCTTCATTAATTTTAGAAAATGTAGATGTAGATTGGAGTGCTTTAGAAAGTTAAAAAATAAAAAAGGAGGATAACCCGTAAGGGTTATCCTCCTCTTTTATTTTTTATTCTGCACCACCTAAATCTGTTAATTCAGATAAAGAAAAATTATTAGTATTTGTTCCACTATAATTTACTGAATCAAATCTTACTACCACAGGATAACGAATAGCTTCTGATTTTTCAACACTTACTACTATTCCAACTTTATTAAACCAGTAAGATTCTTTTCTTAAAATTTTTACTTGAGATCCCTTTTTTAACATAAAATTTGACGTTTGTTAAATTTATTTATAATTTTCTTATTATTTTAATTTAAATTTATTGTATCCTCATCTTATTCATATAAAAATATTAATTAATATTAAAGTTTTTATATGAATAAGAAAACAGTTCAGATAATTTTTATTAATTTTAGAATTTTTTGTTATACTATCAAAGAGTATAAACTAAAAAAAAAATTATGGCTAAAAAAAATATGCTTCAACGTGAATTAAAACGTAAAAAGCTAGTTCTAAAATATTCTGAAAAACGTAAATCAATTTTAGATGAATTAAAAAAAGTAAACTCTTTAGAAGAAATTTTTGATTTAAATGAAAAATTACAAAAATTACCTCGTAACAGTTCTCGCATTCGTGTAAGAAATCGTTGTTGGAAAACAGGTAGACCACGTGGATATTCCCGTTATTTTGGTTTATGTAGAAATGCCTTACGTGAATTAGCACATGACTGTTTTTTACCAGGAGTTATTAAAGCAAGTTGGTAACTACTAAAAAGTAGTTACCAAATATTATAATTATTTTAAATTAAAAAGCTAATTCATTTCCTCGTTTAAATTGAAGATATGCTGCTACAAAAAGTCCAGCTAATGTTACTACGATAAAGCCTAAAACAATTCCTGATAAAAGAGGTTCTACCATTATTTTTACAGTTAGTTTAAATTAATTGAAATTCTGAAAAGAACTAATATTTAGTTATCTAAATCCAACACTTGCTTGCCAAACAAATGCTAATAATAAGAATAATACTGGAATTGCAGGCATTACGTCAACAAGTGGGCTGAATACAGCAAAACCTACCGGTAATTTGCTTAATAATAATGTTTCCATATAATTGTATAAAATATAGTTGATTTTCTTGTTATTGGAATATATACATATTCTATTTAGCAATTATTATAGTTAAAATTAATGTTATAACAAAATTAGATTTTTAAAAAATAAGAATTTTTATTTTTAAGAATATATGAAAGCTGGAAAAGAGAATTGAACTCTTAACCTCCTGATTACAAGTCAGGCGCTCTACCAATTGAGCTATACCAGCATTAAATTATGAATTATAAATAATACTTAGATGATATTATAATATAAAACTAAAAAAATTGTCAAATAGATTTTTTTATCTATTTGACAATTTTTTTAATGTTTAAACAATGAAGATTTACGCGATTCTCTTTCAATTAAATTAAAAGAAGATAAATCTGTAAATGCTAAAGTCGAAAGAATTTTTCGATCAATCAAAATATTAATATTACGTAAACATCCAATAAATTTTGAATAAATATTTTTACGTGCACGAGTGGCCGCATTTATTCTATAAATCCAAATTCTACGAAAATTACGTTTCTTTAAACGTCTACCAATATAAGCAAAATTTAAACTTTGAACTACTTGTTCAGCAGCCATTGTACTTAAACGAGAATTTGAACCAACAAACCCTTTAGCTAAGTTTAAATATTTTTTACGTCTTTTTGCTGCAACATTCCCGCGTTTTACTCGTACCATATATAATTTTTATAGTGTTGATATGATTTATTAAAAAAACAAAAAGCTTATTATGTTTATCCTCTAAGCATAAGGTAACATTGCTGAAAATGCTTTTTTATCTGATTCATGTATTTGATTTGGTTCAGAAAGACGTCTTAAACGTTTTGAATTTTTTCGTTTTAATAAATGTCCTTTATAAGCACTTTTTCGAGCGAAACTATTTTTTTTGATTTTGACTCTTTTTGCAGCCGATTTGCGAGTTTTTAATTTCATTTTTTTTTTAATTCTTATTTCATTTGACTAGCTAATCTAATTGTATTAAGTATTAAAAAAATAGTAAAGTTTAATGAAAAAATTATGCTTTTTGTGTCCAAATATATTTTGTTTCTATAGCTGGTAAGAAAAATAATTGAAGTAAACTTGTTACCATTGTAAAATAATTTGGTAATTTTTGGGAAAGTTTAATTATGTCTAAATTTTCTTCTTTTTCAATATTAATTAAATTTTGATTTACTTCTGCACATTTATCTAACAAAGTTAAAAAATTCGGATGATCACAATCTAAAATAATTGGGAATAATGTTCCAGCACTTTGATTTGTTTTTCGAATAACATAGATATCAAATTGTTTGGAATCTAAACCAATAGTTGAGTAAAAATCTGTTCGTTGTAAATCATTTAAATACATGGTTACAAAAACAGATAATAAAAAGAATTTACACCATAATTTTGATTCAAATGTATTTAAAAGACCAGTTTGAGATTTTAAAAGTGCTGCAAAAAAATCACCATGGCGATTTTCATCTTGACACCAGCTTTCAAAAAAACGGAAAATTGGATAAACTCGGAAATTAGGATTTTTTTCTAAATGACGATAAATAGTAATATAACGCCAATACCCAATTTTTTCAGATAAATAAGTAGCATAAAAAATGAATTTCGGAGCAAAAAACGTGTATTTACGTGTTTTTGTTAAAAATCCTAAATCTAATGAGACATTGAAATCACTCATTGCTTTATTTAAAAATCCTGCGTGTCGTGCTTCATCACGAGACATGAATGAAAAACCTTCTGCTAATAAAGGATTTTGTTTTTTTAAGTTTCTTGAAATTTCTTTATATAGTAAAAAACCAGAGAATTCTGCTGTACAAGATCTTTCTAAAAATTCAATAAAAATATTACGTGTTTTTTCATCAAAAGTATTCCAACTATTTGAAAATTCTTTATCACGAATAAAATGATCACGGTTATAATCAATTCTAAATTCTTCAACAATGGCTTCAATTTCTGTTAAGTTTGAACTTACATCTAATTCAGAAATTTCTTTAAAATCTGTTGTATAAAATCTAGGTGTTAATAATGTTTCGTTTGAAGCTTCTTTATTTTGAATTGCTTTTTTAGCTGTAGTTACCATAAATGTTTATATATAAATATCGAGTTTATAAAAAATAAAAAATAAATTCAATGGAAAAAATAAGGTTAAAATGAAGTTAATCCTATTATAAAGCAGAGGAAATGTAAAAAATATATTGATTTATTTTCAAAATATAACTATACTAGCAGGTATGAAGAGAAGGCGGTATAGCCAAGTGGTAAGGCTTTGGATTGCAAATCCTTCATCCCTCAGTTCAAATCTGAGTGCCGCCTTCATAGGGGTCGTGGTGGAATGGTAGACACAACAGACTTAAAATCTGTTGATTAATTTGATCGTGAGGGTTCAAGTCCCTCCGACCCCAATCTAATTATTTTTTAAAAATTCTGTATTAATACCTAGTTCTCGTTCGATCGAAATTTTTCCTGTTCTTACTATTTCAATTATATTGTAAGTATTTAACAATTGTTGAATTGTAATAATTTTTCCAGGATCCCCCGTTACTTCAATAGTAATTGAATTCTCAGAAATATCTACAACTTTTGATCTAAAAATATCAACAATTTCTAAAATTTCAGATCGAATATTACGGGAAGCTTTAATTTTAATAAGCATTAACTCACGTTCTACACATGGTGAACTCGTAATATCTTTTACTTCAACTACTTGTATTAATTTATTTAATTGTTTAGTAATTTGTTCAATTGTTTGATTATCACCCGGTAAAACAATAATAATTCTTGAAATTCCTTTATTTTCCGTTGGTCCAACTGCAATACTATCAATATTAAATCCACGACTAGAAAAAACAGTGGAAATACGTGTTAATACACCCGATTCATTACAAACTTTAATGGATAATGTTTTTTTCATCTTTTTATTATTTTAATACATAAAAATTTTATGTTTTTATTGAAAATTTAAACTAAGAATTTTTAAGATTTTTAAATTTCCTCTTAGAAAAACAATACCAAATACTTTTTTGATCTAATAATTTTCAATTAAAATAAATTAAAAAAAATTAAGAGTTAATAATTAACTCTTAATTTAAAATTAAAAATCTAATTCTGCAATTTGAACTTTTTCAAATTGTTTTTTCTTAAATACAAACATAGCTTGACTAACAATTACAGATACACAGAAAGCTAAATATCCATAAATACGAGCTGGATCTTGTAAAACAACTTCAACATCAGCTTGTCCAAAACCACCTACATTTGGATTTAATGTTAATGGTTGATCTTGCTGAACAACTTGATTTTCTTTAACAATAATATCTAATCCAACTGGAATTGTTTGAGTTTTTATATCACCAGATGTTGAAACAATAGAAACTTCTAAATTATTTTTATCTTTTTCTGAAATTGATTGAATTTTACCAGATGTAATAGCATTAAAGATATTATTGTTTGTTTTTTCACCTGTTGGATAAACTTGTCCACGTCCACGATTTCCACCAACATAAATAGGATATTTAACATAGAATACATTTTTATCTTTTTCTGGATCTGGAGATAAAATAGGGAAAATAATTTCCTCATTTTTTTCACCAGGAATTGGACCTACAACTAAAATATTTTCTTTAGTTGGGCTATATGGTGTAATATAAACTCCTTTTGTTTTTGCTTTTAATTCTGCATCTAATTTGTCTTTCGGAGCTAATTTAAAACCATCAGGAAGGATAACAATTGCTCCAACATTTAAACCACCTTTTTGACCATTTCCTAGAATTTGTTTTTTAGTTGTATCATAAGGAACTTTTACTACCGTTTCAAATACACTATTCGGTAAAACAGATTGTGGTGCTTCAAATTCAGTTGGTTTTTGAGCTAAATGACAATTAGCACAAACAATTCGTCCATTAGCCTCTCTTGGATTTTCATATGCTTGTTGAGCATAAATTGGAAAAGCTTTCGTTTCTTGTGGTGAAAAAACGAATACACTTGAAAAAATTGTTACTAAAGAAATAAAGAAAGATTGAGATTTTTTAATCATATTATTTTATTGTAAAAAATGAAAAGAAATAAAATACTAAAAACTAGTAATAATAATTAGAAAATAAAAAGATATAAACAATAAAAATTTAAAAAAAAATACTTGATAAAGATGTAGGTTGAACAACTCTTTTGACTAATACAATAATAATCCAAGTAAACAATGAAAAACTAGAAACTGCAATAACTATTTGAGTACTTCCATCAACTGTAGGAGTTAATATTCCTGATAAAAGTACAATAATTGCACAAGTTATTCGCCAAAAATCAGGTAAGAATCTTGTAATTTGCTCATTAGAATATGAATAAAAAATTCCAAGTGGGATTTGCGATGTAATTAATAAAAGAATAAATAAAATTCCTTCAATAGTAGATAGTTCATCAAATGACCATAAATTTTCCAACGCATTTTCACTATAAGAATTAAAAGAGTCTAAACTTAAAGGTAAAATAAGCCAAAAGCTAATAATAATTCCCCCAAAAAAAAGTAAAAAAGATTTTCTGGCAATGACACCATTTGTAAATCTTTCTATTGTTTTTGTTCCTGAAAATCTATTGTGATCAAGTTCAATTATCATTCGAAAAACATAATCTGAAAAAGTAACAACAACTAAAAAAGACGTAAAAATTAAAACAAGATAATAGCCTGGAATTAATTGTAAAAGTCTTACTTCAGGTACTTGGGAGCGTAATAATTCAATAAAAGTAACTAAACCAAAACTGTAAAATAAGCCTCTAGAGTACAAATCACGTTCACGCCAATAAAGAGAATCTGTTACTAAAGTATCTTCCAGATTTAACATTTTTCTAAAAATCTATTTTTTAAGATTTAAAATTTTTAATAACGGCAATAACCTTTTTGAAAAAATTAACTTCATCTTTTAAAACTAAAATTTTAGCACTTGTGCTTGAACTATCCGGATTTTGCTCTGCTAATTTTTGTTCTTCAGCTTCTAATAATAAAGTTTTTTGTTCATAAACTTTAGATACTTCTTCTAAAGAAACAGATGAATTAATTTCTTTTACACGTTTAGCATAAACATAAACTCCTGTTCCTTCATTTTCAAATGCCGAATTACCTGCATTTGCTTTTTGATTTGAAACAATAAACACTGCATCTTGAAGAACAAACCAAATTTTTTCTAAACGATTTTCAAAATTTGTTTCAATTTCTACAATATCATTATCAATTTTTCCCATTAAGTCTTGATGTTGCTCAAAAATTTCTGCAACTCCACTTCTTAAATGCACTCTAACTTTTGTTGTATTAGATTGGACGTTATTATATTCAGGTGTAGCTAATAAAAATAGCATAGTATACTTTAAAATTATTTAATCAGATAAGTAAAATATATTCTTTATGTTCTAGGACGAATATCCTAGAACATTTACGGTACAAAATAAACTCTTATGACAATACTAATTTTTATGAATGTAATTTAATATTTTCACTTCCAATAATATTTATAAAATCATCTTGTGTGAACAAGAAATCTTCTTTTTTAACTGTGACTAATGAATCATATTGAAGATTTCCTTTTTGAGTTAATTCAGTCTCAACACGAATTGATTGATAAGAAAGTAATTGATTTAAAAGAATTTTGATTGTTCTTACATTTGCAAATGTGTCAAAACTAACTAATTGACTAATATAAAATTCTAAAACTTCAACTGTTTTTTCATCAAATTTATATCGGTAATCATTATGTAATAAGAATTTAGTAATCGCCATTAAGTCTGGTACCTTATAATCAATAAAATCTACATGGTTTCCGATACGAGAAGAAATTCCAGGGTTAGAATTAAAGAATCCATCAATTTTTTTCTTAGGACCTGAAAAAACAAGAATTAGATCATCACGTTGATTTTCCATAACCTGTAATAATAATTCAATAGCTTCTGATCCATAGTCTCTCTCATTATCTGGCTTATATAAATGCTGAGCTTCATCCATAAATAAAATACCACCACGTGCTCTATTTAATTGTTCTTTTGTTTTGGGTGCAGTATGACCAACATATTGTCCAACTAAATCTTCTCGAGTTACATTTGTAATATGACCTTTTGTTAAATAACCTAAATTACGTAAAACTAAAGCAATTTTACCTGCAACTGAAGTCTTTCCTGTTCCTGGACGACCTGTAAATGACATATGTAAACTTGAATTTAATGATGGTAATTCCTGAAGTTCACGAATACGATCAAATAATAAAACAGAAGAAATTTCACGTACTCGATTTTTTACATTTTCTAAACCAACTAATTCTTGATCCATTGTTCCTAAAATATTTTCAATTCCAGTTTTTACATAACAATCACGAATGTCAATTGAATTTCCTTGCCCAATAACTAAATCTTTTAAATTAATTGTAGATACAGTAGTTTTACACATATTTAAATTTATATTTATAAAAAATAATAAGAATAAAAAAAAAAAAAAAGTAAATATAAAAAATAAAAATTATTTTTTTAAAAAAATTAATAAATAAAAACTTAATCTACAAATTTTATTTAA
>Ga0114979_10001264_pt1 | contig 16986 bp, 18 predicted proteins | sample S_140625_EF_Meta_FD_87315 | JGI IMG/M metagenome (GOLD analysis project Ga0114979, IMG submission 87315) | Freshwater microbial communities from Lake Simoncouche, Canada to study carbon cycling - S_140625_EF_MetaG | ecosystem: Environmental > Aquatic > Freshwater > Lake | place: Lake...
CAATGCCCAGCGCCTTCACGCGGCCAGCTTTGATATTGGGCACAGCCGAGTTGAAGGCATCAAACATGATTTGAATATGTCCCGCCAACAGGTCTTGTGCGGCTGGGCCTTGACCTTTGTAGGGCGCGTGTCCGAGTTGCGTTTTGGTCATGTTGGCAAACATTTCAGAGCCCAAGTGGTAGGTGCTGCCAATGCCCGATGAGCCGTAAAACAATTTGCCAGGATTGTCTTTTGCGTAGCGCACCAACTCTTGCACGTTGTTGGCTGGCACGGACGGGTGGACCACCAAAATGTTTTCAATCGTGGCCACCGTGCTAACCGCTGCAAAGTCGCGCACGGGGTCGTAGGGGAGCTTTTGCACGAGCGCAGGGTTGGCCGCCATGATGCTGCTGGTGCCAAACAAAATGGTGTTGCCATCGGCGGGAGCGCGTGCCACAAACTCGGCGCCAATGGCACCAGTCGCACCCACGCGGTTGTCTACGATGACGGTTTTGCCCATGGCCTCTGCCAACAAAGGTGCAATCACGCGGGCTGCAATGTCTGTCGGGCCGCCTGTGGAGAACGGCACCACCAAACGCACGGTGTTGGTTTGCGCAAAGCTACCGAATGTGGCCAGCAGCAAGCTGGCAGCAATGGCGATGTGGCGACGTGAAATCATGGGAGTCTCCTGAGTGTGAAGCAAATTTAGGCCAGCAAGCGTTGTCGAATCTCGAGCGGTGACAAAACTTCAAGCGGTTCATCGCCGCCGTTGGGAATGCCCACTTGTGTGGCATTGAGCAGCATCGACACCATCACATAGGTTCCCGACAGCACCGTGAGGTCGACGACCGCTTGTTCGCCCATTTCAGTCACAGCTTGTTGCCATAACGCATCGGGTACGCGGTGGTTGAGGCTGAGTTGGATGCAAAAGTCATACACCAAAGCTTCGTCAGCTTGCATGCCCTCGGGCCGTTTGCATTGGCGCAGTTGTTCGATGATGGCGTTGGACAGACCCGCACGTTGGGCGATGGGGTCGTGTGCCCACCACTCGTATTGCGCGTTGGCAATGCGGGCTTGAATCAGGATGGCAAATTCATTGAGCCGTTTGCTCACCGAGGTTTTGAAGCGCAGGTAGTCTAGGAAGTCAAAACAGCGACGCGCCATTTCGGGGCTGCGCAGCAAGGCGTTGTAGGGGCCGCCGAGCGCGGCACTTGACACTTTGAGAATGTCATCGGCCAAAGGGCGCACGTCGGGTGCGAGTTGCTCGTAGGTGATTTGCGTGAAGCGTTCCATCAATCTCTCTTTTAAGGCAAGCTACGAGCGTATACAGCCATGGCTTCAATCTCTTCATCCGTTAAGCTGCGTGCTGCACTGGCCATGGTGCCGTCCATATCGGCGCGCGCGCCTGAGCGTAGGTTGCGCAGTTGGGCCACAAAATATTCGGTGGATTGGCCCGACAAGCGTGGCACATGTTTTTGACCTTGCAACTGTGCACCATGACAAGAGGAGCAGTATTGCTGTTGCGCAATTTGCTGACCACGAACGATTTTTGCTGCATCTCCCCCTGCTTGCGGTGCGGGTGCGGGTTGAGCAGCATAGTGGGCTGCAATGTCACGCATGTCTTGCTCGCTCAATGTGCTGGCGATGGCTTCCATGCCGCCGCCTTTGCGGCGCTGGTCGCGAAACTGCACGAGTTGATAAAAGATAGACAGTTGAGGCTGCGCCGCTAAGTGAGGCATGCCGGGTATGGTTGCTACCCCTTTTTCGCCATGACACGCAGCGCAAAGCTGGGCTTTGTCTTTGCCAGCCACAGCGTCAGGTGCGGCAGATGCAGGGATGCCGCTGAGCAGTATCAAAAAAAAGGCCATTCCCTGAATGGCCTTTGAAACGCGCGTCAACATTATTTGCTGTGCGAGATACGGAAGATAGCACCAGCCACTGCGTCAGACACCAACATGGAGCCGTCTTTCATGACATGCACGTCAGCGGGGCGACCCCAAAAGTCATCACCCTGCAGCCAACCCGATACAAACACTTCCTTCTTGGTCACATTACCCTTGTTGTCAAGGACGACACGCACCACTTCGAAACCAGATTTCTTGGTGCGGTTCCAAGAGCCGTGTTCTGCAATGAAGATGTTATTCGTGTACTCAGCAGGGAACTGCTTACCCGTGTAGAAACGCATGCCCAAAGCTGCCACGTGGGGGCCAATTTTCAAGACTGGTTTGTCAAACTCGTCGCAAGAGCGACCTTTGCCAAATTCAGGGTCAAGCAAATCGCCTTGGTGGCAGAAGGGGTAGCCAAAGTTCATGCCTTTGCGCGTCACGCGGTGCAAGGTGTCATTTGGCAGATCGTCGTTGACCCAATCGCGCGCATTGTTGGTGAACCAGAGTTCTTTGGTCACAGGATGGAAGTCCATGCCTACGCTGTTGCGTACGCCGTGCGCCACAGTTTCTAAGATGTTGGTTTTAAGGTTCAAGCGAACGATGGTCGCGTGCGTAACAGGCTGCACCACGATATTGGCTGGTGTGCCAATTTGGAAATACAAGTAGTTGCCATCTGGGCTGAGTTTCATGAACTTCCAGCCATGTGGCTCATCTTTCGGCAATGCATCAAACACCACCACAGGTGCCGGTGGGTTGTCTAAGTTGGCTTCAATGTTGTCGTAGCGAATGATGCGTGACAACTCGGCCACATAAAGCGCGCCATCTTTGAACACCACGCCGTTGGGGCGGTGCAGTCCTTTGGCAATCGTCTTGACTTCACGCTTGCCGTCCTTTTCCACCACGGCATACACATTGCCTGGGAAACGTGTGCCCACAAACAAGGTGCCCTTGGGGGACTGGGTCATCGAACGAGCGTTGGGCATGCCTGTGGCCCACAGTTCAACCTTAAAGCCTGCCGGTACTTTGAGTTTGTCGGTGGGAATGTCGCCAGCGGGTAGCGCAGTGATGCCAGGTGGATGAGGCACCAAGTTAAGGGCTGCTTGCTCTGCTGTGCGACCTTGAGCCCATGTGGGTGGAATGGCCGCAGCAGGGGGTGCGGCTGGTGCTTGCGCCATGGCGAAGCTACTGAACGCCATGCTTAGTGTGAGCATGGCGTTTTGAAGGGTGCGGTTAGAACGTTGAAGTTTCACAAATTTCTCCTTTGAAGGACTGGAATTAAAAGCGAAAACGGCCTTGGTCGGAGTCACCAAGGCGATTAGGGTCAACCCGAATTTGAAGGGTCAAAGTGGAATCTGGCTTTGCACGCCAATCACCCAAGAGCGGGGTAGGCCGGGTTCGAAATATTGTTTTGAGAACTGGTTGATGATCACAGAGCCGACGGTGTTTTTATCGGTCAAGTTGTCAACGCCAACGAACGCTTCGACGCGGGCAGGCCCGACTTGGTAGCGTTGACGCAGGCGAGCATTCAACAAGGTGTAGCTGGGTGCTAATGCGTAGTCAGCTGTGGTGGCGGTGTTGGCATCATTGCCCCACATGCTGGCGCGGTGAATCACGTCCAGACCTGCTTCCATGCCGAGCGTGGGTTTTTGCCCTATTTGCGCAAAGCCTTTTTCTGACCATTGCAAGCCCGCAAACAGTTGACGCTTAGGAATGGCGGGCAAGTTGTTGCCATTGGGCGGGCTGTATGTCGCGCTACCAGCTTGGTAGGTGGCACTCATGACCGTGGCGGATGCTTGTGTGCGCCAGTTCGCGGTATGTTGGTTTCTAAGCGCTAACTCAAAACCATCACGCTTGGTTTGCGACGCATTGTCGTAAGCAGTTTTGCCGTTGGATGCCAAGGCCGCGACGATTTCATTGGTGGTGTCGATTTGGAACCAAGCAGCATCGACACGTGTGCTGGCCGAGGGTAGCCACTTGGTGCCCAGCTCTAAATGTTTGCTTCGTGAGGCTTGCAAACTGGGGTTGAATTTTTCAACCAAGTTGTTGCTGCCGTCGCGCGAGTATGCGGCCTCTACCATGGTGGGTGTTTCAAACCCTTTGCCTTGGTTAATGTAGAGGTTAAGGTTGTCTTGTGCGTGCCAAGTTAAACCCAACACTGGGCTGGTGGCTTTGTAGGTGCGAGAGCCTGAGCCATCGACAGGAGTGGGCATGTCGTCACGGCTTTTCAACGTCACATTGCTTTGACGTGCGCCCGTGGTGAGCGTGAAGCGTTCACCGATCGACCAGTTGGCTTGCGCAAAATAGTCCTTGTTGCTGGCTTCATTCAATTCGTTGCGGGTAAGTGCACCGCTTTTTTCGCCAGCAGATGCCGCGCCTGCTTGGCGCTGCTCTTGGGCGTGGTCGAAGTCCATGCCTGCCACCCAAGTGACTGGCTGACCATTAAAAACGCTACCTTTGCCGTTTGCCTGCAAGCCAATGCCTTCAAAGCTGCGGTCAAGCCCCGTCCACGCGTTGGTGGCTTGGTATTGCAAGTTGGTACGTGTGCCGCCGTAGATGCGTGCTTGGAGCTTCAAGTCGCTGTTCACACGGTGCTCTGCCACTGCGCCTACTTGTTCTTGCTTGACTGTTTTGCGCGTGTTGCGGGCCACGGCATTGGTTCCCGCTTGTGAAGGATCAGCTGCAAGTTGCGTCGCTGTGAGGCCTAACGGATCTTTGGCCTGCGGCATGTCAAAAATATTCACGATGAATTTAAAGCGCGTATCAGGCTTGGCATCCACGGTGATGACGCTGTTGAGCTGCTTTCGTTCTGCGCTGCTTTGCTGGCGATAGCCGTCAATCGAAAACGTGCTGTAGTCAGCCACGAGGCCGACGTTGCCCGAGCGTTGGCTGATTTGCCAGTCGGTGCGTTGCATGCCGAACGAACCGCTATAGAGGTTGACTTGCGCTTCAGGCTTGTCGCCCGCTTCGCGGGTGAAGGTTTGAATCACGCCGCCCGACGCGTTGCCATACAACTGCGCCAATGGGCCGGTCAACACTTCCATGCGTTCGGTGGAGGTCATGCTGACGGTGGAGGTTTGGCCTTGGCCGTCAGGCATCGAGGCGGGAATACCATCAGTGATGAGGCGAATGCCACGCACACCAAAAGCGGATCGTGCACCAAAGCCTCTGATGGACACCTGAACGTCTTGCGCGTAGTTATTGCGGTTGAGTGCCACCACGCCCGGTGCACGATTGAGCACATCAGAAATATTGACTTGCGGGCCAGAGCTGCGCAGCGTGTCGGCGTCAATCGCGAACACAGAGGCGGGAGCGTCGAATTGTTTTTGTTCGAGGCGGCCGCTTTGAATCATGACCTCGGGTAAAGCTTGCGCCTGTGCCGATGACGCCAGTACGCCGAGGGCTAGCCCTTTAAAAACGGTGTGACAAAAAAAGGGCTTAGTAAAAGGTGAATTAGTCATTTGAAACTATTTGAATTTTTAAACTACTGTACCAAGCCGCTAGGTTTTCTATGTCGCTGTTGCTCAAAGGCTTGGCCATCACGGCCATGACTTCGTGTTTGCGCTGACCACTGCGGTAATTCTTCAATTGTTCCTCTAAATACATGCTCGGTTGCGCCGCTAAATTGGGGGTGTTAGGCGCCGTGGACAGGCCTTGCGCCCCATGGCAAACAGCACAGGCGCCTGCCAATACTTGCCCTTTTTTGACATCTGCAGACCAGCTGTGCGTAGTCACCACGGCAAGGCAAGCGAACCAAAATGCATATTTCTTCATCATTTTTTGCTCAAAAAAATGGGCACTCCATTTTCATGAAGTGCCCGGTTGCAATCCATTAATTGCCGTAAGTCACGCGGTAAATGGCGCCCGCGTAATCGTCCGAAATCAACATTGATCCGTCTTTCATCATGGCCACATCCACGGGGCGACCAATGTAGGTGCCGGTTTCTGGGCTTAACCAACCTTCGGCAAAGACCTCAGATTTATTGGCAGTCCCGTCGGGTTTAAGAGACACAAAGTTAATCAATGCGCCGCTGGCAGGTGTGCGGTTCCATGAGCCGTGTGAGGCAACAAAAATGCCACCTTGGTACTTGGCCGGGAACTGTTTGCCTGTGTAAAAGGTCATGCCCAATTGCGCTTGGTGCGCTGGAAATTCAATTTGTGGGAAAACACTGTTGGGGGGTTCCTTCATATTTTGCAAATCAGGCGCAGCTGGCGAGCCTGCCACTTTGTATTTGCCATTCCAATAGGGGTAGCCAAAGTGCTCGCCCTTTTTGGTGGATCGGTTCAACTCGCCTGGAGGAATTTCGTTGCCCAAGCCATCGGTTTGGTTGTCAGTCCACCATAAAGTGCCATCTTTGGGGTTGAAGTCTTGACCGACGGAGTTGCGCATGCCAATGCTGTACACCTCTCGGTTGCCACCCGTGAAGGGGTCCATACGGGTTATGCCGCCAATACCTAAGCGGTTGAACTCATCAATCTTGTCGGCTGGCTGGACGTTATAAGGCTGGCCCATCGTGATGTAAAGCTTGTTGTCTGGGCCAATTCGGCAAGTACGCGCACCATGGTTGTAGGACTCATACTCTGTTGGGATGAGTTGGCCTTGAGGCACCACTTCGATCACGGCGACATCTGGGCCTTCGTAGAAGAACTCAGCAGCAGGGAAGTTCAACACTCGGTTGTGCTCAACCACCACCAAGAACCCATCTTTCGTCCAGCAAACTCCATTGGGCACTTTGAAATTGAGTGATGGGGCAAATGATTTCACCTCGTCTGCAATGCCGTCACTGTTGCGGTCTGTCACTGCCCACACCGTGGTCTTACGCGTGCCCACCATGACCATGTTGGTCGAGGGAGCGATAGCCATATGACGCGCGTCAGGAACGATGGCAAAGAGTTCAATTTTGAACCCCTCAGGCATTTTGATCTTCTTTAAGTTGTTGCGAATCGCATCGGCATTGCGACCCGTTTGTGCAACGGTTGGAAGGTTGAGGTCCGTTGTGGCCACCTTCATTTGTTTCATGGTGTTCAGGCTGTCTTTGCCAGATTGCGCAAAGCCATGGCTGGCCATCAATGCCAGCAACAAAGCTGAATAGAGTTTGGTCATCTTCACTTTAGTCTCCTAGGGTTAAATGGAAATAATCAACTAACGACGAGATCAATGTTTGAGGCTGTCGGGGGACAGACTCAGCGCTGGTGGTTCGACAAGTAACGCAGCTGTTTGGTTGTCTTGTAATTGGTTGCATTTGCGCCGCAAAAAGCGAAGGCAAGTTACACGTAAAAATGAGGAAAAGTTTTTCACATCACCACGGTTTTTCATCACTTCATCGTGAAGCTGAACAATCAGCGCATTGGTGGTGAAGCCTTCCTCTACGGCCAAGGCAGCCAGTGTGTCCCACACAAAATTCTCTAGACGAATGCTCGTCATCACGCCGTGTATGCGCACTGTGCGTGAGCGTGACTCATAAAGGATGGGATCGGCTGAAGCGAAAAAATCACACATGACAGTCCTTCAATTGCAATGTCGTGTTAGACAATGTAATGTGGTCTGTACTGAAAAGGTGATAGCCAGTTATTTACAGGGAAAGCCCTAGTCACGCTGTTTTGTGAGGTATCGACTAGGGGTTGGGGTATTGATGGGCTTATGCATGTCGCAGTTGTGACTAATTTGCAGCCCCCAATTACTGCAAGAGCCACCTCAACTGTGCGCTATTTTGCGGGCCTATACATGGCGCAAATTTTGTTGCCCGATGGGTCACGCAAATAAGCAATGTAGTAACTAAACGCCGGGTTGGTTCGCAAGCCAGGAGGGTCTTCGCACGAGACGCCACCGTGGGCTACGCCAGCGTCGTGAAAGGCGTTGACTTCGGCCTCGGATTTGGCGGCAAAGCCCAAGGTGCTGCCGTTGCCAAAGCTGGCAGCTTCACCATTGAGGGGGGTGGTGATGCCAAAAGTGCCAGTGGCTGTGCGATAGACATAACGGCTCCCAACGCCCGCACCAGGTGCATGGCCCAATGCGCCAAGCGCCGCGTCATAAAACTTGCGTGAGGCCTCGAGGTCTTGAGCGCCTAAAAAAACGTGTGTGAACATAGGTGGTTTCCAGTTTGAATCAGACGCAAAAAAAAGCGGCTCGGTGGCCCGATGCCGCTTTGGTGCGTGAACGCGAAGAATTACTTCTTCTTGGTGTTCACAGCAGCTTTGAAGGCTGCGCCAGCAGTGAAGCGAGGTACTACAGCCGCTGCGATTTTCAAGGCTTCGCCCGTGCGTGGGTTTTTGCCAGTGCGTGCAGCGCGAGCAGCCGCTTTGAAAGTGCCAAAGCCGATCAATTGCACATCGTCTTTTTTCGCCACAGCGTGTGTGATGACGTCGATGATGGCGTTGACAGCGCGGCCAGCATCGGCCTTTGTCAAGTCTGTGTGAGCGGCGACGGCTTCGATCAATTCAGTTTTGTTCATGAGTGAGTTCCTTGTTAAAAACGGGTGAATTGTGCCAGTTTTGCTCAGTAAATTGTGGCTTGCGGCCGTGCTTTTGAAGAAGATTGCCTAGGAAATTCCCTGACATGGCAGGTTCTGCAAGGTGGGCTTCAAAAATGAATTCTGTTTAGTTACACAGAAAAGCCGCTTTGGGCATAGAAACAGGCACATGACTCTGCAATATTTATTGACGCAATGCATCGCGCTAGGCGCGTCGGACCTGCATCTCTCCTCTGGCACGTCTGTTTGGTTCAGAGTTGATGGCTGCTTGCAAGCGCACACAGATACGGTTTTGTCACATGAAGACGCACATCAAGCGTTAATGAGCATGATGTCATCGGCACAACAGTCATATTTCAAATCAAAGCTTGAATGTGACTTTTCTATCGAGGTGCCAAACTTGGCGCGTTTTCGTGTGAATGCATTTCACCAAGCAAGAGGTGTGTCGGCTGTGTTTCGTGTGATTCCTCAACGAGTTCCGAGCTTGCCATCGCTTCATGCCCCCGCACTTTTGCACGAGTTGGCACAACGTTCCCGCGGCTTGGTGTTGGTCACAGGCCAGACGGGATCGGGCAAGTCCACCACCTTGGCCGCTATGGTGGACAGTCTCAATGAAACCCAGTCTAAACATATTGTGACGATTGAAGACCCGATTGAGTTTGTACACACATCCAAGCGATGCTTGATTCAACAGCGTGAATTAGGTACACACACCGAGAGTTTTGCCAGTGCCTTGCGATCTGCGCTGCGCGAAGACCCCGATGTGATTTTGGTGGGCGAACTGCGCGACCTGGAAACTATGCGCTTGGCCATCACCGCGGCAGAAACAGGTCACTTGGTGTTGGCCACCTTGCACACATCGAGCGCGGCCAAAACCATGGACCGCATGGTTGATGTGTTTCCTGCTGAAGAGAAAAACATGGTGCGAAGCCTGTTGTCAGAGTCGCTCATCGCCGTGATTTCGCAGGTGCTCTGCAAGCGGTTAGATGGGGCAGGTCGCGTGGCCGCCTTTGAGGTGATGGTGTCCACACCTGCAGTGCGCAACCTCATTCGCGAAGGCAAAGTGGCGCAGTTGTACTCAGCGATTCAAACGGGGCGTGCGGTGGGAATGCAAACGATGGAACAAAGCTTGGCTGCGCTGGTGCAGCAGGGACTCATTGATGCGCAAGATGGCAAGCTTCCATGACAACTGGTGCCTCCGACAGGAATCGAACCTGTATCTACACCTTAGGAGGGAGTCGTTCTATCCATTGAACTACGGCGGCAGCCAGTGTGCATTTTACGTTGTCGAAATCTTTGCTTGTCAGCGACCCCCAGCCACATCCACGATGGTGCCGTGCACGTAACTGGCTTCATCACCCGCAAGCCACATGGCTACTTTGGCCACCTCTTCAGCGGTGCCAGAGCGGCCCATGGGCACAGCAGTTTTAGCCATGTTTTGCATTTGGGCAATACCGCCGTGCACATTGTGAATGGTGGTGGCAATCAAGCCTGGTCGAATGGCATTCACCCGGATGCCTTGCATGCCGACTTCTTTGGCCAAGGCCAGGTTAAAGCTGTCAAGCGCACCCTTCGATCCGGCATAAGCCGAGCCCCCAGACAGTCCCCCTAAGCGTGATGCAACTGAAGACATGTTGACGATAGCCCCGCCTGAACCGCCGTGGGACGTGGACATGCGCACGACTGCTTCACGAGCACAGTAGTAAGAACTGAAGACGTTAGCACTGTAGAGGTCGGTCAGATTTTTTTCATTGACTTCAGTGATCAAAAAACTGGCTAGCACGCCTGCGTTATTGATCAATGCGTGGAGTGGACCAACTTCCTCGTCAAATTTTTTGAACATGGCCTGGACTTGACTTTGTTGGCTCACGTCGGCTTGAAGACACGCCACTTTGGCGCCGAGTATTGAAAGTTCATCAGCCAGCGCCAGGGCGTCTTCTTTGCTGTGGTTGTAGTTCAGTCCAATAGACCAGCCCTGTTGCGCGGCGAGGCGCGCAATAGCTTGTCCTATGCCTCTGCTCGCGCCGGTGATGAGAATGTTTTTAGAGGATGCCATGGTTTACTCGGGTTGAATATTTGACTCTTTAACAAGACGAAGCCATTTGTTGACTTCACTGGCCATGAATGCTTTGAGTTGCTCGGGTGACATGGCCATGGTCTGAATGCCAACGCCAGCGAGTTTGTCTTGTGTTTCTTTGGACTTCAACGCTTGACCTATGGTGGTGTTTAACTTGTCCACCACATCTTTGGGCATGCCGGCAGGGCCTACCAGTGCAAACCAAGCCGTGATGTCAAAGCCAGGCATGCTTTCTGCCAGCGATGGCCAGTCTGGGACCATCGGTGAACGCTTGCTTGCGGTGATGCCAAGCGGGCGTAACTTGCCGCCTTTGGCTTGCGCCATGGAATTGCCCAAATCTACAAAGGTGTAATCCACGACGCCAGCCATCACATCATTCATGGCCAAGGGGATGCCCTTGTATGCAATGCCAACCGTGTCTACTTTGCCCAACTTATTCAATACCGCAATACTGACCTGCGAGCTCGATGAACCGTAGCCTGCATTCACCTTGCCTGGGCGTTGCGTGGCATAGCTCAAAAATTCTTGGATGTTTTTGGCAGGGTGATCGGCCTTGACCATCAAGACCAGCATGTTTTCCCCCACAGCAGCGACAGGCGTGAAATCTTTCAGTGGGTCGTAGGGGATGCTTTTAAGCAGTGCGACATTGGATGCGGCCGCAGAATTAGATGTAAACAACAAGGTGTAGCCATCTGGGGCTGAGCGGATCACGTCCATGGCAGCAATCGATCCGCCTGCCCCAGGTTTGTTTTCCACAACAAATGTTTGGCCCATTGCGTTTTGCAATTGCAAAGCCATCAGCCTGGCTGCTTGATCGGTGGCGCTGCCTGGCGGGAAGGGCACGATGAACTTGACGGGTTTGGATGGAAAGGCTTGAGACCAACTAGCCCCAGCGAGTGTCAGCAGCGCTAAGCTCAAAAAAGCAGTGCGCAAAACAATGAAAATTTTCATGGTGTCTCCTGATGGTGCTTAAAAATTGATGTTAAGGCCGATTTATTTGCAGGGTGAGCAAGTGAAAGGACAAAGTTTTACCGTGCATGTCCAAATTAAGAGAGCCGTTGACACCGCCATCGAGAACGTTGTCCAGTACGAAGTTGATGGCCCCCAAATGAGGTAGGAGATAGCGTCTTACTTCGGTGGGTTGTCGGGCATTGAAATGCGCTGCGACGATTTCATGCGTGACCTCTGACGCAAGCAGCGCAAAATCTTCCTGTTTGTAGGCAATCAAACTGATGTTGGCATGGTTGCCTTTATCACCAGTGCGGGCATGTGCAATGTCGTAAAGTGAGATCAGCGGCATGTTGAACTTTCTGCAGAACTAGACAAACTCAATGGACGCAGGAATTTGTGCGCGAGGAATCAGACACGCAAGATTTGACAAGCGTTGACGTTTGGCTACGCGAACACCACCGCCTCCCGCAGGCCCCCCTGTCCAGAGCGCAGTTAACTCGCGAAGCAATAGATCAATGTTGGCCATCGATTCATCTTTCGCTGCCACGCGCAAGCGAACATCTGAAGCGTGGCTGTGCTTCACCGCTTCAAGCATGACGCCGTGATCGTCGCCCAAAATACTGTTGAGACCAATCAGGTCAAATCGAAGCTGCATTTTTAAGCCCATCCTTTTTTGCATGACAGACATCGCCAGTCTTGCACGGGCTTCAGCGTTGGGGCCGGCATAAGAGATCTCACCCTCGCCCAGCCATCCGCCGTCAAAGTAGGCCAAGACTTTCAACGTGTCGGTTCGGGGGTGGCCTTTAACGCCTGTCAAGCTCACACGGTCTGGTCCCACCTCTGCGACGTGGGCGTGTGTGATATCAGCCACCACATCAGGTGTGATGTAGGCTGCGGGATCGTGCACCTCGTAAAGCAGTTGTTCTTTGACCGTGCGGCAGTCCACCAAGCCCCCCGTGTGATCAGCTTTGCTGATCACGCAAGACCCATCAGCAAAAATCTCAGCGATAGGAAAGCCGACGTTCTCCAATCCGGGGACCTCTTTTTTTCCGGGATCGGCAAAATAGCCGCCACTGACCTGTGCCCCGCACTCCAGTAAATGGCCCGCCATGGTGGCACCTGCCAAAGCATCCCAATCCGTCTTGCCCCAGTTGTAGTGCGCAATCGCGGGTCCCAGGAGCAATGACGGATCTGCGACGCGTCCTGTCACCACTATTTGTGCACCTTGCTGAAGAGCCTGCGCAATTTCAAAAGCGCCAAGATAAGCGTTTGCACACACAAAACTTAAATCGTTAAATCCAGTTTGTAAATATTGCTTGACCAATAACTTGCCTGTCGGCGTGGAGAGGTCATCACCTAGCACGACAGCAATGCGTGGTTTGGGCAGCCCCAATTCCTCGGCCAATTGAAGAATAAGTTTTGCAGCCCCATGCGGATTGGCTGCACCAAAATTACCAATGATCGGAATTTGGTGGTTCAAACAGTCGGCCAGAATGGGGCGAAGCTCTAAATCGAGTAGTGGCTCATAACCCAGTGAGGGGTTGGCGCGCCGAATGAGATGCTGGTGGGCCAAGGTTCTTTCTGCGAGGTTTTCAAACATGATGGCGGCGGGCCCACCCCGATTGATGAGGGTCTTGACCACGGGTATGGCCGCATCCACTCTATCGCCTGAAAAGCCAGCCCCACAACCTACAGCCAATGTTTGCATTTGCAATCCCGAGAAATCTATCGATGGGTGCATTTTGCGGATGCTTAATTAATTTGTAAAATTAAATTAACGAAACTATTGCTAAGTTTTACTAATGAAATTATCGGGGCGCTTGATTGATGCTTTTCTGGCACTTGAGGAAGCACGGCATTTCGGCTTAGCGGCCCAACGCTGCAATGTTTCGCCATCTGCTTTGAGTCAGACCATCAGCAAATTAGAAGAGCAATTAGGCACGCGTCTTTTTGACAGAGACACGCGCAATGTGTCTTTAACCCCAGAGGGGGAAGCTTTTTCTGTAGGTGCCCATCGCATCGCCGCTGAAATGGGTGCCACATTGGCTGACATCACCGATCGTTTACAAAAAAAGGCAGGTCGTGTCAGTGTGGCCGCTCCGCCATCCATCGCATCGAACTGGTTGCCTGAGCGAATGGCATCGTTTAAAACGAGGTACCCCAACATTGATCTCAAGTTGTTTGACGTGGTGTCGGATCGTTGCTTAGATTTGATTCGCCAAGGCAACGCCGACATCGCCATCAATGCGCAGCCGGGAAATCCATTGGAGCTGGAGGCTCGGTTGTTGTTTCATGAGTCCATGTTTTTGATTTGCCACAGCACGCATGAACTCGCGAGCGTTCAAAAAGTAGTTTTAAAAAATTTGAAAAACCAGGCCTTCATTCACACCATTCGCACGGGCAGTGTTTGGCAGCATGTCAAGCCATTGATTGAGACAGTGGGCACTGTGGATACTGGACTTGAGGTGAGCCAGTTGGGCACATTGGGCGGCTTGGTGGCCAAAGGCTTTGGCATCAGCATCGTTCCCCAACATGCCTTGGCTTTGTGTTTACGCTCTGGGGTAGTGGCCATCCCCATTCAGGATAAAAAAGCCATGAGGCCTATCTACTTGATCAAAAGAAAAAACTACAGCTTGTCGGTGGCCGCGCAAAGTTTTTACGAAATCTTGTTATCCGAGGTCAGTGTGCAAGACCCCAAAAAGCTGGCGGGCTGAGTTTTATTTGCTCAGCCCGCGCATCGCTTCTTCCAAGCCCTTGAGCGTCAGCGGGTACATGCGCTGGTTGACGATTTTCTGAATCATGCTGATGCTTTGGCGATATTCCCATACGCCTTGCGGCTCGGGGTTGATCCACGCATGTTTTGGAAAAGCATGCAGCAAGCGTTGCAGCCACTCTGCGCCTGCTTCTTCGTTGTTGTATTCCACGCTGCCGCCAGGCTGCACAATTTCATAGGGGCTCATGGTGGCGTCGCCAATGAAGATGAGCTTGTAGTCTTTGTTGTATTTGCGAATGATGTCCCAAGTTTCAAACTTCTCGGCGTAGCGGCGTTTGTTGTTGCGCCACATGAAGTCGTACACGCAGTTGTGAAAATAATAAAACTCCAAGTGCTTGAACTCGGCCTTGGCTGCGCTGAATAACTCTTCCACGCGTGCGATGTGGTCGTCCATCGTGCCGCCCACATCCATGAGCAGCAACACCTTCACGTTGTTGTGGCGCTCGGGGCGCATCAAAATGTCTAAGAACCCAGCGTTAGCAGCTGTTTTGTGGATGGTGCCGTCAAGGTCCAGCTCTTCGGCCGATCCTTCGCGTGCAAATCGGCGCAATCGTCGCAGCGCTACTTTGATGTTGCGCGTGCCCAGCTCTTGGGTGTCGTCGTAGTCGCGGTAGCTGCGTTGGTCCCACACTTTCACGGCACTCTTGTTGCCGCCTTGGCCGCCAATGCGAATGCCTTGCGGGTTGTAGCCGCCGTTACCAAAGGGCGATGTGCCGCCTGTGCCTATCCATTTATTGCCACCTTCGTGACGTTCTTTTTGTTCTTCGAGGCGTTTTTTGAGTGTCTCCATCAACTCGTCCCAGCCCATTTTTTCAATAGCGGCTTTTTGCTCGGGCGAGAGTTCTTTTTGCAAAATCTTCTCTAACCAATCGAGGGGCACATCCTTGGTGAAGTCGGTCATCAGCTCCACGCCTTTGAAGTACGCACCAAATGCGCGGTCAAACTTGTCGTAGTGCTTTTCGTCTTTGACGAGGATGAGGCGGCTTAAAAAATAAAAGTCGTCTAGGCTGCACGCATCGCTGGCAGGGCCCACCACTTGGGCCTGCAGTGCTTCTAGCAGCGTGAGGTACTCCTTCACCGACACTGGCAGCTTGGCCGCGCGCAGGGTGTAGAAGAAGTCGATCAGCATGGCTGTGCCTTATTCGGCGTCAGGTTTGGGCGCCCGAAAGTAGCGGGCGGCTTGCAAGCCCATGCCACCGCCAATACCCACCAACACAATGGCAATGATGCTGCCCGTGCCGTAACCCTCAGCAAATAAATCCAAACCCAGAGTCACGCCTAAGCCATAGCCCAGCAGGGCACCCACCACAAAACCCACGGCGTCGGTGAGACCTTCAATCAGAGATGCCAACATAGATCATTCTTTCAGCGGTTGCGGCTTTGCATGAACACCAGTTTTTCAAACAGGGTGGTGTCTTGTTCGTTTTTCAGCAGGGCGCCTACCAGTGGGGGGATGGCCACTTTGTCGTCTGCCGTTTGCAGCGCTGCAAGTGGAATGTCCTCGGCCACCAAGAGCTTGAGCCAGTCAATCAGCTCGCTGGTGGAGGGCTTTTTCTTCAAACCTGGCAAGTTACGGATGTCAAAAAAAGTTTTCATCGCCACGCTCAGCAAATCTGGCTTGAGGGTGGGGAAGTGCACCTGCACGATGTGGCGCATGGTGTCGGCATCTGGAAACTTGATGTAGTGAAAAAAGCAGCGGCGCAAAAACGCGTCCGGTAGCTCTTTCTCATTATTGGAGGTGATGAACACCAAAGGGCGATTTTTGGCCTTGATCAGTTGGCGCGTCTCGTAGCAATAAAACTCCATGCGGTCGAGCTCGCGTAGTAAGTCGTTGGGAAACTCAATGTCCGCCTTGTCAATTTCATCAATCAGCAAAGCCACGGGCTCATCGGCTGTGAAAGCTTGCCACAACACCCCCTTGAGGATGTAGTTGTTGATGTCCTTGACCCGCTCGCTGCTTTGGTCATCGGCCATTTGGCTGTCACGCAAACGACTGACTGCGTCGTACTCGTACAAACCTTGCTGGGCCTTGGTGGTTGATTTGATATGCCACTGCAACAAGGGTAAACCCAAGGCCTGGGCCACCTCTTCTGCTAACATTGTCTTACCTGTTCCTGGCTCACCCTTGACCAACAAAGGGCGTTTCAGGGCAATGGCGGCATTGACTGCCAACATCAAATCTTGGGTTGCAACGTAGTTGTCTGTACCTGTGAATTTCATCGTTTTTCCGTCTATTATTTGACCTATATCAACCTCTAGGGATTGTGGTTTCTCAATGAAAAAGTTTGTCTCGATCGTGTTTGCTCTGACTGTATCTGCGGTGACTTCTTTGGCCTATGCGCAAGACGTCAAAGGCGATGCTAACGCAGGCGCCACCAAAATTGCCATGTGCATAGGTTGCCACGGTATTGTGGGCTACCAGGCCAGCTTTCCAGAAGTTTACAAAGTCCCCAAAATTTCAGGCCAAAGCGAAAAATACATCACCACTGTGTTGAACGCCTACAAAAAAGGCGAGCGTAAGCACCCCACCATGCGCGGTATTGCCACAAGCATGACTGATCAAGACATGGCCGACATTGCTGCTTACTACGCCAACCACGGCAAAGTCGAAGGTGCGGTCTTACCTGCCAAAGCCACTGAGCCCAATGCCAAGGTCGCCCCCTTGTTGGCCAAAGGCGCTTGCGCTTCGTGCCATGGCGAAAACTTTGCCAAGCCCATCGACCCCAGCTACCCCAAAATTGCGGGCCAACATGCCGACTACTTGTTTGTGGCTTTGAAGTCCTACAAGGTTGAAGGCAATGCGACTTGGGGCCGCAACAACGGCGTGATGGGCGGTATTGCCAAGCAGTTCAC
>Ga0114979_10001265_pt1 | contig 16985 bp, 10 predicted proteins | sample S_140625_EF_Meta_FD_87315 | JGI IMG/M metagenome (GOLD analysis project Ga0114979, IMG submission 87315) | Freshwater microbial communities from Lake Simoncouche, Canada to study carbon cycling - S_140625_EF_MetaG | ecosystem: Environmental > Aquatic > Freshwater > Lake | place: Lake...
CATAAATTTCAATAAAGACAAAGATAATAGAAAATCAAACCGGTATAATTGTTTTTTGTCTCTTATAATGCGGTTTTCGTCGAATACGACCCGGTGGTTGCGTTAAAATACTATACAACTGAATAAACGGATATGTTATAATTATTGAAATGGTCGAAAACATTGATAATGGTTATATAATCATATAAGATAGTTTTTATTATGGTATGGTAGAATATAAATAATATATATTGGCATAGACATCGGCTTTATTTTTTTTTGAAAACTAATCTAAGAATTTTTAAATTATATACACTATGTACGAATCCAAAAGGTATATTGTTTATATCTTCGGGAATAGGTTCAACATATTCACTGGTTAAACTCATACCAAATTGTTCTGCAACATCAATCCAATACCCAGGGGTAACAAATTCTAAAGAGTCAGTTATTTCGTTCACGCAATCAGATGTTATTATAAAATACCCCCCTTTTTTTAATAAAAACGATATTTTTTCAAAAACAAGTTTGATTCCTACATTTTTATACCCATTTCCTTCTTCAACTTTAAAATGGGTAACTGCACATGAATCAATAAAAATATCTACGGATTCTTCTGGTAATTCATCCCAATCAAAAAAATTTATTTCCCTAGCTAAAATATTCTTGTTTATATATTCTGGATTTATCTGGCATAAATCTATTGCATAACAATTATCACAATAATTTTTTAAATATAAAGGTAATGAATCTAATCCACTTCCTAAATTTACGATTGTATCATATTTTTTTTCAATAGTTTCAAATGCTTCTAATATACCAACCCATTTAATTAATGCATCTTTCTTTTTTTCATGATAAATGTTTGGTATATTATTTATTTTTTCTGTAAGGTCAAATCGCCTTTCTAGCAAATTATACGGAAGCAATGTATTCATTTTTATATAAAAAATATAAAATATTATTTATATTATTTTCAACTATTATTAATTATTGAAAAATGCCAATGATACGATTAATTAATATATATCCAGGTGTATCTTGTTTATTATGAACAAATGAATTATACAGGTTCTCATATATGCCAATCATATTTTGCCCATTTACGAATAACCAAATATGATATATTACGAATAAAAATAATGAAAACACGATATCTTTATAATAAATCGCGTGATTACGTATGGTGAAATAAGGGATAAGTTTTATAACGCTTATAATAATGAAATACTTAAATACGCTCAATAAGGGTATTTTTGATAGTAATATACAAAATATAAGAATACCTTCAATCATCCCTAAAAACAAGAATATTTTGGGATTGTATATCACGATTTTGCTAATGTATAATAAATACCATACAAATATCCAATATGAAAATATGAAATCAGGGCGAATCATCTATACTATATGATAGATATATCTATATACATATACTATATCTAAAAAGTATTTCAAAAATGCATCAAATATGTCAAAACGGCTAAATAAGATAAAATAGAGAGAATAATTGCCACGACCCATATAGGAATAACGGTTTTATGACGATATCCTAGACCGAATGGTCTAAATCCTCCCTCCGGGTTATATATAAATCCGGGTTTGATATAATGAATGAGTCCAAACATTATTAAAAATAGTAAAATGGCGAAATTTATTTTGTGGATACGAACAATTTGTTTTATGTTATTCATTTTCTATATATTTTAGATATAAATATTTACATATTCAATTTTAAATATTTATAAAAGGGGTTTTCGATGTTTACGAATCATCGCTAAAATCCTCCTCTACTTCGTCATCATAGTATCCCTGGTCCATATAATCCTCTCCAAAATGCGATATTCCATTTGCCTCGTCCTCGTAAAACTGGTCCGTTTCTGCATTTTCGAATTGTTGTAATTCGTCGGCATCTACACTTGTTTCAGTATATACCGTTTTATTCGCGTCTAAATCTTTTGTTAAACGTATAAGAGCTAGTTCGCGTTCATTGTCATAGGTATCTTTATCATATATAAATACACCTTTTTGGGTTCCAACATTCCATCGGCCTTGTTTGTGCTTTTTCAACATATCCTCTATTTTTCTCTCGTCGTCCTCCATTCCTTCTAAATAATCCGTAATCATTTTCTTTTCTTCATCTTTTGCTCTTCGAACTCTACGACTAATTTCATTATATGGATGGTCAATCACCTCTTTATTTTTCATTTCAATCGATAAATAGGTGTATAATAGAGAGCATACGCGTTCTTTTATTTTGCGAATATCAGTATTACGTATTTCCATCTGCACAATCGCGTCTTCATCGTCTAAAGAGGTGCTTTCTATAAAGTTCGAAATATTCTCTAAATCTTTCATTTGTTGACGCTTCGTTCGTTTCATTTCAACCATATCGATATTTATAATGGTAGGGTCGAGAGCACATTGTATATATTCATGAATTACGGAATACCAGCAATACGAATGTAATAAATAGATGGTTTTTTTGTCAAATAGAGAGAAATAGGTTTCGCCATTTTTAACTACTGAATTTTCGACGGGTATATGTTTGATAAAATTATTCAAATCAATTACCCTAGTATGTAATTCAATAAACAAACGGTTTAATGGTTCGTCATTTTTAAATTGCTCTAATTCCTTCAAATGTTTGTCTATAAATCGGCTAATATCGGCATTATGTGCCGATGATAATTTCCAATTCTCCCCCCAATATACCACTAGTTTTGGCTCAACCTTGTTTTTTATAATATTTGGATAGACATTCGACATATGCTCTACTGAATTTTTCATGAAATTTGTAATGGTAAATAACGCTTCGTCATAATACAACCCTGTATCTTTCATATTACGGTCGAAATTCCATTCATGAATGTTCATCAAAAAATTGGTTATACCCATTTTATTCGAATTCGAAATCGAATTGCCAAATGTATTTATAAAATTATTGATTTCGCTCACCAATTTATCATTCGTCGTCGATAAATATTTGCGTAATCGATATACCTCTTTGCTATGTTCGCGTATATCTTCCAAATTATCCTTCATCATTTTTCTAGGAACATATGCATCGAGCACTTCAATCAAGAGTTTACGTAACGGATATTCGATTAAAGATGAATCCTTCATATCCATATTGGCTAACAAATCTTTCAAAATATCAATTTTGGAAATTTCTACACTCTCTTTTATATAAATTTGATTACGCGTTTCAACAATATTCATCAAATGGTATAAATCCTTGATAGTATATCGTTTTCCATGACGTTTCAAAAACTCCTTCTTCTCTTCTAAATTCCAAGATTTATTATATCCCTCTGGTTTTTCGCCACAAATGCTTCTCATGTCTTCGGGTATTGGATTTGGTCGGTCAAATTTGCAATAATGTATGAATGCCGCGTAAATATTATCTTCGACATGTCCCGATGGTATGACCGGATAAATAATACCCGTGAAATCTGGATGATACAATATAGGTGCTTTTGATAACTCTTTGATGTCTCTCAACAGAGCAATACACGATTTCGAACTTTGTAAATAATTCAACAACAATGGGTCGGCATCGGCAAAATAGGCGATTGGATTCACGGGTTTATCTATTTCGTTACAACATGCATTTTCCATGAATGGAATATGGTTCGCCGTTTGCAATAAAAGGCCCTTATGTTTCACCGTTTTATGAATACTATCAATCATACCTAGGCCAAAGAGCTTAACCTTGTATTTCAATGTATCAATATATCCGTGTTGGTCCCGGTGCCCTTTACGCAGGGTTTCCATTAAATCTTGTTTAAATTCTCCCGTAAAATTGGTTAATCCCTTTGTAATAGATATTTTGAATGAGGGAGGCGAGAAATCTTTCCAACTATCTACCAAGTTATATTCGGTAGGTATAATTTCACTGGGTAATAATAACAAATACTCGCGCTTTTTGGTATATAAATCAATAATATCATTACGTTTCATAATATATCCATCGAGTGCATCGAAAATGCGTTTTTCTAGAGTATTTGTATTTATTTTTTTAAGAGATTTCCAAGGGTCCTGGTCAATCTTTAATGAATCAATGATACATGCAATATATTTAATACTTTCATTGTTTTCGATTCCCCCATTGAGAGGATAGCCATCGAATGAACGTACACATCCGGGAAATGTGCGCCGGGTTTTGATAGATGGAATAGCGGATTGTATACCAACAATTAAAATGGCCGAAACAATAGTAATAAGTGTTTGATTACGATATATTGGATAAGGGTCGCTCGTTTTTCCTTTTTCCTTTAATCGTTTCGCTGCGCGTTTGTTATATGAATTCTCTTCTAGAAGTACGTCTTTATTTCGAATTAATTCGAGAGAAGTTTTCAAGACAAATTCTTCTATATGTTCGATTGGAATACTCATATTTGTGCTAAGTGCTTTAAACACATTATACACCATTTGGTCCGTTTCATCATCAAATACGCGCGCTTTCTTTGACAATACTTCTGCAACAATTGTGCCAATGTCTTTTTTAATCATATCATGAGTAATTTTCTTGAATCCTTCGTCATCATATTCGGCATCGTTACTATAATCTAATTTGCGAATAGGAAATCCGCTATCCTTGTCATAGATGGTATCGCCTTCATCCACCCCATACATACTAATCAATTCATCTTGTTTCTCGTTGTAATTACCGGCGACGAACGCTGAGGCCAATTCATATGCAATAATCGGCGCCAATTTCACATTGGTTTCTTTGCAATAAAACCACCGCGACTGTTCTTTCAGTTCTTGCACCATGGGTTCTCGGCAATAATCGTTGACAAATCGAATAATATCGTCTTGTTTCTTAATAAAATTGTCTTGTGATAAAATGAGGTCAAACAATTTGGCATAAGGTGATACAATCGTTTCATTCGCGATTCGTTCTCTACCTAAATCATATGCAATATAATTCGCCTTATATAATTGTATTTCTCTCAATCGATTTATATTTTGGATATTTCGGCTAGCATATTCAATATTTTTGTCTAATTCTTTTTCCAATTCTTCGACGGTAATACTAAATCGTTTATCTAATTCATTCGTATATTGCATTTGACGGTGTGATGCATGTTCTTTGATTGATTCACATTGTTGATTTTTTTCATTTTTAAAGCACTTCGCCTCTATATTACAAAATAATGCTTGGGTATCGATAAATGCATTTTCGTCTATACTGGTATCATGAACCCAATGATTTTTGACACGACGATAGTATTGGGTTTTTGCTCGAACTTCTCCTTCCATTTCGATATCTTTCTTTTCTTTTTCGCTTAATTTCGATTCATCTACACCGGCCGGTAATACGGGTTTCAATTCTAAAATAGCGTATTCTCCTTCTCTCACTTGTTTTTTTCCTTCGATCAAAGTGGTCGCTAATTCTTTTGCATTTGCAGGAAGACAATCATGTTTTTGTATCAGGTTTTCGGCTAAAAATTCGACAAATAATTCATTTACCATCGATTTCTTTTTATCGACGTATTTTTTGAGTAAATGGTAGGGTGTGTCATCATATTCCTCGTCGTAGTATATTTCTCCCGAATTATTATCTTTTTGTAGTTCTTTGACTGAATTGTATTTCTTGGTCAAGAATCGGCGGACACAATCTTTGGGTTTGATTTTTTCTACATCGCCCATATCTGTAACGTTAGGAGCACTTAAACCATCTAACAGTTTAGACGGAGTTACCAAATCGAGTAAAATGCGTGATATTAAATTCGAATACATCATTCCATTATCGGTGGTCATAATATGCATAAGTAATTCGGCAGGGCTATATCTAGACAATTCATCCTCCTTAATCTTGTATGCGTTGATAAATAGTTCCAAATAATCTTTCTTTTCGGCAAATATAGATTGTATTTTATTTACTGGTTTACGAACATTGTATTTGGTGGTGGATAATTTGTTGAATAATTGGGCATCTACTGCGTATTTTGTATTATGTGATTTGATTTGATTTTTAATAAAGAATCGTATTTCATTGTATTGTTGATACGTGATATCATCGGTATAAATCATAAATGGTTCTAATGATTTGACTACATCAACAAAGGATAATTTGTCCTTGATTGTTTTTTTGATTAATCTAAATAAAATCCGGGTTTTAGGAATAATTACGCTTAAAAATCTCTCGAATTTGTTTTCTTCACTACTTAGTTGTTCATCCAATTTAAAATGCGTTATTTTTTCCAAGAACTCGATTTTATCCATATTTGATTTATCTTTGTCGTCAATATTTTTTTCGTCATCGTTGTATTCAATTTCTCTATCTAAATTGCTAACCACGACTTTATTATATTGAGTATCTTTGTTTAGTAATCGATATTGTTGAAAAATATGTTGACTTAAATGCGATTTTTCCAATATATTTGTGCCGGGTAAATTGACATGTGCAAATTTTAGAATGGGGACCGGTAACATAAGAAATGATTTCACATACATTTTATCTCCTTCCATGAGAGGTTTACGCAGATATACTTTTTTACCGGCGCGTTTTTCAACGGAACCAATCGTTGAAATATCTAAATTATATCGTTGAATTAAAAATCGTGTTTTCTTTGGACCAAAATGTCCAAATGTGTTCGAATAAAAATCTCTCAAATTCTCTACAATAGCATCTATATTTTCCGCAATTTCAATATTTTCTCCAATCAAATCAGTTTTGTCGATAGGTGAATCAAACGGAGTCATTAAATGATTCATACCTTTATACAGTTTTTCGTAACGATTTACATCGCCAGTATTCTCTCGATTATAATAATAGTTTTGCATATTTTCTTTGTCGAAAAGTTCCATATTATGTTCCACAAGTTCATTTCTAAAATACGTATTTTGCTCGTTTTTAACCACCGGCATTAACCAGTGTAAATTTGTTTTAAAATGTTTAATCGTTTCAATGAGAGGTTTGTGATTTGAACCGTTTATTTTAATATCCTGAATATTACCATTTTTATCAAATTGTGAAAAACGTTGTCTCAATTCAGTAAATCGTTGAATCAAATAATGTATTTTATCCATCACATTTTTTGTGCGTTTCACATCCGGAATATTTGATAACAATTCATCCATCATGTCATTTACTTGGGCATCAATGGTATATCGCTTTTGACTTTCGGGCACCTCTACAGTGAGTGTCAATTCTTCGGCTTCGGTATCATCAAAAATATCATCGGCGTCAATATACATTGTTTTTAATACATCACGTATATTTTCATTTGGCTCGGCCGATGCAGGAATCGTAATAATCGATTCCCCGGTTTCCATATATTCGATTTTAGCATCCTCTTGTTGCGGTATATCACAAGATTCCATACATGATTCCTCCGTATTGGTAAAAGAACCTAGTTTTTGCATAACCGCGGGCATGGGTCTTATGACAAATTCGTCAATGGGTAAATCTTCAGGAATACCTTCATATTTGAAATTTATATATATGACTCGTTTGGTTGGAAAAGTGGTGACTTCAATCATATCTTCTTCTAAATTCGTAATTTCTCCAGTAACTACAAGAGGAATTTCGCCACCAAAATGAATATCCACCCATATTTTCGGCAACAAACCGTTTTGTCTCGCATATCCCTTTTCTTCACTACGATTTAATATGGTAATTACTTTGATAGATTCATCGGTAATCAATCCATCCGTGTCAAGATATAGAGTATGAGGTTCGAGTGTTGATACATTCACTAATTTTATTTTTTGAGAGTCAATATAATGTATAATAAAGGTTTGTTCATGAATATCTGGGTTGGATTCGCCTTCTAATTGAATAATATCTCCCAATTCTAAAATGATGCCATCATCTTCATTGCTTCTCACATTTTTATCATCAGTAGCAAGATAATATTTTATACGTTCGTCGCTAAGTTTATTGTCATTATCTGATGAACTGCCAAAATCTATATTATCATTTGGTATTTCGATAGTGTCTTCTTCCTCCATTTACTATTATTATATATAATAATGTCTAAATTATAATTTAGAATAATTTTTCTCTCATAAAACAAAATTAAAAACTCCAAAATATACAATTTTACAAAAAAGTTAAAGAGTAATACATACTAATCAATAGTGAAGTATCTAAAAATGAATGATTTTGAAACATATGTATCCTATAAGCTAAACTTGGATGTTGATTCTAAAATAGTAAATACTAAAGTATATCAAACTTTGAATACTGGCTATATTATATTGAATTACAACAAAGACATTTTATGCTTTGACGATGCAAATCATTCATATTATCGTTCCACTATCTTTTCATTTCCCGATAAAAAACTACTTTGTTTTTCACCACCTAAATCTGTAAAAAATGACGTATTTATTCAAAAGAATCCCGGGTTGACAGAAGACCATATTTTGATAAATGAAATGATTGAAGGGGTAATGATGAATTTGTTTTACGATTCACGTGTTAAATCGTGGCAGGTTTCTACTAAAAATGCTATCGGTGGAAATTATGGATATAAACCGAAGGGTATTCCGCTGGATACATCATCATATATCGATATGTTTTTCGATGCATTGAGATGCACATCAAATATAAAACCAAATTGTGAAAGATTAAATCGAAATTCGGTCATTGAGTTATTTCCAAAACAGTATTCATATACATTTGTATTGCAACATCCGGAGAATCGAATTGTTTTGCCGATTGAAGAAGCTAAATTATATTTGGTGGCGGTATATGAAATCAGTGAAAATCGGGCCATTGAAATACCGACCCCCGTGTATGAAGAATGGCAATTTCTCCTAAATATTCAGGGAATTATCCATTTTCCGCGTAGATTTAATGAAACGGATTACGATGAATTAATACAAAAATATTCTTTGAATCATAGTGATTATTTCAATCCTGGAATAATGTTGAAAAATATGAAAACGGGAGAACGGACCAAAATGATGAATAAATCTTATATGCACCGTTTGAAATATAAACAAGTCAATCCATCTTTTCATTATCATTATTTATGCTTCCAACGTATTGGTAAAACGGATGATTTCTTAGCACATTATCCAATGTATAAAAATCATTTCAAACATTTCAAATATGAATATTTAGAATTTCTAAATTCAGTTCATAAAGCATATATTCAAAAATACGTGGAAAAATCCCCTTCCCCAATTTCGCCTAAATATTTGGTTCATATTGACCGGATTCATAAAGAAGTGTATATACCATCTATTGCGTCGAAACAACCGAAAAAAATAGACAAAGAATGCGTTCGTCACTATTTTGAGAAAATGGAACCGGGTTCATTGCTCTTTTATTTGAATTATAACAATCGTAAATATATGAAAACTACTAGTGATTTGTGATTTGTGATTCGTAAACTTATCCGTAAACTTATCCGTAAACTTATCCGTAAACTTATCCGTAAACTTATCCGTAAACTTATCCGTAAACTTATCCGTAAACTTTTCGTTTTTCCAAATTCGTCATGGGTCGACCAATCTTATCGATAAATTCTTCTTCACCATCATGTATAATTTGATTTGGCCTCAATCATTTGTTCGGGACTATCACAAATGGTCGATTGATTAAGTTGTTGCACTTTTACCATTCCTTCCATTTCTAATTTTTTCATCACATCACGTAGAAGATTGAGTTCGGCATTTTCCGGGGTTGCTTCGGGGATGGGATATTGACTTTTATTTCTAAACATTTTTTTCATTTGGATATATTACTATATTTGGATATAGTAATAATCAATTTTATGTAGAGAATACGTAGATGATTACATACCGGAATAAATAACCGACATTTTGCTCAAATTTTGAATATACTTTGCTGTATATCCTCTCTCTTTATCAGTCATATTTTTAATGGGTCCGCGTATTTTATCAATAATATGCATAATTTCATTCGAATTGTCTAAATGTCCAATATCATCATAATAATCTTTCTCGAAAAAAAAGGTGATATCACCTGCATCAATTACAGTTGAATATGGGGAATATACTTTTGCAAACCACGCTTTTATAATTGCCGTAGGGCTTCCCATTTTGATTAATTCAAATGACATTTTTGCATTCTTTATTTCGTTGTTTTCCGGGAAAATCCGTGAAATATCATCTAAAAATTCGAAGAAATGTTTATTAAATGCTCTATATATTGTTCCTTTATCTGTCATAATGTATGCTAAAATATATAAGATGCTTTTTTTATATATTTTATGTTTTATTATATTTTTGATTTTTCTTCGTTTTGTTTTATTTTTCCTAAATATTCGGTATATATGGAGAATTTGTTGGAAATATTTTGTTGACTTCTTCATTTCTTTGTTGCTGTAAATTGTCTAAAGTCACATCTCCGCCAACTTTATCCGGACGATAACTATCCGGTGGGGTGGGGATAGATAATTCACCATGGTCTGCTGATACATAATTATACATTTGTCTACCCGAACCTTTACCTCTTGCACTGAGCTCTTCGGGACTCATATTATAATAGGTAAATTGTTCAGATACAATAGACATACCATTGTTTGAATTGTTAAATATATATCCTAAAGGTTCACCTTGGTTCCGGGTCGCTACTTTGGTCTGTTGTTCTATCCTGGGTTGTAGATATTGGATAATTTCTTCGCCTAAAATAACTCTAAAATTTTGTTTCGTTAATAACATCGAAGGAACATTATGAACATTGGGCGGCATCATTACCGTTTTTCCCGTTTCCAATACAATATGTAATTGGCCATTCTTGGGGTCACGTTTACGTTTATCGATACAAATACAATTTATTTGGTTCGTTAATCCGTTTTTTGCTAAAAATTGTAGAATTTTTTTACAATGTAAACAATAATTACTATAATATAAAATATCCATATCCATTATAATTTCATTTACTATAAAAAAATCATTACACCGACGAAAAATAAAAAATAAGACGTTTATGATTTTTTAATGACTAATCCCTTTGTAAAATCGATTGCATCAAAATTGTCCACAGTTTTATTTTGTTCTATTGATTTTGATGCTTCTGTTTTGGATGATACTGGTTCTTTCATATTTACATTTTCACTGGTTGACCCTACACCTAAATACAATGGTTCACCATTGATGGATGATTCAGTTGGTTGAGTTGAATCAAGCTGATTGTTATTTCCAGTGACTATGTTTATCACTGGTTTAAATACACATTTTGAGTTGTCATTTTCTTTACTTGGCCCTATTCCTTGCATAAATGGTTGATTCATTTCATTCGGATTATATATTGGTTCATGCATATGTATTTGACTTGGTCTATATATATCATTTGGACTAACCACTTGAATACTATCTGTGAAATTATCGATTCCTTCCATATCATCCGTTTCTATCGTAATAAATTTACCACCCACATTTCTTATCCTCCACATACGGTTTGTTTTTTTTCCGCCACGTAAAAATACGTTCTCTCCTTTTACAAATGGCTCAACACCTCCATCCATTTCTGGTGCAAATGGTGGCGAAAAACTGTCGGCATTGGGAGCAAATGGTGGCGAAATACTCTCTGCATTGGTAGCAAATGGTGGTGAAAAACTATCGGCATCGGGTGCAAATGGTGGTGACGGGATTTCATCATCACTCTGGGCAGGCGCATAAGGTGGTGATTCTGCAATCAATTCATCTAATATATCTAATGCGCGATTTTCATCATCGCTCTGGGCAGGCGCATATGGTGGTGATTCTGCAATCAATTCATCTAATATATCTAATGCGCGATTTTCATCATCGCTCTGGGCAGGCGCATAGGGTGGTGATTCTGCAATGAATTCATCTAATATATCTAATGCGCGATTATCATCATCTATTACCTGTTTTGCGGGTGTAGAAGGATTAGGAACCGATTTTTTCAATTCTGTCTTGGTAAACTGAATAATCGTTTCCGGGGTCGCGTTAGCGTCCTGTGTTAATTTTTGAATATTCTTAGAAAAGGACATATTCTCTAATTGTTGTATGTTATCATCGGTTATAATACGTAATTGAGCATTCATACATTGTAATTCTTGTAAAAACAATTTTAATGAATATGGGACCGATACAATACTGAAATCGCGACCAAATTTAGTCATATTTTCAATTCGCATATCTTTACCATCCAATGAACCGGTATATTGTATTGGACCATCGGCCATTGGACTAATAAACAAGTTTTTGGATGGATTGTAGATAGCCACCATACCGGTTTTATTACAAATAGCGATTTTGTATTTATCTCCGCGTTCCATCATCGATTCACGTAAGAAATATGATATACCATGAGAGATTAATACATCACGTTCCATTTCACCTATACGCAATCCACCGTCATTGGCTCTTCCACTTACCGGCTGTTTCGTTAAAGCGGTTCTTGGTCCGGTAGCGCGGTAATTAATTTTATCCTTTACCATATGTTTCAAACGCATATAATATGTGGGTCCTATAAATATTTCGGTTTCAATTTGTTCCCCCGTCATACCATTATATAACAATTCATTTCCACTAGAATGGAAGCCGGCGTCGGACAAATATTTACCAAATACACCAATTTTGGAACCCTTATTGTTATAGGCCGTGCAATCACTAAAACCACCATACATAACCGCAGCTTTCCCAATAATACATTCGACCAATTGTCCAATGGTCATACGGGTAGGAATCGCGTGAGGATTAATAATCAAATCTGGACGAATACCGTCTTTGGTAAATGGCATATCACATTCGCGTATTACCATGCCAATCGTGCCTTTTTGGCCAGAACGTGACGCCATTTTATCTCCCAAATTAGGAATACGCTCTTCTCTAATGCGGATTTTAGCGATGCGTTCGCCCTCTTCCCCTTCCGTCATATATGCTTTATCGACGATACCTAATTGCCCCTTTTTCGGCGTTTTCGATTCGTCAATACGAACCTCATTTTGTATATTACTATTGATAGTCATTCCAATCAAGACGGTTTTATCATCCACCTCTGTATTTTCTAGAATCAAACCGTTTTTATCTAATTTACTATAATCATATCCCCGTTTTTTGCCAATGACAAATGGTTCATTTTCGATATTGGTGAAATGTTTATCGGTAAATGTATTTTCATTTTTGGTGCTTTCTTCGTGGGCTTCATATGTAGTATAATAAGTAGTTCGAAATAGACCGCGTTGCAATGCTCCCTCATTAATTAAAATTGCGTCCTCCACATTATATCCAGTATAGCACATAATTGCCACAATTGCATTTTCGCCATACGGATTTTCTTCATGATTGATATGTTCCATATATCGTGATTTAACGATGGGTGTTTGTCCCGAATTCAATAGGACTGCACTTTTGTCCATTCTATTATGGAAATTTGTATGATACATGGATACAGCTTGTTTACTTTGACCACAAGAGAAAGAATTACGGGTGGGCGGGTTGTTTTCTGGAAAAATAATTTGATTTCCCATCATTCCAAATCCTAATGATTCGTGTATTTCCAGATGTGTATGTTTACTACGTGCGTCTTGTTTCATGGAATCATAATTAATGGCGATAAATGCATCTTCACTTTCACTAGGGTCAATATAATCAACAATGGCCTTTTCTTTTAAAAATCGGTCCAATTTTGTCGGGTTGGTTTCGCTCTCGATGCCCTTATATAATTGGAATAATTCGAATATATTTGGTTTGTTGGGGTCGAACGATATGTTCTCTCGCTTCTCGTTAAAACCCGTAATCAAATCATTCCAAGAGAATTCACCTTTATTCAATCGGTCCATAATATCTTTATGTTCAAATGGCAATTTGCCGGTTTGTTCGTCAACATAAAAGATGGGTCGGCACAAACGCCCGGCATCAGTATATATAAATATGGTATTTTGTCGAATATTAAAGGTTGCACTCATATGAATTGGTAAAAGCGCGTTTCTTCTAAATAATTTAATCATTTTGATAGTTTCGAGAGGTGAATTTACCGAACCGGCCCATAGACCATTCACCATGACTTTCGTCATAGAGGCCAATACTGCCGGACCGCATTCTTCAATCAATTTCATACCGGTTTTTTCGCGTAACCATTGAATCATTGGTTCGCGAGACATACCTCTCGAAATATAGGTAGATATTGCTAGATGTTTATGTAGACCAATGTTTCCACCATCGGGCGTATCAATCGGGTCAATAAATCCCCATTGGGAGGTATGTAAGACGCGCGGACCGACCAATTTGACCCCGGAATCGAGCGGCAGATTTGTTTTGCGTAAATGACTCAACATAGTATTGAATGATAAGCGGTTCAAATCTTGCACAATACCAATGCGTTTGGTATGTGTTTGTGCTCCCCAATTTCCTTTGAATGCTTTATTAAATCCCGTTTCCAAACTACGTGTTTTCAATACTTTACGGTAATTTTCATTGATAAGGCCTTTTAGATTTTCTTCGTATTGTTTTTTGTTGTAATAAAGGGTTTTTTCAAATTCCAAATGGATTTCTTTTTGTTGTAAATTATAATATTCACGAAATAAATCATAAATGAGAGAACCGACCAATTCTACCCGTTTATATTTAAAATTATCACGGTCGGTTGGTTGCTCGAGACCACTGTATACGGATAATAGACGAAAGACAATATAGCCCAAATAATACGCCTTTTGTATATAATTTAATTCTCCCACATGTGGTAAAAAATAATCGGACAATACTTCTAATACATATGTCACGGTATTGATTTTAGTAAAAGATGCAATATATAAGAGCGCGGTTTGTTGATTGTTAATACCGGCGGCTTCATGGACCGATGGAATAAATAAATCGACCAAGGTATCGTATTTTTCAATATCCAATAAACACGTTGTAATAATATCTTTATCGGAGATAATACCTAATGCTCTAAATACAATAAATAGGGGGATGGGTTTACGAACATTAGGAATATTTACTACAATATTTTTATTAGAGAACCGACTGTTAGGACTTTCTATTTTTACGGAGAGGGTGCGTATTGGTTTTGACACATTTTCCGATACCGAGCGAATTTCGGCGGAATATAAAAAGGCATCATCCGTTGATTTACGAATATACAACATGTTATCGGCAAATTTCTCTTGTGGAATAACGGTTTTTTCCTTTCCACTTATGATAAAATAACCGCCGATATCATTGCGACATTCTCCCATCGAATATCGTGTTTCTCTATCAAGTCCGTGTAATATACAGAAATCTGATTGTAACATAATTGGAAATTTACCTAAATAAATGTTTTTTAGGGTGATTGTGTAGCGATGTTCATTGTTTTTGGTCAATGCTTCCTCATTTTTTTGGCGAATCATTGCGGCTAAATTAGGCGTCATTTTAACATTTCCTTGTTTTGATGTTTTGGAAGCTTTGTCTGTTTTTTTTGCGCCTCCATCCATTTCATAATCATCTAAATGTTTTTTGATTTCACCCATGTCTTTGGAAGCATTTTCTTTATAATTGCCCAATTTTTGGCGTAGATATTCTTCATTTTCTTTGGTATAATCGGGTTCTACCTCTAATTCGTCCATACCAATAATCGGCGGTTCTTCGCCCGGTTTCAAAATGCGCACAAATTCAACATCAATATCATAATGGATAGTCATTCCGTAGGTCATATTTCTTATACGCGCTTCATTTGGAAACATATAATGTGCATTTGATTCGTCATATATCACTGGTTTGCCGAAATATATTTTATCTCCATTTTTTCCACCAAAATACATGCGACATTGATGCGTATAATCATCGAGTGATTCGTCAAATTTAGAAGAAATCGTTATTGGATTTTTTTCCTTGAAAATTTGATAAATACCATGTTTGAAAAAATCATTGTAGGATTCTGTATGATGTGTTACTAAAGATTGTGGATTATCCTCAAAATGGCGATTTATAATTTTCCAAATGGTTGAATTTTCCATAGATACTATATTATTAAATAGTATAATATTTTTTATACTTTTTTGTGATTATACATTTTGTAATTTACAGATGTAAATCTATAAATATACGAAGGGCTTTAGGAATTATTTAGGAAAAATTTCTCAATAAAATTTATAATAATGGAGAACACTTTAGACACCTTATTCGGCCCTCTCAGCAAAAAGTATTGCATCTGGTTTTACATCTTATCCGTCGTAGGATTTGTATTCTTAATATTATTCCTTGTATCCGCGGTTTTCATTGGAATCACTAAACGTAAAGGAATCGAATTTTACTTACAAATGTTAGCCGGTGCAGTAGTATATTTGATTTTCTATTTCCAAAATCGTTTATTGCATTCTATGTGCTCCACTAGTGTATAAATTACCGTTTTATGTGAATCTTTGGTAAAAAATTGAATTTGTATTTGATGAAAACAAATTAAATACAAACTATCTAGTAAATAATACAAAACAATTATATATAATGTCTGGCAATTCAAGTAATCGTATATTAACCATTTACAAATCTCGTAAAACAATTTTGGAATTATTAGATACGCAGGAATATGATGTAGAAGATTACAATGGATTTAGCATCAATGAAATCGATGCAATGTATATTAATAAACAATTAGATTTATTAGTCAACCATAAAAATGAAAATAAAAAGGTATATATCAAATATTACATTTCTTCTAAAATTCGGGCAAGAGATTTAGGCAATATTATCGAAGATTTGTATTCCATTGATACAATATTAACGAAAAAAGATACTTTAGTCATTATTACCGATGAAGAACCAAATGATTCAATCACCGCGCATTTAAAATATCTATATGACCATGACGGAATATTTGTAGTTATTCATAATATCTCACGTCTTCAATATAATATATTGAACCATACACTAAACCCACTCGTAAGAGTTTTGAATGAAACCGAAATAAGTGAAATTATGAAAAAATACAATTTAAAAATGAAACAACAATTTCCGGAAATATCGCGATTTGACCCTCTAGCTTTAGCATTATCATTGCGACCAGGGCAAGTATGTAAAATGATTCGAGGAAGCGCTACAGCACTCAGAACAGAATATTATCGTATATG
>Ga0114979_10001266_pt1 | contig 16976 bp, 12 predicted proteins | sample S_140625_EF_Meta_FD_87315 | JGI IMG/M metagenome (GOLD analysis project Ga0114979, IMG submission 87315) | Freshwater microbial communities from Lake Simoncouche, Canada to study carbon cycling - S_140625_EF_MetaG | ecosystem: Environmental > Aquatic > Freshwater > Lake | place: Lake...
ATCCGTAATCTGTCATCCTCCCCCCTTCTAGCCCGCATTCAAGACCAAAGCCCACGCATTATTCGGCAGCAATCCGCCGAGTATAACAAGGAATAACAATAACGTGAAGGTTCCTTGCGTGCCTAGCTTTAAACGGTTTTGGCGGTATACGGCGAACACGACCAATGCTAATGTTGCGGTTGAGGCAAGCACCATCAGCACGTTGGCGCCAGGCCAGTGCTGCATGCGAAAGGCAGTTCCTAAAATCAACAAGGAAAAAGTAACCAACAAGGAACCATTTTCCGCAGGTGACATACCGAGCGATTTATTCTCCGGGCTAAGCGATGTAAAGAGGGAGACAAACAATCCGGCGAAAGCCAAAATGAGCATAACCGATGCACCGGCCCAATGCATGGTCTTAAAAAAGATTCCGGCTGTTGCAAGCACGAGCATGAGCCCGTTGAAGATTGGTTTTGATTTCATGATAAAATTGTTTTGGGGTTCGTGTTGGGTAACCATCCAATTGATTGATTTATTGTGTGGTTAAAAACGAGAATTTAACCCACTAAACATTGTTCGAACCAATGGTTTGTTTATCTTTCACACGGTTCCGTTATTACTGGTTCATGCAAACTCCCTTCAAAATACTTTGCTGCGTTATACTCCTATGCATGGTCGTTTCATGCAATAAGGAGAACGTATTCACCGACAACCCCATTCCCCCGAACAACACAATATCAACGCTCACGGTAGAGCAATATGTAAACCGCTGCTTTGTTGACTTGCTTGGCCGAGGAGCAACAAGCGATGAACTTGATGAATTTGTAGAAGCGCTGGAAAGCGACAACTTCTCGGTGAATTCCCGAAAATCCTTCATCGCAAGTTTACAGAGCACCGAAGGATTTAAGCAGCAGTATTTGAACAAAGTCTACGTGGATATGAAGGCTCGTTACCTCGATGCACTGAATGAAGATGAAATCCAACAGGAAGCAGATTTCTGGTTGTATCAAGCGCTACAGGCTCAAATCCTAGGTGATGCCTTGGCTTATAACATACTGATGCTCGAGCGCAATAAAATCATGGGTATCGTTAATATGGCGCTCTATTGGGAAAATAGCTCAATCGATTACGCGACATGCGCAAAGACCATGATGTTCAATTCCCTTTACGACGACTTGAATATGGGTACCTTCAATTTCATCTATGCCTCTTTCGATCAAAACTTCTACCGCTATCCCACCGAAGAAGAATACAACCAACTGTATGCGACCATTGAATACGACGGCCCCGGTATTTTCTTCCAACAAAACGTTTCCAACAAGTCTGAGATGCTCGACGTGCTGATTGAATCAACCGAATTCAAAGAAGGTTTGGTGCGTTGGTTTTATCGAAGCTACTTGATTCGCGAGCCCGAGGCACAAGAGCTCACTGATGGCATTGCCTATTGGACGACGCAGAACGATTTCAACGGTTACATTCAAAAAATCCTATCCGATGATGAATACGCAGGAATTACCCAGTAATACATTTTCTCCAAAAGCCACCCTATTCGCGGCGGCAGCGGCGACTGCTCTTCTGCAGGCGTGCCGCAAGGAGAACGACATATTCGAGTTGGAAACACCAATCCTTGCTGCCGACAATAGTTCAAAAACCAAGCTGAAGACCAACGAGCAGTTCATCAATATTCTCTACACGCAACTGTTTCAGACAGCTCCTACGGAAGATTACCTGAGCGCGTTATCGACCATCTTAACGAGCATCGGTGACCAGTTGCTGGCGCGTGAAATTGTGATTGCCAATTTCTTCAACTCATCGGATGTACAACTTCCCGGCAACGAATTAATGAGGAGTGACATCGGATCATTCGTTGATGAAACATATAAGAATTTCTACTTGCGCTTACCCGGCGCAGCTGAGAAAGCATGGGTAACGCGGTTCATAGAAACACAGCCGGACTTCACGCCGGAGCTGGTCTACTTCGCCTTTGCATTGTCTAACGAATACCTCTTTTACTGACCATGAGTACGCGCAGAGACTTTATCAAAAAAACGGGACTGACCGCGGCAGGAGCAGCTATCCTGCCAACAATCCTACCCTCAGGCAGACTCTTCGCTGCAAGCGGAAACCGTTCGGCAGACTATGTCGTGCTTGTCATGTTCGCCGGAGGTGTGCGTCACCAGGAATCGGTAGGCAAGCGTTACCTCGCCGATGCTCAGCCGGGGCAATCCGCTGAGGGTAATCTCATGTACAACATGCTCACGGGTGCTGCTCCATCGTCGCAAATACTGTATGGCACAGGTGATGGCAGCGTGCCCATTGAACCGATTTTGCCCCGTCGTCTTCAATCACAGGGCACCCTCTTCAACGAGGTTCACGCATTCAACACGGGCCACTATGGAGCACTCAATTCCATTCTGCAAGGCGCGCATCCGACAGGTCAAGGCCTTCGCATACGTCCTGTTGCTCCGACCATTTTTGAATATCTGCGCAGACATGGCGGTTATGCCGCTAGCGACGTTTGGTTTGTGGGCAATAGCGTGGGTGCTTCTATTCCACTGCTGAACTACAGTTCACACCCCGACTATGGCGTGCGATACGGTGCTAACTTTTTCGCTCCCACCATCACGTTTCATCCCAACAGTCAGACCTACATCGGCGACATGAAGACCTATCATCCGGAAAGCGAATGGGCGCCCATGTTGCAGTTAAAAACATTTCTCGACTCGAACTTCTCTTTGACCGACCAACAGCTGAATGCGCTGGGAAATACGACCGAAGAAAAAGAAAATATCAAGCTGTTCATGAAGGAAATGAACGAACGCACGAACATGGGAACTATAGACTTACCTCCATCAACAGACAGTGGAGATACGTTTACCATGGGCTATGCAGTGGAAGTATTGAAGTGGTTTAAGCCTGCATTTTTGTGCGTCAACTTAAATGATGTAGACGTGTGCCACAACGACTTCACCACTTACATCAAAGCGATGCACCGCGCTGATCATGCCGTTGGTCACTTGTGGAACTCCATTCAACAAATACCGGAAATGGCGGGCAACACCACCCTCATTTGCATCCCGGAATGCGGACGCAACGCGGAGCCCAATGCGATTGTAGACAGCAACGGATTCGTTTCGTTCGACCATAGTGATGAAAACTCTCGGCGCATCTTCGCTTTGATGGCGGGTCCTACTACTCCTGCTAATCTGGTCTTGGGAAGCGAAGGCGCATCGGTAGGCCAGGTAAGCGATGCCATGATGACCGTTGCTGATTTGCTCGGTGTGAAAGAAGCTGTGCAGCAAGCCGGTTATATTGATCCCTCCGCTCAATCCTTTTTTGACTTGATATGATGCGTAAATCCCTATTCATAGTCGCGGTTGTTCTGCTCTCTTTTTGGGGCTGTAAGCGCGAGAGCATCAATCCGTATGATGCCATCCAAGAGGAGGATACTACAGAGGTTGTGACGGAATTCCCGGTGGGCACCTTTCCGCACCTGTACCAGAAGATCTTCAAGCCGACGTGCGCCAACAGTGGTTGTCATGACGGCAGCTTTGAGCCCGACTTTCGCAGCATCAGTAGCGCGTACAATACGCTGGTTCATCACCCGGTGATTGCCAACGACGAGACCAACAGTTTTGCGTATCGTGTTGTGCCTGGAGACACAGCGGGTTCGCTGTTGCATGAACGACTGTTGCGCTTTTTACCGAACTCGAGCGGCATCATGCCACTGGCCGTTGAAAACAACTCCGACTGGCCATCTAAACGAAATGAATACATCGCTGCCATCAAGAGTTGGATTATGGCAGGTGCACCTGATGTTGCAGGGAATGCAGCACCGGCGCTCAATACGAATCTGCTTCCAATGAATTATGGATTGGCTGTTTTCCCTCAGGGCAACACTACAACACAGTTTCAACGTGGTAATCCTGGATTTGCAGGCATCGGACCTTATATAATAAACGGCGGAATTTCAGATGTATATATTTATCCCTGGGATGACAATGCCGGCTTATTCAACTATCAATTGCTGAGTTGGGAGCTCTCTTATTCCGTGACCGATTTCCAACCGATAGCCACGGGCTTATTCTTCGCTGCTCCCGTTGTTTATTCAAACGATTTCGGAGGGAGCACGGCGCCCTTCAGCAAGCTATCCAGCATCGACTTTTCGGCGTACTCCGGGCAAACTGTTTATATGAGAATTCGGATGAATGATGGTATTCAGGCAGAAGATAATTTCATACCCACAGCCAATTCCAATCCATTTTGGTACGCTGTGTACAGCTTTCAAATTCCATGATGAAACGAATAACGCGCACTACAGTGGCATTAACATGCATGGCCCTGCTTCACGGCTGTAAAAAAGACGAAGCATCGGATGTGCCCGTTATTTCACTTGAAAACATATCGGACTATTCGGTAGTTGAGTATGACAATGCCGTTGAAGTAACCATTAACTACGAAGACCATCAGGGCGACATTGGAACCAACGACCCCGATGAGCACAGCCTCTTCGTATCCGATGAGCGATTTGCGGAGCAAGACGGCTACCACATCGACCCGCTCACACCTGATCAGCAATCACTCCATGTTCGAGGTAGTCTGCGTGTATCACTGCGCCCCTTGTTCATCATGGGCACCGACTCCACCGAGACAACAAGGCTCACTTTCGAGCTGCGCGACAGGGCGGGGAATGTGAGTAATCGGGTGATGTCGGAAGTGATCACTATAGTGAAGGACTAAGGGCGAAGGGCGAAGGGCGACTTGGGCTGAGCGAAGTCGAAGCTTTGGCGAATAGCCAGTGATGAGTCCGCTCTCAAAGGTTTAATCTGTCAGCCTTCATCTGTCATCAGTAATCCGTCATCTGTAATCTGTCATCCGAAATCTCTCATCCCTAATCGTTAAGTTTGCGGCCATGATCACCTACAACCCCAAAGACTGGTTCACGTTTATTTTCAGACTGCACAAGGCCGATACGTTTCGGCAGCTGTTGCCGTTAATGGTGGGTGTGGCTATCTATGCCGGTGCAATCGGTTACTTTGAATTTCACACCTGGTATAGCAATGAGACGCGTGAATTGACAAAGGCGATTTCGACCATCTACTCTATTCTCGGTTTCACCTTGTCGTTGTTACTCGTGTTTCGAACCAACAGCGCCTATGACCGCTGGTGGGAAGGGCGCAAATTGTGGGGCGACCTCACCAACAATACACGCGCTTTCGCAAGCCATATGAATGCCGTCTTACCGAAAGAAGACAAAGAATCACGTCAGATGCTGGGCTTACTTCTGACGACCTTTCCCTATGCTTTACAAGCACACTTGAAGAACGAAAAAATCGACGATGCTTTTTATGCCAAGCAATGGTCAACACAACAAGCGCATACGTATTACACACGCATCACCCATGCAACGCATCAACCTCTGGAAGTCTTTCGCTGCCTGATGGAATATGTCGCGCAGCTCTCGAAAGAAGGTAATCTCAACGGACAATCGGTTTATCATTTCAAAACAGAACTCAACAAACTCATCGACGTGTGTGGCGCCTGCGAGCGCATCAAGAATACACCTATCCCCTTCTCCTACTCGGTGTTCCTGAAGAAATTCATATTTTTCTACGTGATGCTTTTCCCTTGGATTTACAGCACACAAATGATCTACTTCATTGCACCCGTGACCGTATTTGTTCTTTATGTGCTTACCAGCATTGAACTGATCGCCGAAGAAATCGAAAACCCTTTCAATGGCGACCCGAATGATCTGCCAACGTTGGAGATGGCTGTGGCGATTGGGGGGAATGGGGAGTGGGTGCTGAGGACTGAGGACTAACTTCTAGTTCACTCGCCATTCGCCATTCGCCACTACCTCGTACTATTACTATGCCCACCCTGATAACGCTTCCCATACTTGGCTTTCATCTTGTCAGCGCGGGTAACTTTGATAGGGACTTTCTTGTTCTTGTCGAGTTTTTCATGGAAGGCACCGCCTCCTTCGAGTTTAGGGGCCTTCACCTTTATGGGCGATGGTCCGCGGTCAAGTTCTTCGGGTAATATTTCGTCGGAAAGAGCCACCGTTGATGGCCATGTGCTTCGTGGAATGCGCTCTCCAAGCAGCGTTTCAATTTGCTCCAGCGATTCTAATTCATAGGGTGCACACATCGAAATGGCGACCCCTGCGCGCATGGCTCGGCCTGTGCGACCGATGCGATGCACATAGTCTTCCGGCATTTCAGGCATCATGAAATTCACGACGTGAGTTACACCTTCAACGTCGATACCACGTGCCAACAAATCGCTGGCAACAAGGATGCGGCTGCGTCCTTCGGCAAAATCTTCCACCGTACGCAAACGCTTGTTCGTGTTCTTATTCGAGTGTATCACGGCAAGCTCGCCCTGAAAGTCGTCCTCGAGCATAAACTCGAGTTTATCGGCCATGCGCTTTCCGCCGGCAAACACGAGCACGCGATGCATGCTCTCATCGGTCTGCAACAGATGACGCAACAAGTTCAGTTTCGAATAGTAATTAGGCGCTTCATACAACCGCTGGTCGATGGTATCGGCAGTAGTGCCTGCAGCCGAAGCTTCAATGCGCACTACACGCTGCATATAGCGTGCAATGAGTCCTTCTGCATCTGCTGTCATGGTTGCTGAGAACATGAGCGTTTGACGCTTCTCGGGCAACAGATCAATGAGGTGCAAAAGATCGCTTCGAAACCCCAGATTGAGCAGTTGATCCACTTCATCGATGACCAGTTTCTTTATTGCACGCGGCTGAATGGTTCCGTTCAGCACAAGGTCATTCATGCGCCCGGGAGTGCCGATAACGACATCGGTACCTTCCGCAATGGATGCTGCTTGCGTTTTGATATTCGGTCCGCCGTATACACCCACTGCGCGCAGCGAGGTGTATTTCGCGATGGCTTTGAACTCCTCTTCCAACTGCACCACCAATTCTTTGGTGGGCACTACCACTAGCAATGCCACCGACTTTTTGTTGGAGAATGCCCATTGGCGGATGATAGGCATCAGGTAGGCTAAGGTTTTACCGGTGCCTGTTTGAGCGATGCCCAGCACGTCATTGCCGGCCATTATGGGCGCGAAAGCTTTGCTTTGGATAGGAGTTGGTTCCGAAAAACCAAGGTCCTCCAGTGCATTGCGCAGCGCGTTGTTGAGGTTGAGGTTGGAAAACATAACGAGTTCACAAAGGTAACTCAATGCCTGGTAAATACGAAGCCCGGCAAACGCCAGGCTCGTATCAAGATAAACCTATATGATCAAAACACTTAATTGACCTTAACCAAACGCACAGCACCTGATTCTGTTCCGTTCACTAAAACCACCTGATACATGCCTTCTGCCAACGTTGCAACGTCGAGGATATACGGCACATTCGGAGCAACGCGAATTCCATCCATCACCTTGCGGCCTGCCTGGTCGAGCACAAACAACTGACCTTCTACAGCCGATTCAACTCGAACAGCATTTGTTGCAGGATTGGGGTAAATCGAAATAGGAAGTACTTCATTCATTTCATCCACACCCACAGAAGCGTTTACAGCCAGCTCGAATGTAGAAGAGCAACCTCCCGCAGATGTTGCAGTAAGCGAAACATTGTAAGTTCCTGCAGCAGCGTAGGTGTGTGTAGGATCAATATCAGTAGAAGTATTGGTATCACCAAAGTTCCATGCATATGATGCAATCGATCCCGCACTGATAGTAGAGTTGTTATCAAAGGTAACGACGCCTGTTCCTGCATCAAACGAGTATGCAAAGGTTGAAACGGGTGAAGTTGCAACGAATACCTCGCTTGGAACCTCGTAGCTGCAACCGTTGGCCGCTGTAAGCGACAGCAAAATTGGCGTTGCACCTGAAGCTGTAATGCTTACTGAAACATTCTGACCATTAGCCGTTGTGCCATCACCAAACTGCCATGCGTAGTTTGTAATCATGCTACCGTCGATCATATCCGAGTAGCTCAATTCAATTGGGCTTCCCACGCAATATGGAGCTGCAGAGATGATTTGAATTGGCGCCGGAGGTGCTGCACCGTCGATAATGCGATTACCGCTTGCTTCGCCGTTGATCCAAGTGCTGACAGAGTTAAAATCGGTGCTGAACACTGCAGCGCAATTATCGAGTACTTCAAACTTAATGTGTGCAATGACGTCACCGTTTGCAAACGCTACCTCAGTGTTGCGAGTAGCTGTGAGACGCACATACTGATCAGCAGCATTGTAGTTGGCAACCGCTTCTACATCCGGCGCGATGGTAATTGCAGTATTGTAAGCCAATTTATTTTGGTTGAACTTCATGGCTACATCCAGTGCACGAGCATTCGAGCCGACGAGTTGAGCAATTACAGGAACTTCAATGAAGTTAGAAACGCCATCGTTGGTCAGGACCGCTTGGCTCAAATCGAAACGAATACTATCCTGGACATTCACTCCATATAAAAACAAACTGCCGTCAACATCACCGAGAAGAACCGCCTTGTAATTTTCAATATCCCATTGCTGACACTCGGAACTGGTTGGATTGAAGTTCGAAGCGGCCGAAGCAAGTGTGAATGGAACGGAAGGAACGCGATTCGCTGAGAAACCAACCCCGTCATCAGCAGGGAATGTTGCAGAGATAGCGAAAGCAGCACTGCTCAGGCGGCTCTCATCGATAAAGACCCAGTCTTTTGAGGGCTGGCCTGTTGTATTCCATACTTGCTGGTATTCACCAATCATTAGTGTAGCGCGTTGATTCAGTTGAGAAATATCTCCCGCAGAAACAACACCATCAAGATTCACATCCATGGCAAGGATTTCCCAAATCGTAGGTGTATAAGTTCCGCTGAGAAGGGCTTTGGTAATGAGCACGTCCGCACCGTTAACCGTGTTTTGTATAGATGCATTGTTATCTATATCACGACTAATGGCGATTTCAAGTCCATTATTCAAATCATGCATGAAATCACCTGAAAAATTAACGTTAACCGAACCATCTTCTGTGTTGATGATACCACTCGTTGCACCATAAACAACTGTTTCAGGTGCAGAAGCGGACGATGATTCATTTACATCATTGAGAGGCGCTCCTGTTGCACCATGCGATACAGTTCCGTAGTAGAATGAGTTTTGCTCTGAGTATAAGTATGCGCTGTTCACATCAACGGTTTGGGTGCCGGCAACATAACTCTCTATGAGTGTCGATACAGCTACTTGTGTTGAATCTGATGCACCTAAACCGGATAAACGATTGAATTGTATACAAACCAAATCTCCGTACCCTTGAAACTGTGTTCCGGCGGGAGCATTACCATTGAGAGTTATCGTAACTTGAACTACACCTGCACTCACAGTGTTCACATTCACAGTAACAAGGCTTGCATCAATCAGGTCGTTGGAATATCCGAAGAGACCTGTCGGTTCCAAGGAGGATGCATCATAATTCATGGTAATGTCGTATCCAATCACACCCGATACAGGGAATGCAGCTGATACAGTGATAGGTACACAGAACTCCGGAAGATTGCATGTCTGTGTAATCGATCCAACCGCGTATGGCTCTGTGGATGGGTCGAGCACATCGATGTTGACAGAAACGGACGTCGTTTGCGCACCGTTGCTATCGGTAGCAACGGCAACAATTTCAGCCGGACCTGCTTCGCTCATCCAGTTTACGATAAATGGCGACGTGTTCGCAGTTCCAACAGAAACACCGTTTACAAAGAACTCAACACTTACGATGGTTCCATCGCTATCCAACGCATCAGCGGTAAGAGCAACCATTTCAGGGGCTGTAAAGTCGCTGGTAGAGAATGGGAATGTTATTGCAACCGTAGGTGCAATGTTTCCATTCACGGTAATAAATACGCTGTTTGAGCTGGTCGACAAGCCTGTGTTATCTGTAGCAACCGCTGTAATTTCTTGATTGATTCCAAGTGTTGCCGTCCATACCACCGAGTAGGGCGCCGAAGCATCAACACCAACAGAAACACCATTCACAAAGAACTCCACTTGCGATACAGTTCCATCGGAATCGGAAGCAGTTGAAGAAAGCGTAATTGCGGAACCTTCTACTCCGATAGTAGGCGCTGTAAGTGTTACAGTAGGAGCCGAATTGCTTGACACACTCACATTGATTGTCTGTGAATCCGCTGTAAGGCAATCACCATCGATGGCTGTTGCTGTAATCACGTGATTTCCAACCGTTGCGTTGTAAACCACCTCGTACGGTGAAGTATTATCAACACCCACTGAAACACCATCTACGAAGAACTCAACGGCCGTAACATATCCTTGGTTGTCATTCGCATCGGCGGTCAGCGTATAGTTTCCGAAACCAATCGTTGAACCGTTTGCAGGCGCAGTAATTGAAATAGTTGGAGCAATATTGCTGTTGTAAGTCAAGGTTGGGTGCGTGAGTTCTCCGGCTATCGGATTGGATGACACATAGTTTTCCGCTGCGCCTGTCGCCGTATTCACTAACTGCACATTCAGTGCAAAGGTGATATCACCATTTACGGTGAATTGACCAATCAAGACGCGATTCGTGGCTGTTGGACCAACGATTCCACCCAACGACGCGATAGCACCGTTATCGATAACTATAGCATTACCTGCTGTTTGATCCAACGCGTCCACAGCACCGCCTAAACCTAGCGAATTGGGAAGAACATAGGTTGTGGGAGAGTTGGGCGTCATCCCGTCCTGAGCATCGGTACCATTAATTGGCACACCATAGCATCCACCCGGATTATTAGCCAATAAACTTTGTTGATTTCCTACCGAACCGTCGGTATCTTCAATCTTCAATACCCCCACCTTTCCATTGGAGAGACCGCCTGCTGCAAACCAAGAGTCAACCAATGCTGTGAATCTGCGGATATTACTCGCGCTAATGGTTCCCGGATTTACCGTTACACCAAAAGATGGGTCATTGTAAAAATCAGCTGTGGCGTTCACCGTAAGAGGGTGTTCCACAGTACCAAACAACTGAGAGAATTTATAGCCATCAGCCATGTCGACAAAAACACGATAGACCTTACTCCCCGGAGTAAGAGGCACGATTGCTCCGTTTTCTAAGGCACTAGCCTCGTCAGCAGCATCGGTTTCATAATACCGTTCAACAATAATCCCCTCCAGGCCTTGACCATGCGCGTAGCTAAGGGTTAACAAAAAGATGAAAATAGATAAACTTGTGAATTTCATAGGTAGATAGTTGAGGGTTCAAAACTCATATATTCATCAACCATAAATTTGAAGAACGGTTTATGATTGTATTAAGTAAAAAAGCCGTAACGTAGCTAATTCATAACACTCGCGTAACAAAAAAAATATGCAGGCAAAAAAAAGCGCCTCCCGTTGGAGGCGCTTCTTACAAAAAATCGTACAAATACCTTAGTTCTTAACGATCATTCTTTCAGAAATCAAATTAGAACCATCCAACATTTCAACCATGTAAACACCGGCTGCCAATGCTTGATCGAAGCTAATAACTTGATTGAATGAACCATCAACACTGTATGATGAGTTGAACACTTGGCGACCCATAGCATCCATAATGCGAACTTGCACTTGGTTGCTCGTAAGGTCTGTGAAATTCAACGCAATCATAGAACCGTTTGAAGGGTTCGGGTAGATTGAACCTTGAGCATCAATTTCCAATGAACGCTCTTCAGCTACAACAGCACCCTCTTCCAACATTCCGCTAGCAGAAGATGTTCCAGTAACCTGAATAGTGTGAGCAGGACCGTAAGAACCATTGGTAGCACCAAAGTTCGGACGGATTTCCACTGACCATGCACCAACGGCACCCAAGTTTGGCAATACACCCAAATTCAGGTAAGGCGAAGGCGAGTTAAATTCAGAAGGAATAACTGAAACTACAGTTGCATCTGAGCAGCTAACAACCTGAGTGAACTTGTAAGTGTATGAAGTAGCACCGCAAAGCGCGTTAGTTCCTACACGTGTTCCGGCCAACCAGTTACCGCGAAGCAAAGTTGCATTGCAACGCTGGTTTGCACGAACTTCTACATTCGGCTGAGCCATCATAGTTACGTTGTCACACAATCCGGCAACTGCACCAGCTACCGTGATGTTCTCAGCGGTACCAACAGAGTTTTGAAGAGCGTAGTTAACACCTACTGTTACATCATAGATACCGCCATAGCGCAATCCCAAGGCTGCATTAGACAAGGAAATAACACCGTTTGTTGCGTTCAACGTTGTTGTAGCTGATGCACCACCGCCAACACCTTGGAAGCTGAAATCATAAGTTACACCTGTTGCACCGCGATAAGACGCACGGTAAGTAGAGCAAAGGTTCAGACCACCTGCAGGAATTGCTGTTGCGCAACCTGAAGGCATAAGATTCTGAATGCAAAGTGAGAAAGTACCAGGAGTACCTCCGGCAGATCCAACTGACACGAAGTAAGTAGAACCTTGAGTTAGGCCTGAGTAGTTCAGACGCTCGAAGTCGCTATCACCTGTACCAGCGTTCTCCGTACCACCAGGCATCAGAGTATAGCTTGCACCTACTTGCTGATACAACTCAATGACATCATCACTGGTTGTTGAGTTCAATGTGATGCTCACAGCAGAAGATTGCGCCACAAATCGGTACCACTTATCAGCACCTACGGTAACAGATTCCGGAGAATCGGTAGCACCAGCAAGTGTTCCGCTAATGGCCAAGCAATTTGGGTAGTTGTTGTTGATGTTCGCTTGTACAGCAACCGCAGCCGTTGGACCGTCGTTACCGACCGTAAGAATCGGACACGTTGGCTCAACTGTCTGAGTCAAAGCAGCGCTAGTAAGCTCACCAGCAGCTGGGCTTGAAGCAACGTAGTTTTCAGCAACACCTGTAGAGCTGTTGATCAACTGAACGTTCAAAGCAAAACTCAAGCTACCTGTAGTTGTGAACTGACCGATCAACACGAGGTTCTCAGCAGTAGCACCTACGATACCACCCAATGCTGCGATAGCACCGTCGTTGATAGTAATAGAGCTACCTGCAGTTTGATCGAGCACGTTCAATGCTGAGCCCAAGCCTAGTGCCTGAGGATCATTTGCAGGAGATGTTGTACCTGATGATGGCAGGAAGCCATCCTTAGCACCGCCACCGTTGATACCTAGACCAAAGCAGCTACCAGGGTTGTTCGCCAAAATAGACTGAGCGTTACCAACAGTGCCATCTGTATCACCGCTTTCAGTAACACCCACTTTACCTGAAGCTGCATCGCCTGTAGTAAACCAAGAGTCAATCATAGCGGTATTCTTACGAATGTTGACGCTAGAGATTGTTCCAGGATCGAAAGCTACACCCCAAATAGGATCGTTATAGAAATTGGCTGTAGAGTTCACAGTAAGTGCGTGAGCAGCGCTTCCGAAAATCTGCGAAAACTTGTAGCCGGCCGCCATATCAACATATACGCGGTAGGTAACAGAGCCGGTGGTTAGAGGTACAACAGCACCTTGTGCGGTAGCATTACTAACATCGGCTGCATTGGCTTGGTAGTAACGTTCTACAACGATACCATCCAAACCTTGTGCTTGTGCTGCTGCAAAACTGCATGCAAACAAAGCAACGAAGATGTACTTTAATGTCTTCATAATTCTTTCGTATTAGAAACCCTTGCGGGATTCAATTAATATTAGTTACAAGTAGTACCGAAAGCTGGAGCGAAAATCAAGAAGTCACTCACGTTAGTAGCACCATCGAAGTTCAAGTCAGTTGGGCAAGCAGAAACACCGCGTGTAGCACCCAAAACTTGTGAGTAAGACCAAGTAGACAACCAGTTGTCACCGTATGCTGAAGAGAATGCACCACGGTAGTTAGCTGGTTCGAAGAAACCATCAACAGGAACTGTTGGGCAACCTGTAGTAGCAAGAGCTGGATTTGGAGTTGGGTCGTTCTTCGCTGTGAACGTGTTACCTGAACGTGTGAAAGTATAGTCGAAACCTGGAAGTGTGTTACCAGTTACGATTACGTTTTTGTCAGTAGTAGTGAACTGAGTGAACTCAAGACCGCTAGTGATACCAGCGTCAGAAGCAGTACCTGAAGTCAAAGCAGTACCGTTAGCAGCAAGGTTGCTACCATTGAAAACGAGTGGGTTAGTAACACCAACGAAGTGGTTACACTTAACCTGAAGTCTCAATGTACCGTTACCCGCAGTTGCTGTTGGAGTTGTAGGAGTAGATGGAACAGCATACCAGTTGTGCCAAGCGTTACCACCTGCAGCCAATGTGCGTGTACCCAATGCCTTCTCGATGTTCAAACCGTTCTTGAAGTTAGCGAATACAGAGTTGTAGATATTACCACCTGCACCTTCTTTCGCGTTGATAGCAGCCAAAGCGCGGTTATCAGAAGTACCGGTAGCTTTTGAGTTACCAATGAAAGTCGAGTTGAAAATTGTTGGAACAGCAGCAGGGCTAGATTGAGCTGAGTTATCATCGCTATCCGCTTCGATACCGTTGTCGTTATCAGGGCTAGCTCCACCTGCAGCAGTACCGTCGTTCTTCATACCGAAGAAGAACTGGATTTTACCAGAGTAACCATGGTCGTAGTCAAGCATGTCGTCGTTACCGAACAAGCTGCTTATATACTTCATGTTTACAGTACCACCGAAAATTTCGATTTGGTCATCAGCACCAGAAACGATTTCGATGTGCTCGATTGTAGTACCACGACCTACTGAACCCAGTGTAAGACCATTGATCTCAGCACCTACTTCAAGGCTAGCACCTGTGTGACGAAGTGAAATATACTTCAATACACCGCTGTTATCGTTGTCGTCGAACGAACCGATAGTTTCTCCAGTAGCGGTGCCAGACTGCAACACACCGTAACGGTTGTGAGCACCTGTGTTGTTGAAACCTTCGATCAAACCAACACCAACACCCATACCTACTTTCGAACCGAAAGCTTGTGGAGTGTTAGCAGCAACCAAGTTGTTAGTAGCCTTTCCAAGAAGTACAAGACCTCCCCACTGACCGATAGTAGCTACAGAGTAAGTACCGTCCATTGGATCAGCATTCGCTGTGAAAACGATTGGACAAGACTCAGTACCAGCGGCGTTGATTTTACCACCACGTTCAACAACCAAAGCATTTTGGTCAATAGCAGTTGCTGCAGAAGCAGCTTTGATTAGCGTACCAGGAGCAATGTTCAAAGTCTGACCAGCAGGAACATAGATTTTCTTGTCAAGGATGTACACCTTGTCACAAGTGAAAGTAGCACCTGAAGTCAACTCATAAGCGTCAGCATCTCCGGCGATTGCAGTAGCCCCAGGCAAACCTGATACGTTTTGAGTTGTACGAGAACCAACAGCAGGGCAACCGCAATCGGCACCCAAGTTAGTTTGAGCAGAACCGGCGAAACCGGCAAAAAGCAATGCAGCAGTAGCAAAAGCTTTAGTAAAATGCATTTTCATTTTGGATTTTGAATTAAGTTAATTAATGGAATTTTGCGGGGCTAAGATGTGCTTCTCGAAATGCATTTAAGATGACGCGTCTATTACGCTTTTTTTAACGAAATGCTTCCGAATTCCTTGCTTAACGTGACTTTCAGGAAATATAGGTAACACCAAATTAACAGATATCAACGTTGGCGAAACACCTACCTAACATTAGAAGCCACTCGTCAAGGCCATGAAGAGACCAAAGGAATAAAACCGTCTTTCCAACTGTCCATCGGCCAATGGAGATAGGGCTTGATTTCCACTAAGGTAGAGATCCAACCTTGCAGTATTAGTTATAGCTCGGCGAACGCCTAATATTGCGCTAACATTGAGGTTTATCGCATTCACATTTGGCATTGCCGACATTTCGAATTGCGCTGTTTGTCCATTCTTGTTGTAATAAACAACATCGCTAAAGGCATAACCGACATTCAATGATGTCCCTGCAAGAAGCGCATTCTTACCGAAACGCTTACCGGTATACTGCAATCCAATTGGAAGTTCTATATAACGAAAGTGAAACTTCATGGAGTTCAATCCGGCCTCTTGCAAGGTGTCAATTCGATATCCTCTATCGGAATAAACCAAGCCCGAGTATACAGAGAAATGCGCTGACAGTTCGCGCTGAAGGCGAAGCCCACCGCTCAATCGCCATACATTTTCTTCAAGAGAATTCCATTGATCAATCACGTCTTGATTGTCATTTGCCTCTGAGAGTCTGCGTCCAACTTGCTCAACGCCACCAACAACTCCCCAAGACCATTTGCTCAAGGTGTCTTGAGCGTAACCACTCAACGACAAGCACGCCAGTAAAACAAATAAAACTGATTTCATGGATTAATCTTTTATGCAACGAATACTCATACCGTAGGCTGGATAGTTAACCTGACGGAAAATGCGACGGTGATAGGTGTCAATAGAACGATAGTAATACTGTCCGTCTGACGCTGAATTGCACCACCACCAGGCGGAATTGTTCTGGATATTCGTTCGACCATCATGGCCACGCACGTTTGAAGGCAAGGCGTTAAAACCGTAATAATCGCTGCCATACAGGCCGATACTTTGGTCATTAGCAGGCCAACCAACATTGTATTGCGCCGCTAGTGCATTCGCTTCAGAAACACCGCGCCAACCTGTTTGACGCGTTTCATCATCCGGCATTCCCAGTGTTCTTTCCAACTCGCGCCATTCATCATCGGTTGGCACGTGCCAACCGGCCGGTGCAACGTTCTTCTCATTGTTAAAGGTGTGCGCATTATACAAACACCCAAACAATGAATCATTGATAAAACAATAGGCAGCAGAATCAACGTTGGCCCAAGTAGAATCCTCACCATTGATCACCGGAATATAGCTTATTGGTGTACCATCATTGAATGAAGTAACACGTAGATTTTCGGCCATCCACCATTGATTGCCAATTTTTACCGTCGCATAGACGTTGCCATCAACATCCGTGACACTGCCGCGTTCGATGATGTAAGGAGACTCCTCCTCCTTCGTACAGCCTGTAAAAAAAGCCATACACACAGCGACCATGAATAGAATCGCA
>Ga0114979_10001268_pt1 | contig 16951 bp, 19 predicted proteins | sample S_140625_EF_Meta_FD_87315 | JGI IMG/M metagenome (GOLD analysis project Ga0114979, IMG submission 87315) | Freshwater microbial communities from Lake Simoncouche, Canada to study carbon cycling - S_140625_EF_MetaG | ecosystem: Environmental > Aquatic > Freshwater > Lake | place: Lake...
ACAGGACTTTCCGTTTCTCCGCCTTCGTTCGCGGCGCAACCCGTGAGGGTCAGTGCGACGAGCGCAACAGCACTCGCTACTTTTACTGGATTGAACATTTCTTGGTTTGACCTTTCGTTGTGGTGGGACCGCTAGATTCGACAAAGCTTCATATATTCGAACCAGTCCCTTGACTGCACAATAACAATGACGACATGGACGGAACATGTATGGCGGGCTTACGGAACCTTAATCTTCAAGATCGTTGTCTGACCAATCCCCAGTCGTGAGGTAGCTGACCTTTGACGAGATATCGACAACATGGTCGGCGATGCGTTCGAAATATCGGCTGGCGAGAGTCACGTCCACCGTATGAACTGCCTTCTCTCTCCACGTTTTGTCCAGGACAACTTCAAAGACCTCGCGATGCAGTTCGTCTACTCGGGCATCCGCGGCCTGAATCGACCGGGCCAAGTCGACCGACGTATTCTTGAGCAACTTGATCAACTTCTTGCACAGGCGGATGTCGAGCCGCGCCATCTCGTCAAACGTGTCTGACAGGGATTCGGGAATCGCCGAATCAGGAAAGCGGAATCGGGCGATGGTGGCGATATGCGACGCGAGTGCGCACATTCTTTCGAGAGAAGCAGAGATGCGCAGGGTCGAAACGAGGATGCGAAGGTCGCGCGCAACCGGGGCCTGTAGCGCGAGAGTTCGGATGACAAGTTCATCCAGCGACAGAGCCTTTTCGCTGACAAGCTCCGCGGCGACGAGGGCACGATCCGCCGACTTCACGTCCGCTTCCAACAGAGCCGCGGCGGCGTCTGAGACCACCGTGAACACAGTCTCGGCAATCTCGACAATTCGGTCTTGAACTGATTCCAGCTCTTGGTCGAACATCTCGCGCATGGCTACCCTCTCAGTTAATCTTTTCAACGAACCAGAGCGGGGTGAACTCCGCTCTAACAACTCGCTAACGGATGATGAAATAGTCAAACCAAATGGTCTGATAACCACGATAGCGCGTCGCTAGTCACCTAACCTGAACTGGATGGTAACAATTGACATTCTCCTGATGGTGGCGTCCTCCGTGGCCGTCATCGCCATCAGTGCGACCTATTTGTTTTTCCGATCGGTGCGAATGCGTCCCAGCAATTCCCAATCCGACGAATCGCTGACCGACATGGCCTCGAGTCTCATCAGCGTTTTAGCAACGGCCGGGTTTGTCGTGGACAATTCACTCGCGGTGCTTCGCGCAACCAACTCGGCGATTGCTCTCGGGCTGGTCTCGGGTCGCGTTATCCGCAGCAACGAAATTCGAAAACTCGTCCGCAGCGCCAAGGACTCCGATTCAACCCACGAAGTAGAGTTCGAACTGACGCTAGGTGCGGGCGGTGACGTTAGATATTTGCATGCGAGAGCGGTGTCCATCGGGAGCGGTTTCGTGCTGGTCCTCGTTGAAGACTCGACGGATGAGCGCGACTTCGAGACGATCCGTCGCGACTTCATCGCGAATGTCACGCATGAAATCAAAACTCCGATCGGAGCCATCACTCTGCTCAGCGAGGCGATGGAGGGTGCCCTTGACGACCCGAAACAAATGCACAAGTTTGCCGACAGTCTGCGGCGGGAAGCACGGCGGCTATCCAACCTTGTGACCGAGATTATTCAGTTGTCCCGCGTCGAATCATCCGACATTTTGTCGAGCGCCCGCCCCGTCAATATCGGCGCCGTCATCCGCGAGGCTCTCGAGCGCACTGTTGTCATTGCGGAGGCAAAAAGCATCGACATCAACGCCAAATTCCCCGACGACATCTTCGTCATGGGGGACGGCGAGTTGCTGACGGTCGCCGTGAAAAACCTTCTCGAGAACGCGATTCAGTATTCAGACAAAAATCAACAGGTCGGCATCGGGGTCACGACTCGAAATGGACACGTCGACATCATTGTGACCGATCAGGGTGTCGGTATCCCCGCCGATGAGCAAGCCCGAGTGTTTGAACGGTTCTACCGAGTTGATGAATCCCGTGATCGTACGACGGGGGGAACTGGCCTCGGTCTAAGTCTCGTTAAACACATCAGCATGAGCCACCGCGGCGAGGTGACGCTGTTTTCGCAGCAGGGTGTCGGCTCAACATTTACCATTCGCCTGCCTAGGCTTGTGGACACTAGCGAGGAGAACACCCATGAGTAGTGTGCTCGTAGTCGAAGACGAACAATCCCTCCGCGAACCCCTCGTGTACATCCTTCAACGCGAGGGGTTCGAGGTTCTCGAAGCCGCCGACGGACCCTCGGCGCTCGTTGAGTGGCGAAACGGTTCGCCGGATCTAATCTTGTTGGACCTCATGCTTCCGGGAATGAGTGGGGTCGACGTCTGTCGTGAAATCCGCACGCAATCTAATGTGCCAATCATCATGGTCACCGCCAAGGATTCCGAGGTCGACAAAGTCGTGGGTTTAGAAATCGGCGCTGATGACTACGTCGTCAAACCCTATTCAACCCGCGAGTTGCTCGCACGGATCAAAGCAGTTTTGCGTCGAGGCGCAATTCAGGATTCGAACGAGACACGATCTATTCTCGAAGCCGGTCCCGTGTGCCTCGACACCGAACGCCACGCGGTCACAGTTAACGGTCAACCCGTGACGCTGCCTCTCAAGGAATTTGAGTTACTCGAATATCTGATGGACAACACGAACCGGGTATTGACGCGCGGTCAAATCATTGACCGCGTGTGGGGATCGAACTATTACGGGGACACAAAGACGCTCGACGTCCACGTCAAGAGAATTCGAAGCAAAATCGAACCCGATCCCGCGAATCCACAGTTCATCCTGACGGTTCGCGGTCTCGGCTACAAATTCGAAACCTAAGGAACTCGGCGCAACCACTCGTCGGTGAGAAATTTGTCCGTCACAAGCTCGGCGGCACGGGAACGCTCGTCGTCGGTGATGACACCGTGCGTCAGCCCGTAAAGTTCACGGAAGGTTTCCACCATTCTGTCGATGACCTCGGTGCGCGTCATCCCCGACTGGCTTTTGATGGGGTCCACGCGCTTCGCCGCGCTCGTGACTCCTTTGTCGCTCAGTTTCTCTCGACCAATTCGCAGCACCTGCATCATCGCATCAGCATCGATGTCGTACGCCATCGTGACGTGGTGCAAAACAGCACCGTTCCCCAGACGCTTCTGGGCAGCACCACCAATTTTGCCCAACGGGCTGGCGATGTCATTGAGCGGTTTGTACTCCGCAGCTATTCCAATCGAGTGAAGAGCCTGCAATACCCAATCGTCCAGAAACGCGTAGGAGTCGGCAAACGACATGCCGCGGACAAGATCGGCAGGGGCATAAATTGAGTAGGTGATGGTGTTACCGGGTTCGATGAACATTGCGCCACCACCGCTCACGCGACGAAACACGCCGATACCACGCGCAGTGGCTTCGTCGAGGTCGACCTCATTGCGAAGAGATTGGAAGGACCCGATAATCACCGCCTTCTCGTTCCACTCCCATATACGCAACGTCGGCCCACGTCGGCCAGCCCCGACTTCTTCTGTCAAGACCTGGTCGAGTGCCATGTGCTCGGCAGCCGACAGCGGCACTGGTGCGAGAAACTCCCAGTCGTACTCCGCGAACGATCGCGCGTCGGCAATCGCGCGTCGAACCGCCGTTGCGACCGCTTCGGGGTGAACGCCGAGCATGACGACGTCGTCAGGGAGAGCGTCACGAACTCGGCGCGCAATCTCGCCCGCGTCGGACGTGACAGGAAGTCCCTCAAGAGCGCGAGTCATGGCTTCCAGCGCGTCGTCCGGTTCAAGAAAGAAGTCCCCAGAAATGATGACGTCGGCTAGGTGGCCGTCGCGTTCTTCGGCTTCGACGACAATCAGTTTCCCGCCGGGGACCTTGTATTCACCCTTCATATCGAGGAGGAGTCTCCGTCAGTGGGGTTGGTTCCGCGGGCTGTGGACATGCGCCCCATTTTAGGCGGTGCAGGGGTATCAACATCGCCTGCTTAGGATGAGAGACATGGTTGGTCGTCGAAAGCGTAGTGAACGCGAACCGAGACCCTCCATGTTTCGTGCTCTGTCAAATCGAAACTTCCGCGTCTGGATAATCGGTGCGTTGCTCTCCAACATTGGTGGTTGGGGGCAACGCGCCGCACAGGACTGGCTTGTCCTCACCGAACTCACCAACGACGATGCTGTTGCGCTGGGAATAAGTCTTGCTCTTCAGTTCGGTCCAATTTTGATCCTCGGACCGTTTGTTGGGCCGTTCATCGACCGCTTTCCGGGCCGGAGAATCATTCTCTGGGCGGCGGTCATGGAGACCCTGTTCGGTGTCGTGCTCGGCATCGCGGTTTTGGCCGGCGTCGCAAACCTAGCGCTCGTTTATTCTCTTGCGCTGGGACTCGGCATCATTCAATCGATAGAAACGCCCGCTCGCCAAATCTTTGTCAACGAACTTGTCAGCAAAGACACGGTTTCCAACGCCATCGGACTCAACTCAACGATGTTTAACACCTCGCGTCTCATCGGTCCGGCGTTGGCGGGGATCGGCATCTCGGCAGCGGGGACGGGCTGGACAATTCTTGTCGCCGGACTCATGTTTTCCTCTGCAGTTGTGTCGATTTCTTTGCTCCGACGCAATGAGTTACACGCGGTTCCGAAAGCTCCGAAAGAACGCGGCCAATTTCGAGCTGGGCTGGCGTACATCCGATCCCGCAAAGACCTCGTTGTTGTCCTCAGTATGTTGTTCATCGTCGGCACGGTCGTGTTCAACTTTGGGATTTTTTCCAGCACTATGGCGGTCATCGAATTCGGGCTCGGCGCGCACGATTACGGTTTCATCATGTCGGCTCTTGCCGTGGGATCACTGGGTGGCGCTCTTCTTGTGACTCGAAGCTCGCGGCCCCGACTTTCGGTCATCACGATGGCCGCCGCATCGATTGCCATCGGAGGGTTGGCGGCTGCGTTGGCGCCAACCGTGACGACGTTTGTTGTGCTGTATCCGATTTTGGGCTTCGGCGGGGTTCTCATGGTCGCGACTATCAACAGCTACATCCAAACCACAACCGACGAAATATATCGCGGGCGGGTGATGGCCATTTTCTCGACCTTGCTGGTCGGCGCGACGCTGATCGGCTCGCCCCTCGCGGGTTGGGTATCGAATGCGTTCGGTCCGCGCTGGGCGATCGGCGTAGCGGCGCTCGGTGGACTTGTTGCGGCAATCATCGCGGTGGTGTGGATGCGAAGCTCTCACAACATCTCGACGATGGACACCGTCCGATCTGCGTTCACTCGGTCGTCGACGGATCAGTCCGACACAGCAACCCAGTTGATTACCATCACCGAGCGCGGACCATAGCGCGCCAAACCCGCCGAATAATCTGAACTCGCGCACCAAAACGCCTAGAATAGCGGCGTGGACGCAACTGACAAGCGAATTATCGAGCAACTCCGCGAGAATGCGCGCGCTGGATACGCCGAAATCGGCGATGTCGTGGGGCTGTCGGCAAGCGCCGTGAAGCGACGCGTCGACCGTCTCGTTGACTCAGGCGCAATCCGTGGTTTCACCGTCAACGTTGACCCAGCCGCTGAAGGAATCGGCGTCGAGGCCTATGTTGAGCTGTATTGTCGCGGGACGGTTTCGCCTGATGATCTTAGGAAACTTCTTCACGGAGTTCCCGAGGTGGTCTATGCGGGAACCGTGTCCGGTCAGGCCGATGCGATTGTGCATATGCGCGCCTCGTCAATTCCCGCTCTGGAGGCGGCGCTCGAAAAGGTTCGCAATGCTCCGAACGTTGACCACACGCGTTCGTCCATCATGTTGTCTCGACTCGTTCATCGTCGAATTCTCTGAAAAATGTTCTGACATGCGTCGTCTACAGCGTTCGTAACGCGAGAATGGACACATGCGAATCGGAGTCCTCACTTCAGGAGGCGATGCCCCCGGTCTTAACGCCGTCATCCGTGGCGCTGTGCTCAACGGTGAACGCCACTACGGAATGTCCTTCATCGGCATCAAAGACGGTTGGCGCGGCCTAGTCAACGCCGACTTTCAAAAGCTTGAACGTGCGGATGTCAAGGGAATTGGCAAGTTGGGTGGGACCATCCTCGGTTCTTCTCGAACGAACCCGTTTGAAGACAATGGCGGCATCGACCGCATCAACCAGGTCATGGCGGACGCCGGAATGGATGGTCTGCTGGTTATCGGTGGTGAAGGAACTCTCGCGGCGGCGAACCGCCTGTCCGAGGCAGGCATCAAAATTGTTGGTGTCCCCAAGACGGTCGACAACGATCTTTCTGCCACCGATTACACGTTCGGTTTTGATACCGCTGTCAACATTGCCACCGATTCCATGGATCGCCTTCGGACGACCGGAGACTCACACCACCGATGCATGGTCGCGGAAGTCATGGGGCGTCACGTGGGTTGGATTGCTCTTCATTCGGGGATGGCTGCGGGTGCCCACGCAATCCTGATTCCTGAGCGCAAAACGTCACTCGACGAAATTGTTGGTTGGGTCACGTCGGCCTACGAGCGTGGTCGGGCACCACTCGTTTGCGTTGCTGAGGGATTCTTGCTGGACACGATGGACGATGCGCACAGTGAGCGGGGGCTCGATGCGTTCGGTCGACCTCGACTCGGGGGAATCGGCGAAATGCTCGCTCCGCTAATCGAAGAGGCGACAGGCATTGAGACGCGTGCGACGACACTCGGTCACATTCAACGCGGCGGAACACCGTCGGCGTTCGACAGAGTTCTCGCCACCCGCTTTGGGATGAACGCAGTCCGTGTTATCTCTGAGGGTGGCTGGGGGGCGCTGGTGGCCCTTCGTGGGACCGATATCGTCACCACAACCTTTGAGTCAGCACTCGGCCAACTCAAAACCGTCCCCGCCGCCCGCTGGTCCGAGGCCGCCTTATTGTTCGGTTAGGCGTTGCGGAATTCCAACAATGCGTCAATGAGAGCTTCGTTGCTGCGCTCCGCGGCGGTGTGTGACACGGCCAAACCTGCCTGCTGAGCGTCGAACGCGGTGCGGGGGCCAATGCAGATCACTGCAGTTGATTCCGGTATCGGACTGAGTTGCTCGGCAAGTTGTCGCGCGACACTTCCCGAACTCACGAGGATTGCGGTGATATCGCCCGAGTGAACCCGAGTGCGCACGTCCACTGAGACCGGTACCCCGACTGTTCGATACGCAGACACGAAAGTTGCCTTGATACCGCGCGCGTCAAATCCCGCCGCGAGAATGGGTTCTGATGTTTCCGAGTGCGGAACAAGAATCGTTGACTCGACAAAACCTTTCGGTAGTGCGTTAATGAAACCGCGCGGTGAATTATCGTTGGGGGGAACAAAATCAACTCGAATGTTGGCAAACGACAACGCTTGGGCCGTCGTTTCACCGATAGCAGCCACACGAGTGCGCTCTGGTATTTCGACTTTGTGATGTTGAATAACGTCGACGGTGGTTGCGCTGGTCAGGACAATCCAGTCGTATGATCCGGCAGCGAGCGCATCGAACCTTGCCTGAAGAGCGTTGGCATCATCAGCGGACGCAAAGTTAACGACAGGGGCCACGACCGTTCGCGCTCCGAGCGTCGTGAGGAGGTTTGTGATGTCCTCTGCAAAGCGACCGCCGCGGGGAATCAGCACCGTCTGGTCGCCCAGTCGGCGAATCACGGGGATGCTTGCCGTTGGGCTCACCTCGCGAATTGCAAAATCAGTCATCCCCAAATACCGCCCATGCTATTGAGCTGACAACGATGACTCCAAGAATTCCGGCTCCGATCAGCCACGGAACGGGGTTTGCTTGGTACGAACCCGTTACACGTTCGCTCAGAATTTTGCGTTGTTCCGTCAGGTCAAGTTTGTTCTCGAGCTCGGAAACAGACTTTTGGAATTGTTTGCGCTGTGCAGCGATGTCCGCGGCGATTTTCTGACGTTCATTTGCCATCGGTTGTTCCCTTTCCCACGTTTCGGAAATCTTTCGCAATCTGGTCGACCGATGTGAACGGGGTAAAACCTTTGCGAATCGATGCGACACCTAACGCGATAAATGAGATGCCCCCGACCAGCGACACGGCAGCAACAGTGAGCGCAGCTGCCCAGGCCGGCATGAATTCGGCCAAACCGAGAATGAGGGCTACGACGAGCATCGTCAGGAACATGGATACCAAGGTGACACCCAGAGTCACCCAGCCGATACCAATGCCAGCGGCGCGCAACTTTCCCGCAAATTCGGATTGAAGCAAGCGAATTTCGGCACGAACCAAATCGCTGAGCTCGCGTGGCAAATCAGCCAGCAACCGAAAAAAACCGCGCGTTTTCCCGTCTTTCGCCATAAACAGTTAATTCTTCGGTTTAGCGGTGGATGCTGATGGTGTCGTCTTCTTGGACGCTGGCTTGGCCACCGGCTTTCGTGCCGGGGTTGCGGGTTTTGTCGGCGTTTTGACTGAACGGGCTGCCTCGACGCGCTCGGCAATCTTCTTCACGTTGACCGAAACCGCTGACGCGACTTCGGGAGCGTTCTCTTTGACGAATTCCGTCGCAGCGGCGACCTGTTCTTGCACCCGTGGGTCGTTCCACACCTTGAGAGCGGCGTTCTTCATCTGGTTGTAGCGAGCACGTCCATCGCGAGTGCCGAGGACATAGCCAATTCCCAGACCGAGTACCAAAAGAATTTTCCCACGCACTGTGAACCCCCTTGTATGCCATTGAGATTACATAGCCTAACCCTGATTAGCGAAGGCGAAAACCGTTAGGGCAAGTTTTATCCAGTGCGCGGTGCACGTGTTACCAAATCGTCACGCGCTCGACCGGGTCAAGCCACATCGGATCGTTAGACGTCACACCAAATGTCTCGTGGAAAACATCTAAGTTTCTGACGATTTGATTGCACCGAAACTCGGGTGGAGAGTGCGGGTCGATCGCGAGAAGCCTGAGTGCTTCCTCGTCGCGTGCGGATTGCCGCCACGCCTGAGCCCACGACAGGAAAAATCTTTCCGCGCCAGTCATCCCGTCAACGACAGGTGGCTCGCCTCCATTCAATGACAGCGCGTAGGCCTTCCACGCGATGCTCAACCCGCCAAGGTCACCAATGTTTTCGCCAATCGTCAATTCACCGTTCACCGTGTGACCAGGAAGCGCTCGAGGTTCCAGTGCGTTGTACTGGTCAATCAGGGCCTTGGTGCGTTCCGTGAAACGCTCGCGGTCGATGTCGCTCCACCAATTCGACAGGCGTCCGTCTCCGTCAAATTCGCTTCCCTGGTCGTCAAAGCCGTGACCGAGTTCGTGCCCGATGACGGCACCGATTGCGCCATAGTTCGCCGCCGCGTCACGGTCGGCGACGAAGAACGGGTACTGGAGAATTGCGGCGGGAAAGACTATTTCGTTGAATCCGGGGTTGTAATAGGCGTTCACCGTTTGTGGCAACATGAACCATTCGTCACGGTCGAGCGGCTTTCCGACCTTTCCCAATTCACGTGCGAACTCGAATCTCGAGATGGTAAACACGTTTTCGACGAGGTCGTCTGCCGTTAAGTGAACCGCCGAATAATCACGCCATCGAACCGGATAGCCAATCTTGGGGGTGAACTTGTCGAGCTTCTCGAGGGCGCGCGTCTTTGTCTCGTCGCTCATCCATTCGAGGTTCGAAATCGACCCGCGATAGGCCTCAATGAGATTCCCGATGAGCAGGTCCATCTGGCTCTTAGCCGCCGGAGGAAAGTGTCGCTCTACGTAAAGTTTGCCCACTGCTTCGCCGAGGCCTCCCTCAACAAAACCAACCCCCCGCTTCCAACGGTCACGCAGTTGGGGAGTGCCTGACAGAGTCGTTCCGTAGAACGCAAAGTTCTCGTCAACGAAATCCGCGGACAAGTACGGAGCAAGTCCATGGATGACTTGCCAGCGCAACCAGTCGGTTAGAGACTCAAGGTCGGAGGACTCGAGGATCGCACGAGCGCCTTCAATGAAAGATGGCTCCCGGACGACAACTTCGTTAAAGACGTTGTCGGCGACACCGAGTGCTTCACGCCACGGGGCCGCTACGGGGCCGAGGGAAGTGGCAAACTCGTCCCAACCCACGAGGTTGTAGGTCGCATGCGTGTCGCGCGTCTTCACGTTGTCCCAGTGAACAGCGGCAAACTTCTCTTCGATTGAATAGACCCGCGCTGCGCGGTCTGCAGCGTCAGAAAAACCGGAAAGGGCAAACATTCGTTCGAGGTGTCCTTCGTACGCCTCGCGAATCGTGGCGAAGGCCTCATCGCGGAAGTACGATTCGTCGGGCAGCCCAATTCCGCTCTGCTCAAGAAAAACGAGGTAACGCTCTGGGTCACCCGGGTCGTTGTCGACCCACGTCGACACAAACGAACCAATGCCCACTCGTTCGAATTCACCCAGCGTTGACATGAATTCCGCCAGGCTTCCCACGCCCTCGATTCGGTGCAGGAGGGGCGACAACGGTAAAGCACCGAGCGCGTTCACCGCGTCCACATTCATGAAGCTCATGTACAAGTCGCCGACCTTTCGGGCCTCCGTACCCTCGGCGGCCGACTGACACTCCTCGATGATTTCCCGGACAGCCTTCTCGGCTTCTTCGGCGAGAACATGAAACGACCCATATCGAGCACGATCGTCGGGGATCGGCGTCCGCTCAATCCAGCGTTCATTAATGTGTCGGTACAAATCGTCGGCGGGACGAATCGCGTCGTCGCGTTCGTCGATTTCAATTCCAGACGGTGTCATCGTTGCTCCTGAGGTCGGGTGATGTTAGTTGAGCAAACCGAACTGCTCGGCTTTCTTCGTTGGGCCCGCCACGAGGATTTCGTCGTTTTCCTCGAGGACCGTGTTGCTGTCGGCGTTGACCCATTCACCGTCGCCGCGTTTGACCGCCATGACGGTTACGCCGAATCGTTTGCGGATTTCCGTATCACCAAGACGCTCCCCGATGATGTGTGCGTTCGGCGTCGTTTTGATTATGGCGTAGTTCGAATCCACCTCGATGAAGTCGGCCGAGCCCTTCACTTGGTGGGCAACACGGCGTCCCATATCGTTCTCTGGGTAGACAACGTGGTGAACGCCCACCTGCTCCAGAATTTCGCCGTGTTCCTTCGACGTGGCTTTTGCCCAAATCTCTTTGACACCAATTTTGGTGAGGTATGCGGCGGTGAGGATGCTCGCGAGAATGTCGGAACCAATCGCCACGACACACACATCAAATTCCTGAACCTTGAGTTGCTCGAGCGCATCGTTGACTCCGGGGTCAACGCGAACAACTTTCGTCAACAATCCGTTATGACGCTGGACGCGGTCCTCGTCGGTTTCGATTCCCAGCACCTCGATGCCGATCTCGACCAGTTCAATTGCTAAGGCACTTCCGAAACGACCGAGCCCAAACACGGCAACGTTCCGGACGTTCTTTCGGGGACCAGTAGTGATGCGCTTAACCAAGGATCGGCCTCTCTTTCGGGAATTCGTACAGTTTAGGGCGGTGGGCCAGGACGAGAGCGGTACTCAAAGCTAGTGGTCCGAGTCGCCCGACAATCATGAGCAAAATGAGGTTGATCAGCGCGGGGTCGGGCAAGCTCGCCGTGATTCCGGTGGACAACCCGACCGTTCCGAACGCGCTGATGACTTCGAAGATGATCCGGTCAGTCGTTTCATTGGTCATCAACTGCATGAGGATTGTCGAAAATGCGATGTAGGCAACCGCCAGAAGGGCAATAGTGATGGCTTGACGGTGTACCGATCGAGAAAGACGCTTTCCAAAAATGTTGACCGCCGAATCACCCTTGAGCTCCGTCCATACGATAAACGCGAGGACGGCAAAGGTCGTCACCTTGATACCACCCGCCGTTCCCGCCGGGCCGGCACCGATGAACATGAGGGCATCCATTCCCAACCAGGTTTCGGGATTCATTGCGCTGATATCGACCGAGTTGAACCCTGCCGTGCGAGTCTGCACAGATTGAAAGAATGCCGCCAAGATTTTGGACCCGGGGTCGAGCAGACCCAGAGTTCCGGGGTTTGACCATTCCAACACCGCGATAAATACGGTTCCCCCGACCAGCAAGACGAGCGTCATGAACATGACGATGTTGAAATTCATTGTCCATCGGCGTGGTGCCCACCCGACGCGGCGGAGTTCCATGATGACGGGAAAGCCGAGGCCGCCGAGGATGATGAGGGCGCACATTGTCAGAGAGACGACAGGGTCCGAGACAAACCCCATCATGTTTTCCGAATAGAGAGCGAAACCCGCGTTGTTGAATGATGAGACAGCGTGGAAAGTCCCCATCCACAGCGCTTTGAGCACGTCGTACTTGTAGGCGAGACTGAACCACGTCGCAAGTATCAGCGCACCAATTACCTCTATGAACAACACCATGCGGACAATTCTCAAAATGGTCGACTTCATGGTTGCGTCAGCGGGCTGTGCGCGAAATTCAGTTGAAATCAGGTCCGCGCCCCCGGTTGATAATCGGCGAAAAATCGCGATGGCGACGAATCCCGAAACCACCATGATTCCCAAACCGCCCAGTTGGATGAGCGACATCAGCACTACCTTGCCAAAATCGGACAAAACCGTCGAAATGTCGAATACCGACAGTCCCGTTACGCACACCGCGCTCGTCGCCGTGAAAAAGGCGTCGATGAAGGAAATGGGCTCGCGGCTCGACGAAATGGGGAGTGCAAGCAGACTGGCACCAATCGTAATGAGAATGATGTAACCCATCAGAGTGGCTTGAGTGGGATGAATCCGAAAACGGCGGCGGGCGCGGGCGCGCAACGTCTGATCGGAATCCACCTCGCTAGATTACGCCCCTAGGCTGGAAACGTGAGATTGGTCGTCGCAACCTGTTCGGTGGATTACGCCGGTCGCCTCACTGCGCACCTGCCGTTGGCGACCCGCACGCTGATGCTGAAGGGCGACGGTAGTGTTCTGATCCATTCCGATGGTGGCTCGTATAAACCCCTCAACTGGATGAGCCCGCCCTGCATTATCGATTTCACTCAACCCGACGACAATCTCGCCGCCGCCGGGGTAATTGAACTGTGGCGAGTTACGCACACGAAAACGGCGGACATGCTCGTCATCTCGATTTTCAAGATCCACCACGATTCCACTCACGAGTTGGGTGACGATCCCGGTTTGATCAAAGACGGTGTCGAGTCCCACTTACAGCGATTATCTGCCCAGCAGATCGCGGTGTACGGAGAGGGCTTCAGCCTGATCCGACGCGAATTCCCGACCGCGATTGGCCCCGTCGACATCCTTGCGCGGGATGAGAACAATTCGGTCGTCGCGATTGAAATCAAGCGCCGGGGAGATATCGATGGTGTTGAACAATTGACGCGATATCTCGAACTTCTTAATCGTGACCCAACATTGGCCCCTGTTTACGGAATTTTCGCAGCCCAGGAAATCAAGCCGCAAGCCCGCACCCTTGCCGAAGACCGGGGCATTCGCTGCGTGGTTCTCGACCTCGAGGAATTACGCGGCGGCGAGACCGACCACGACAGACTGTTCTGATGACCTACACTGCCGTACTGTTCGACCTCGATGGGACCATTGTTGATTCCGCCCCGGGAATTTTCCACTGCTTCGAGCACACTTTTCGCATGTTGCATCGTGAATCCCCGAGCCGCGAGGTGATGCGTCCGTTCCTCGGTCCGCCACTCACGACAACGTTCGGCGACATTCTCGGGATGACAGGCGATGAGCTCGATCGGGCAATCGCAATCTATCGCGCAGAATATGCGGCGGGCGGGGCCATTACAGCCGACCTTTTCCCCGGTGTCATAGATGTTGTCCGCGCGGTTCGATCCGCCGGAATCCCCGTCGCGTTGGCGACATCAAAGGTAGAAACCGGAGTTCGCATGGTTTTGCGGCACTTCGAACTCGAGGAAGATTTCGATGTGCTGGGCACGGCCTCGGACGACGACGTTCGATCAGCGAAAGCAGACGTTGTTCGCTTCGCCCTCGATGCTCTCGACGAGGCAGGTGCCGACGTTTCGCGTGTGGTCTTGGTGGGCGATCGAATACACGACGTCGAAGGTGCCGCCATCCACGGCGTCGACAGCGTGTTGGTGCAGTGGGGATATGGCACCGAGGACGAATGGTCCGAGGCAACCGCGACCGTTGCGACCGTTACAGGGCTTCGCAAGTTTCTCGGGGTTTAACTGGTGCGGAACGCCGCGAGGCGGGCCGAGTTGAGCACGACGAATACCGATGAGAACGCCATGGCGAGACCGGCAATCGCCGGGCCCATGATTCCCGCGAGAGCGATGGGGATTGCGATTGCGTTGTAGCCGAACGCCCACACAAGGTTTCCGCGAATCGTTCCCAGCGTCGACCGCGACAGCCGAATAGAGTCGGCTACTCGGCGAAGGTCAGTGGTCACCAGCACGATGTCGCTCGTTTCAATCGCGACGTCCGTGCCGTGTCCCATTGCGATTCCTAGATCGGCTTGCGCGAGTGCCGCCGCATCATTGATTCCGTCACCGACCATCGCCACGACCTCTCCTCTTTGTTGAAGACGTGCGATGAGGTCGCGTTTGTCGGCCGGGTTCATGGCTCCGTAGAACTCATCGATACCCACCTCTCGCGCAACCAATTCGGCAACCGCCGTGTTGTCACCCGACGCCATGACGGTTCGAATTCCCAGTTTTGATAGCGCTTTAATCGCCACCGAGGCACTGGGTTTGACAACGTCACTGATTGCAATGAGGCCCACGACCCTCTCCCCGTGAGCAACGGCGACGAGGGATCGCCCCGCCGAAGTCCACTCAGCGGCTAGTTCCGCGATTGCCGGCGAGACAGAATGTGCCGTTTCGGCAAGCCAATCCAATGACCCGGCACGAATAATCGTTGTGCCCAGACTTCCCGTCACTCCGCGCCCCGGTTCAGCCACAATTCCGGACGCAACGTCGCCCATGATTCCGCGAGTGGTCGCTTCGGCGACGACCGACCGAGCCAGAGGGTGATCGGTGCCCATCTCGACACGCGCTGCGTCCCCGAGAACAGTGTCGACCGAAATTCCGTCGCCGAAAACATCGACCACCGATGGGTGTCCGCTCGTCAGCGTTCCGGTCTTGTCCACGATGACGGTCGTGACGCGACGCGTGCTCTCGAGAACGTCGGTTCCGCGAATGTTAATTCCGCTGCGGGCTCCGCGTCCAGTCCCGGCGAGAAGAGCCATCGGTGTTGCCAGTCCGAGTGCACACGGACAGGCCACGACGAGCGTCGCCACAGCGATAGACACCGCGTGTGTTGCGTCGCCCGAGACAGCGAACCACACAATTCCACCGGCGGCGGCAATCACGATGACGAGGGGGACGAACACCGTCGAAATTCGGTCGACCAATTTTTGGACAGGCGCTTTGCCCGCTTGGGCTTCTTCGACCATTTGTGTGAGCCGAGCGAGTTCGGTGCCGGTGCCAACCGCGGTGGCTTCGACCACTAATCGGCCCCCCGCGTTGACCGTTCCGCCGATGAGTGTCGAACCAGGACCGACGGCAACAGGCACGCTTTCGCCCGTGACGGCACTCGTATCGATTGCCGACTGTCCCTCGATGATTCGGCCATCCGTCGGAACAATCCCACCGGCCAGGACGACGAATGTGTCGCCTTTCTGCACGGCACCGGCGGGGACCGTTACTTCACGCCCATCAATGAGGAGAAATGCCTGCTTCGCGGCGGTGTTGAGAAGCGCGGTGAGCGACATTCTTGCCGCTCGTTTAGAGCGCGATTCCAATAGTCGGCCAAGCAAAACGAACGCGGTGACCACCGCCGCCGACTCAAAATAGAGGGAATGAGTGCTGTAGCCAAACAGCGCCAATTCCATACGCATCCCGATCATGCCCGCCATGGTGAAGAACAGCGCATACATCGACCACAGGTAGGCCACCGCAACCCCGAGCGATACGAGAGTGTCCATCGTTGTTGCACCGTGGCGCGCATTGCGCAGCGCCGCTCGGTGGAACGGCCACGCCCCCCAGGTGACAATCGGCGTGGTGAGTGCGGCAGCAACCCACTGAAATCCGTCGAATTGCCAGGCGGGAATCATCGAGACAAGAAATACCGGTATCGCGAGGGCAAGTGAAACGATGACCCGCGCCGAAAGCACAGGATCGACGGGTGCTTCCGTTTCGCGCTGGTCGCGGTCGATTACTCGCGCTCCATATCCGACCTTCGTGATGGCTGCGATGAGGTCGGTCGCGTCAGTCACGCCATCAATGTCAACCGACGCACGCTCGGTCGCAAAATTCACCGTGGCTGTGACGCCAGGAACAGTTGCCAGCGCGCCTTCAATTCTCCCGGCGCAGGTTGCACACGTCATTCCCTCAAGTGCGAGGTCGACGTGAGTCGCGGCCATCAGTGGACTAGTTCGTAGCCGGCTTCGACGATTGCCTCGTCAAGGGCGGAAGCATCGACAGCCCCATCGCTCTCTACGTGCAGAGTTGACTGGCCGTTCGCCACGAGGTCAATCGAGACCCCCGTCACGCCGGGCACGAGCGCTGCTGCTCGTGACACTGTCATCACGCAATGGTTGCAGGTCAACCCGGTGACCCCGAAATCTGTTGTGCTCATGTGGTTATCCTTTCACTACTACGTGAAACAAGCGCTAACTCCGCTTTATTCCGTACCGAGAGAAAACAAGGAAAATCGGTGGTGCGCAAGAGGGGACTTGAACCCCTACGCCCTTACGGACACTGGCACCTGAAGCCAGCGCGTCTGCCATTCCGCCACTTGCGCGCGTCGCGAGACGTGCCCGTCAAGGCTATCACGGCGAGCGCCAGCGAATCCCGCGAGGTGCAGGGGCACGACACCCACCGCGGTTAGAATTGGGGCGACCGTGGAGGGGGAACCGTGGGCTTATTGGACAACGTTGAACGTGGTCTTGAGCGACTCGTCAGCGGCGCTTTCGCCAAGTCTTTTCGGGGTGGTGTTCAGCCAATTGAGATTATCGCGG
>Ga0114979_10001269_pt1 | contig 16945 bp, 21 predicted proteins | sample S_140625_EF_Meta_FD_87315 | JGI IMG/M metagenome (GOLD analysis project Ga0114979, IMG submission 87315) | Freshwater microbial communities from Lake Simoncouche, Canada to study carbon cycling - S_140625_EF_MetaG | ecosystem: Environmental > Aquatic > Freshwater > Lake | place: Lake...
ATACGGATTGTAGTTCATGTGCGAGTACAAGTGGATGTTCCTGGTGTCCTAATGAATCCCGTTGCCTTTCCAGTCGCATTTTAAAGAGTACGGATCCCAAATGCAATCAATCCAATACTATTTCTGTTCCCTTTCGCTGTGTCCCAGGAGGGGTAACACCAGTACCAGGCCCTGAAAGCAATGCAAGTAATCAGGTACTATTTGATTTTTCATTATACAAGAATCGGATTGAAGATAAGATTCCTCCACCCAATGCATTCACCACTGAAGAAATAGAATACACACCAGAATCGGTCATGGCAAATACTAATCAGCTTCGCAATGATCTTAAAAATTTGTATACAAACCTACCTGACGCCATTGCATCGTCTCTTGAAGAACAAGTTCAACCCATGGTAAAAGGTATTTTATCTGACAATTATATTATTCAATAACCTATAATACAACGTACAACATTTATAAATTTGATTCTTAATTATACAATCAAATAGACAAATGGAACCTAAGAAAGCAGCCCCAGAAAAAAACAAACAGAAAAAAGACAGAGGCCAATTCTATACAACCAATTCATCCTATATTCTCGACGGATTCCCATTGCCTCCATCCGATATTCGGTGCATTGTAGAACCGTTTGCAGGAAAAGGTGATTTGATAGAATGGATAAAACAAGCAGGTAGTACCGCGGCTATCGAAGCATTTGATATTGAACCAAAATACCCAGGAGTTCAGAAACAAGATACATTACGTACGCCCCCTGATTATAATAATGCATGGATTATTACAAATCCACCCTATCTTGCACGAAATAAATCGGACAAAAAAGAAATATACGATATGTATGACACAAATGATCTGTATAAATGTTTTATAACAAGTGTGGTACAACAAAATAATTGTAGAGGCGGAATCTTTATTATTCCTGCAGGATTCTTCTTTTCGCCTCGAGAAATGGATACACGATGCAGAAATGATTTTATGTCGCGCTACAAAATAACCAAAATGAAATACTTTGAAGAAACAGTATTTGATGATACAACGACCACGATTGTTGCCTTCTCCTTTGAAAAATCCACACCCCTAACGGAACAGCATGTTGAATGGACCATGCTACCATCAAAAATAAATAAAACATTTTATATGTCTTCCACCTATCAGTGGATTATTGGAGGAGATATTTATCATTTGGAAGTTCCCGCTGGAATACAAGTGCGACGCCATGTGGAAGGTCAGCCGCTACGAGAAAATGAGACACAGACTTTTATCACATTGAATGCATTGGATAGTGGAACAAAAGATGGTAGAATTTGTTGTACGTATCGAAAGGATTATATCTATCCAGCAAAGGATTGTAGTCGAACGTATGCGACGCTTCGTATTTCTGGAAGGGAACTGTCAGAAGAAGAACAGATTCAGTTGTGTTCTCGATGGAATGAGTTTATCGAAAAGAAACGAGCAGATACATGGAGTTTGTTTCTACCTCAGTTTAGAGAATCGAAAGAATATGCGCGAAAGAGAATTCCATTTGAATTAGCATACCGCATCATTCTCCACCTTATTCAAACCATTGCATAAGCCAGTATCTTATTTTTTACGGATTATACCTATGTATACAATTTAATCAGTATATATAAGAATACCCAACAAATGATATAAATGTACGTTAGCCGACAATAAAATTTGACGGACCTTTTTCTAAAAAAAGAGTCAGAATCCAATCCAATATGTCCTTTGATCTCGAATCCCGCAACCAGGAACTCCATGCTCGTTCGCAGATGATGGTCTATGGACGTCCTACAAACAAGCTGGACTTTCTCGGAACAATCTCCATCTATAACTACGAGTATTTCAATGTGTTTCGTCGCTACAATAATGTGCATGAGATTGTTGTGGAGGATTACAACTGCGACTTTCACTTTATTAAAAACGAAACACTTCGTCAGACGCTGGAGGGCATTCTGTGCCTATCAGAGGAGCAAACAAAGACTCTATACATTCAATCTGCATTCTCCTTCAAACATCAATCAGAAATTGCCATTACACATGATATGGTGGATATGACCTGGTCTGATATTCAGCACATGTGGGGTGGCCTTGTATTGAACATGGGTGGTATTCTCGAGGACTATCACCGAGCGGTAAAAGCCTATCAGTCACCTGCTCCCAATACATCATCTGCTGTTCCAGATGCACCTCTAAAGTGCCGCAGCGTCGTCTATCAAAATAATGGTGTCAAGCGTCAGCGTCTATCGGATCGATTCGCAGAAATGGAGGAGACTCGCATGAAAGACGAGGATGGATATGATGAAGAGGCAGACGAGGAAGAGCAAGAGGAAGAGCAAGAGCAAGAGCAAGAGGAAGAGGAAGAGGAAGATGACAATTATATGGAGCTTCGCAGTGGAACAGTATATTATAAAAAGTAAATGTATAAAAATAACATAACATAAATTATATTATATTATTTTTAATGGATAACGTCATAACGTAATAGGATAGATGACTGTTTTTTCAGAAATACACTGAATATACGCGTTCATAGTAGAAATAAGAGTTGTAATCATAGCATATAATACACAAATATCTTTGGATGTTGCATCTGTGTATGATTGATAAGTTGCGATGCTATGATGTGGGATTTGTTGATAAAAATCATAATAAAATTGTTTGATGGTACGAACACGATTTCGTATGTCATTCTTATGCTCCTGTAAAATCGTTGGATAGGGTATATGTAATTCAATAAATGTATTAAAATTCTTAATTTCCTCTTTAAAATCAATCAAAAAAGAGAATACACGCGCCTTATCTTTGCGTTCTTTTCGCTCTTTCTGCTCTTCTAACATTAGATCGTATGGCAGTTTAATTCTTAACTGCGTAATATCCATATAATGTATCCTTATACCTAGATATTATATTTTTTTTGGAAAAATAACCTTATTTTCAAATTGAATCTCACACGGTGGAATACATTTAGAAATGCCTTTAATATATTTAATGATACCTTTCTTAACGACGGCGGAGTCCTTTATAATCGACATAATATTAGTGCGAATGGTGTCTTTTGACAATTTATGATGTTTTTCTAATAGACATACGAGTTCGCGAACTTCTATTTCGCCACCAGCCGAACAGACTTTCATAATCGAACTGGTCCATATTCGTCCCTTTTCTTCACCTGATTCGCGAAATACATCAGCAGGAAGGCTAACATCTGAATCTGTCCCAATGATTTCCGTGAACCGTGCCTTCTTCAGCAATCTATCCAGTCGGTCCTCTGATTCATCCAGTAGATCAGCAGTCCATCGTGAAATCTCATCCAAATGTGCTTTATGGCGCCTCCAATCCGTACGTCGTTTTCCAATTTCTTCTACCGCTTTTTCCAATTCTCGTATCATTTCTACGCGGTCAAATGTTTTCCCCTCTTCTTTGTGATATTCCCACCAAATACGAAAGAGCGACATGAGCATTTGGAAGACACGATTTTCATCCTCTCCGCAGAATTCTTCAAAGCGATTAATATAAATCATCATGTTTTCCCCATCAAATTCAGTAAACAAATTGCCAGATTGATTCTTACCATACATATCGGTATAGCGACTAATCATAATACCAATTTGTGCTTGTGGATTTTCCTTCACATCTCGTAAAAATTTCTCCACTTCAGCTTTTGGAACAACATTATTATAATTTTTGAGTTCCCAGAGAACGACATGTCCTTCCAATTCCATAGAGAAATCCATTTCATGTCCCATACCGAGACGGGTATCTTTGAGTTGAAATCCGCGACAGAGACCATAATTTCGTTTGAGTTTCTCGCCAAATTCCTCTTCGTAATCCGAACCTTTTGTTTTTACATTTGCACCACGTTTTCCAAGGGTATTTGAAAGTTTTACGACTTCTTCTGACTGTTTCGTAATGACGTCTGATAATTTATGATAGGACAATTCCATTTTCTCCAGCTGTTGTTGCTTGGCGGCGACGATTTTCTCCATTAGAACTTCTGTGCGATGAACCGCTTCTTGAATATCCTGGGCTCTCAGGGCTTCCATCTCACGCTTCCGATTTTCCAGTACTTCATATCGTGAAGCAAGAATATCGTGTTCTTTTCGTAGTAGACGAATCTTTTCTTCTGTATCACGACTACATACTTCTTTTTCTAAGAGACGGGCTTCTGCAAGTCCATTTGAATAATCAGCATGAATGCGGTCTTTCTCCGCAGTAATAAGGCGAAGATTGTCTTGTAGGGAGGCGATGGAGTCTTGGTATTTTGTTTGGATACGTTGGAGTTCTTTCTGATGACGTGTTTCAATAGCATGAACTTCGTCATTGGATCTGCGTGTTCGAACGGACTGCTGAATGGATGCGCCGATAAAAAGTGCCTCTTCTACTTCTTCGACAGAGCCTGAACGATAGATATCAGGTAACACAAATGATTGGGTTACCTGCAGTTGAATATGTTGCATGATTCCTATGGTAATAATGTGATATATGTTTAAACTCATCAAATATACATAAGAATAAATAGAGGTATAAATAAATATCAATACGGTATTGATATTTATTTAAATTCCTATTTTTTTCTTTATATAAGTTATAATAATGATATATATATATGGTGATAGTCATGCTCATTTCAGTTTCAAGAATTTAAATTTAAAATATAAAGATTTACATTGTAGTTCTATAACAATGTTTAGAATTGGAAGAGATAATGTCATTATAAATTATGATAAGAATACAATAACAAGTGAAAATGATATGATTATTATATCATATGGAGAAGTTGATTGTAGATGTCATATTCAAAGACAAATAAATAATGGAAAGGATGAAGATGATGTAATTAACGAATTAGTTGATAAATATTTCCTAACAATTATAAATAATATAGTTGGAAAAAGTAAAATAATAATAGTTGCAGTTATACCTCCAACTAAACGAAATGATTTTGAAAAGATACATGGGCCAATTTTACACGAATTTCCATTTGTAGGAAAAGACGAAGATAGAGTTCGATACACAAATAAAGTTAATAATAAATTAGAAGAGTATTCAAACAAAAATAATTATATTTATTTTAATCCATATGCCTATTATACGCGGGAAGATGGTACTCTAAAACACGAATTGTCAGATACAAATGTTCATTTAGGCGACACTTCACATTTTTTAGAAAAATTTTATGAGTGTTATAAATCGGCGTTTTAAATAATTAATATGCGAAGGAACTTGAACCTACCAAATCGTATTATAATTATATCCAGAAAATTCATCATAATCTGATTTGTATTGTAAAGGATCTCGATTTGTCATTTGAATCTGAATACGATTGGCAAAACGTAGCAATGGAAATAGACCATAAGGTGATGCATACCAAATTCCATTACATGTAGATGTAACGAACTTATGCGCAAATAGATCACGGGGAGCTTGATGTTCGCCACGCCAATTTCTTAGAAATCCAGTAATAAACATGGGAGTACACCAAAGAGCAATGGCACGTTTCATTACATGATATACATGTTATTTATTTAAGTGCATAAATATGTCCGGTTATAATATATTTCTAATATAGAAATGACAATTATTTATATTTCGATAGGCTGTCAATGTTCTCCTAGAATATATATTAAAAACGCATTACAATTATCAAAAAAACAAGGTTATGATTCGTGTCCATTCGATTTATGTATGACACCTTATCAGGCTCTTTACGACTGTCTACAGACAGATTTTCAACATTTTTTTGATGATCTGCATCTTGTAGAGGGAGATAATGCAGATGGAGACCGTTCTCATTGTGGCAGAGGTCTTGAAAATATTAGGAACAAATATGGTATGACATTTAATCATGAAGGTTCTACGCACTCTCATTTGTTTAGTAATGGGACAAACGATGATTTATTTTATATACGAGACGATTTTTTAGAATTTAAAAAAAGATACACAACGCGAATTGCCAATTTTCACAAATATATTGAAGAAAATGAAGAAATAATATTAATACATAGCCTTTTTCCAGGTATTTGTGAAGTAGCAGATTTGGAAGCAATTTGTAATATATTAAGAGAGAGATATCCTACAAAGCAATTTAGGTATCTACAAATGTAGATTTGCAACAATTTATTTCAAATGATATACAAATGATACAAAATGAAATAGACAATTTTCGCCAACGATTTTTCGATAATGTGATCGCAGAGGAGCAAAAGAAAGAGAAAGAACTCAAACACAAACAGGCAACCTGCTTTCATTTATATAATGTAAAGGGCCAGATCAATCAAAAAGGATATCAGGAACGATCCTGTTCTAAATGTGGTTTAACAGCAGTTAAACATCTCAAAATATGGGAAGGAACAAAAGGTTGCACGATTTCTTAATCATTTCATAATAATCCTAATCATTTGCGTATAATCATACGCTATTTATTCATATCCGGTAAGTACAATGTTTCAGGGTTTCTTTGAGTGGGTGATGGGTATGATCACCTATGTTCTATCCTTTTTTGGAATTATCATTTCTAAGCCAACCGCTGGTGGCGGCGATGTAGCACAAGTAACTGACGCAGCTGAATCGCAAGTGGAACTATCACCACAGTCCTCATCGTAGTTCCCAGAGTAGTTCCCAGCGCAGTTCCCAGCGTAGTCCTTATAAAATTGAAATAGAAAGAAACAAATTAAATGTATAACATAATCCTATAAAGCGTAATAATGTCTTCTAAGATTATTCTTCTCATCGGTTTCCAAGCTTCTACCAAATCTTCTTTTGCCAGAAATGTTCTACAACGAATGTCCAATGCCATCATTGTATCATCTGATACAGAAAAAAATAAAACAGTACAACATCTACTTTCCATGACTGAGAAACATCTTGAAGAGGGAAAAACGGTCATACTCGATAACACCAATCTGACACGATCTGGAAGAAAACAATTCATCGATTTGGCTAAACGAGTTCACGTCCACATTGATGGGCATTATTTCAAGACAACCTATGAAGATTGCCAAATTCGTCATTTGACCCGTTGCTATGAAACATTCGGCCATATTCCTCAAACAGGAAAGCTTCCTAATAATGAAAAGCATCCCCATGCATTTGGACCAGCTGTCCTCTATGCCGCCCGAAAATCATTGGAAGAGCCAACCATCGAAGAAGGATTTACATCACTCAATATTCGTCAAGTGGAACCGATTGCCTGGAATTCTGACTATTGTCATAGAGCCCTTTTCTTGGATATTGATGGAACACTTCGTCAAACAGAACATCTGCTATACAAATATCCAACTACCGTTGAAGAAGTCGAACTAATTCTTCCTGCAGAACAAATGCGTTCTCGATTGGAAGAGTTTCGCGCAGCTGGTTTTCAACTAATTGGATTGTCCAATCAATCAGGTGTTACACGTGGAATTCTAACAGAAGAAAAAGTAGAACAACTATTTGAAAGAACCCGTTCTCTACTGGGATACACAAAAGAAGAATTTCCAATTCTGTATTGCCCTCATTCAGCGATACCACCATCATGTTTCTGTCGCAAACCGCAGTCAGGTATGGCAATGGACTGTATTATGAAACTCCATTTGAATCCACTGAATTGTATGATGGTAGGAGATAAAAAAACAGATGAAACCATGGCAAATCGCCTTCAAATCCCCTATCACGACGTGTCTGCCTTTTGGAAATAAATGTAGAAATAGACAAAAAAAGGAATATATATTTATTTTTTAGGAACACATCGCAAATAATTTTTGAAGCATTTTTCGTTTCTCTTCTGCTTTGGAGTCGATGAGTGCATCAATATTAACAGTACCATCCTGTTCTGCCTGAAGATGAAGGTGAAAGATCTTAACAACCTTGCTCTGCCCCATTCGCACCGCACGAGCAATGGCCTGATCCATCAGAGCAGAGGTCCACCACGGGCTTACAAAGAGAATGCGGTCATATTCTTGAAGATTAAGACCCACTCCACCAGCTTGAAGCTGAATGAGCAAAACGGTAGTTTCAGTGGTTGCTTTGGACTTTGCAAGTGTCGCACGACGCTCCTCCTGATTCATCACGCCACAATATAACAGGATATTCTCGTCCTTCACGAGCTTTTCCTGTAATAAGTATTCGCGGATAAGTGCCATCTCATCATTGAATTGGCAGAAGATGATATATTTATGGAGTTCCTTGTCGGTTTCTCCAGTAAGAATGTTTTTAATGGCAGAGAGTTTGGTGCTCGGCCCTTCCCAGTCTTTGCGGGGGTAATGGATATCTTGACGACGCTTGGAGTTGATATAGACTTGAGGATGAACGGAGATTTGACGAAGACGAAGGAGAAGAAGGAATGCTTCAGAGGCGCTCAGGCCTTCAGTCGCATATTTTGTTGCGGAGGAGGCAGATGCGCACTGAACACCATGATAGAATTCCTCCTCTTCTTCGGTAGTAAAGGGAAGTTTCATGTGATGAATTTCAGGAATAGGAGGGGCATCCTTAATAACGCTACGCAGAGAATCAAGGGAACGGTGAATAAGAAGCTGCGGCAGGATGGTTTGGAAACGCTTTTCCCATGTATAGGCGGCAGAAGTGGGAACGCCAAGAAAGGCAAGAAGACTGGTAACGTCTCGAAGTGAATTGACAAGGGGAGTTCCTGTCATGGCCCATCGAAGGGGGGCTTTGATTTTGCGCGCATAGAAGGCAACCATGCCGTTCGCATTGCGAATTTTGTGTGCCTCATCTAACACAACGCGATCCCATTCCCGTTTAAAGAGACCAGGAGCATGATACAATTTCTCGTAATTGCTGATATATACTGCTGGGCGGCACTTCATAAAGTGCTTAGGAATAGAGGCATTGCCCTTTTGAAGAGCCCATGTTTTCGTTTTCTTGTCCACTTGATACACGGCCATACCCGCGCGCAGACACACATCGGACCATGTATCAATCATAGCGAGAGGGGCAATCAGAAGAGTGTTCTTGACAATGTTATTTGCAATAACCGCAGTCATTTGAATGGTTTTGCCGAGACCCATATCATCGCATTGGAATCCGCCCTTCACAATCACATTAGTGCTGTTTTTGTGAGGAATAGAAGTACCGATGCGCTCTTTCTCCAGCATCCATTGGATTCCCTCGAGCTGATGAGGGAAATAGGCGAAGCCGGCCCAGAGTGGTTTAAGAGACATTGTTGCACGGAATACACGGAATACGTGGAATACACGGAATACGCAGAAGAAGTATACAAAAAAATAAGAGATAACATATTTCAATTTTTATTAGATAAAAGAGTGCGGTATGGAATCTTGAGAAAGGAGATTGAGAATGTCATTGTTTTGGTGATGTTCGCGTTGGTGATTCAGATAATAATTGATGGTATTTTGCGAAAAGAAGACAGGAGAAGAAAGGTGTACACTGATGAGGCTTATATAGGCAGTATCGCCGCGCTCATGAAGAGGAATATGGGAGTGAAAATCAGTATGAATAGAACGTACCTCACCATACACATTAAAGACCTCAGAAAGATGAAGGTGAAGACGCTCCATGAATGCATGATAGTCGATGTTGAACATGGGATGGAGAGCCGTGTTATTGTTTTCTATGAAATAATATTGAATAGGCGACCAGGCGCGGAATTGTTCGATACCATTCAGGGAAAAGCGAACAACGGCGACGGGATAATTCATGATAAGGCTTAATTATTTTATGATTTGCATTTATTTCAATTTTATTAGTTATGAGATTGAATATGGAAATAAAATTCCAGATCGTTAATGATGGAAAGAGCATCATCAATTGCTTCTAGATGAATATTATAATCAGGAATATCAGGAGGGGCAGCAATAGAGAAATGGTCTGCGATATTTGCAACGTTAGCGTGGACATAGGGAAGAATTTCGGATTGATGATTTAAAACAATAATAGGAGCGGGAAAAGAAGCAATAGGAGGAGGAGATAATGTAAGTCCCTCTTTTCCTTCCAGCCATTGCGCAACCGTGTAGCATTTCAGAGTGAACATTGATTTTTGTTTACTGGGAGAGAGAGAGATGGGATATTCGCTACACAATTCGTAAATAGAATAGTCTGCAAAGAGAAGCATCTCTAACGCGCATTGAAGGATAGTCTGATTATTGGGTGTATCATAGATATATTCAAGAAAGGAAACATGTGTTTCTCTGCCGACCATATAGGTATATAGTTGTTTGCGATGAAATGCCTGGAATGTATCACCTGCTTTGATAACAATATGCCAAGCAGATGCTTTTAGGAAGTCCGAGAGAGACACATCTTCGTAGGAAAATAGGTCAAACGCAGACAACGCAAGAAGCGAATCATCTGTCAATACAGAACGGCAATCCGCTTGTTCAAACACGACGCATGGTATTTCTTCCAGCTGAAATCCACGACTTGTATATTTCGTAATACGATTATCTAATTTTATGCTGCGTGTCTCGACGGCATATTGATTCTGAAGTGTTTTGTTGGAGATGTACATTTTTTTCTGAAGTGTTAGCTCAGGAGAAAGAGTTTCAAACATAGTGGTTGTGGCATTCCACCATGTGATACAACAACTCAAATCAAATGCTTTTGCAATATATTCTTTTAGCTCACGTTCGCCAATCGTAATGACTTGAATTTTTCTTTCATGGTCATCGATAAGGCTAACAACGGAACGAATGTTATGATTTTGGAAATCGTATTGGCCGTTTTTGTCGTCTGTAGGAGAGAACACTTTTTGAAGGGAATAACCCTGTGTAAAGAGAAAGTTAAGAAATAGTGTTTCTACTCGTCGGCCGTGTGAGGTATATTCTTCTATCCAAATATCGATATCGCCAGGTTCGTAGCCTGGGTCAACCCCATTACTTTTTAGATAAAGAGCAAGTGCGGAACTTCCTGCAACAAGCGAAGGAGTCTCACGCAGCAGGGCTTGGAATGGTGGAAAATCAATGTGGTACTCGGCGAGAAAAGACTCCATGATGCGTATTAATAAAGGTTGTTGTGCTTTCAATTTTTAAAATGAAAAAAGTGTGTTAGCACACTTCTTTTATTTTTTACTGTTTATTCGTTTTATATTATTCTATTATTCGTCTGATTTTTAGGAAGAGACAAGCAGGAAAGGCAGAAAGGGTGCTTCTCCTTGAATGAGATTGGCACCAGCGGCAGTGGGATGGCCGCGGAAGACGGAGCCATCAGTCAGATTGAATCCACGGCTGCGCGCGGAGTAGGTGTAAGCCGTCTTTTCGACAGCCATATCGCCACGCTCCATGAATGTTTTTTTGCGATAGTTGATAAAGGCATGGCACTGCGGATAGTAGGTGAAGACTTGATGTGCAGCCTCTGTGCTGTCAAAGATAATGTCAGTATTGTCAATGATGAAGAGGGTGATACCAGCCCACGAGTCAGATAGATGCCACTGTGCTTGAACCTCAGGAGTCAGCTGAGTGATGACGCCTTTGGCGAGAATCTTGTGGAGTTCAGCATCTTTTTTCTGAAGGATTTCGCGACCCTGTGTGATAATAGCAGTCGCTCCCTCAGCCGTTCCCATGGTCTGAATGAATGCCTGTGTCTCAGAGAAGGCCTCGGCAAACTTTCGCTGAACGGGCTTGTGAGCGATAAGATTGAGGACTTCGCGAATGCAACGGTCCTCTTCCGTCGGATTGTCCCAACGGTCCACACGGTCGATGTGATGCAGCCACGCAGGAACATCGTACTGCGGATAGAAGCGGCGCCAGGTCTGAATGGCGGCACAGCTCTCCGTGTGGATGGGACACTGGCCAACGGGCCAATGCTCCTCAGCAGATGCATGGTGGTCAATGCACATGACAGACAGAGCACCGTTTGCCATCCAGGTATCGCGTACCTCTTGCGAGACAGAGACGTCCAGAAGAAGAACATGCGTTCCAGGAATGATGGGTTCGGCCATTTTCCAGGTGCTCGGCTGACCAGGAGCAATGGGGTATTGGCGAACACGTCCCAGTGGCGCAAGAAAGCTGTGGGCAATGAAGCAAGAGAACCAGCCGTCAATGCAGTTGCCGTGGAAAAGAATGGTGTATTTGGATTGCGTAGTGGATTGCGCAGTGGATTGCATAGTGGATTGCATAGTAGATTGCGTGCTGTATTGCGGAGCGGACATGATTATGGAAGTAATGCGGGATATCTTTTATATTGTATCTTTTCGGATTCAATTTTTATTTGATTCAAATTAAAAATAATAGAGATAATTTTTATAGAGATGGTTCTGTTTTTATTTCGGTTGATTTAACTTTTGCATCTTTTTCATCTTTTACATCTTTTACATCTTTTTCGTCTTGTAGATAAGCAGTACGCTGTAGATTACGCGTTTGTAGTAGTAGTGCAACACGAAAGGGTCGCATATAGATATACCAGTTATCACTTGGACGGTCAAACATAATGGATGATTCTTTCTACTATATCATAGTAATGTTATTATTTCAATTTTCATAGATTTTTAGTAGCCTCTGGCATCTAGCCTCTGGCATACGCAGCAGCAAGCGACATGCGTTCCAGGATGCTAACAGGAGAATAGTGGAGCTTATTGATTTGTTGTTCATAATTTCCAATCAACTGCAGTTCATCCAGTTGCTGAAACATGGTACGTGATACACGTGAAAAGGCAGTAATACGTTCCAGTGGAGAGAGATTACGTTCCACTTCGAACCAGCCTTCGTTTTCTGCCTCCCACACAAAATATTCGTTGTACATGGTAGGCTGATAAATAAGACCATCCGTATTGCATTGGGCTTGAAGACTCTTACGAATAAAGGAAATGTATGTTTTGCCAGCGGCAATTTCCTTCTGCTCATCTGCTGTAGCGCGTTCTTGAAGATATTGCTTCCACTCGATAACCCACGTCATGTTGCGGTATATTTTTATCATAAAAAATAAAGTTCAATTTTTTATTGCAGATTATTCTAATGGTTTGAAACAGGATGGACATTTTTCAAAGTTATTGGCACATCTGCGGCAGATAAAACGTTTGCATGCACGATGCATGCGCCAGGCATTACCCAAACAGGCCATACACTGAGGCATTATTTTTCCTTTCCATCGTACTTCGTATTGAATTGTTTCACAGGAGCGACAGATATCGGGATTTGACCCAGTTTCTACACGAGAAAGTGGAATTTCGCATTGAAGACATCGAAGAAAGATAGAAGAAATGGTAGAAGTCCATGTTTGTGTAGAGGTCGCTGCTGGTGGTGTAAGGGGCGGACTAGGAAAGTCAAAGATAGTTTGTGAATGCGGTGTAGTTGGAATTTTAATGGGTGGAATAGGAATAGATGGCGGTGTGTAAACACGTATCATGCGAGGAAGAAAAGGTGGAATCTGAATCGGAGGAATGGAAAGGGTAGCTGACTGAGATGCCATGGCTGTCTTCTCTTTACTCATTTCTATTTATCAATTTTTTAATGGATAAAGGATTTATAATATAGTGTGTCCAGGAACGCCTTGATTCCACTGTTCCACTGTGTAGAAATGTACATTCATAATTGATTTGGGTTGTCCATCCACCTCTATCGTGATGAAGGGGGTGAGTTCGATGATGGAATAGTCGGACCAGAGAAAAGTATCAATTGCGCGATGAGTAATACTTTGTTTCAGTGGTGTGTCGTATAGTATGATATTATCTTCTCCAATGACAACATTGATTTGATGCTGCTGCATATAGTCATAGAGAATAGCACGATCAAAGGCCTGAAACTGGTTTCCTGTTTTGAGGAGGATGTTCCAATGAGAGGTATCAAGAAAGTCAATAGCGTCAACTTCTTCATAGGCACATACGTCAAACGCCTTGACGCCCTTCAGAATGCAGTCTATCATGATACGAGGGTCTTTCTCTTCCATCGCTTTACATTCCTCCTCTCCTAGAATGAATCCCAGACTCAAGTAGAATTCAAGATGAATACGTTGGCATTCAGTGAGACTCTCTATGGAAGGGATGAACTCATCATGCGGACAGACATAGATTTGTTTGCGAAGGATGGAGGAAGAATAGGAGTGAAAGGTATCTGTATTGTGGTCGTACCAGCAGTTATCCACGTTGAACTCTGCCCGTTTGATAATAGCATCTGGTGTAACACGTCCATCGAGGAAGAGGAGACGAATGACCTTGCCGAGGGGATGAGAGAATTGTAGTATGCTTGTGATACCATCACTTATATCATGGATGGGCGGCGCGTTGCCTAAAAGAGCATGAATCTTGTTCATGTTGATGTAATTGTTCTTTTCAAGGAAGGTGGTGAATCGATGATGAGTACTGAGTTGTGGTTGTGTTGCGAGGAGAGATTGCATCCATCGTGGATGGCGTCCATTGACCCAGATATCCATTCGAGGCGCGTTGAATCCTGTTTTGGCGTTTTGTTCCAGGTAGCCTGTGAGAGCAGCTGGTCCAGCCATCAATGTATCATTAGTGAGAAGGAGGTTGCATAGGGAAGATGGAGGAAGATGAAAGCTGGAGGCAACAGACTGAAAAGCGACAGACTGAAAAGCGATAGACTGAAAAACGGAAGACATGGATGTTACTGAGGAAGAGGTCGAGGCTACCATTAAAAATAATACATAATTATTTCAATTTTTAACTACAAATATAATTGGGCGCGGCTACTGTCGATATGGACGGTAATATTTTCCCCATTTGGATGTTGGCGAACAGCCTGTACAAGTTTATGTATGGTACTATCGATTAATGGATTCTCAGCATGATGGATATGAATATAAGATAATTTAGTGTATGTTGGAACAACCGCAATCACATGATGAAGAATAGCAGTGATAAAGGGATGAGAACCATTAATATTGATTTGATGAGTGGATTTTACATCTTCGTGCTTATTGACAGCATGTAGCCATGTAGGAATCTTATCGATTTCATGTTGTTTTATATTATCTAAAGAGAATTGTACTGTAATGAATGAATCATTATGACGGAGATAGGCTGATGGAATCTGATAAGCAATAGTGTAGTACATCTATACATAGTATCTACATCGTCTTTTTATGTCTTCTTTATCCTTTATCGTCCCTCCTTTGCGTATTCAATAGAAACCAGCTTGAAGCCCATGTACAAACGACCGAATTCAGCATTGTAAGCAGTGATTGCATCCTTGATAGACAGGAACTTAATGAGGGCGAATCCTTTGATTGTTCCATAGTAGGGGCTGGTTTTATCCATATTTTTAGGGATGTAAATATCACGAATCGGTCCATAGTTCTCAAATGCATGACGAAGATCCTCATGGGTGGTATCACGTGGAATATTGTGAGCAATGAGAACTTTGGTGGGGCACGGCTTGACATTAGTAGGCGTATCTACATTTTTCACAGAGAGTTCTTGTAGCAGAGCTGCAATCATGCTCGGACCAAGCCCTACAGAAACATAGGCTTTCGCCAATACCTCCTCTTCGGCACTTACTGAGATGTTGCCCATTTTAATGCGCTCCATAAATTGAACAAGATCTTCAGCAATCGATGGAATAGGCTCGTCGAAAGAAGAGGGAATAGAAGGAAGCATGGAAGATTGAAGCATGGAAGACTGAATCATAGAAGGATTATACACGGAAGTAATGGACATGGACAATGAAATGATGAAATAAAGCTGTTATTCTTTTTAAAGAAAAATCGGGTTCAATTTTTATAGGAGAATTATTTATTTAATACATTGGTTCCTATGAAATCATATCGTAACTTAAAAAATAAATGAAAAAACAGTTTGTGTTCTGTTTTTCATTTAGTTTTTATTTTCTGCTGTTTCGTCTATTGCTATTTTCTGTTTTTAGTCGATTTCTATTTTCTATTGTTTTGTCGATTTCTATTTTTATTCTTCGTCGTCAAAGGACGGCTCCGCAACACTGGTGTCGATTTTGCCTGTTGCCTCGTCATAGACGCCCTGCCACTCGCCGACTTCGCTGTCGGCATCCAACCACACTTGGTTGTCCGAATTGCGGAGGTACTTGACGCCATTTGACACCCAAGGGCGAACGCCGCCATCCGCGGGGCACGACCACGCAACGGGCTTCGCCACAACAACGGGCTTCTTCGCAGCCGCTTTGACAACAGCCGCTTTGACGACAACTGCCTTCGGCGATTTCACGGGTTTGGCCTCCTTGGCAGCCGCCTTCTCAAGGTCCTTGACGCGCTTGGCTTCCGCCTTTTCCGCATCCTTAGCCGCTTTCGCAGCCGCCTTCTCCGCTTCCTTAACGGCTTTCGCAGCCGCCTTCTCCGCTTCCTTAACGGCTTTCGCCGCCTCCTGCTCAGCGGCCTTTTCCGCAGCGGTCTTGCGGACAACCGTCTTCGGCGACGAAGACGCGCTTGACGCGGCGCTAACGGGCGCAGACGGCTGAGAGCCATCAAACTCCTCGCAGAATTCCTTGTAGAGTTCCTCGTGAGTTCCCTTTCCCGCTTTCACGGACCAACGCTGCTTCGAGAGCGACATAGCCTGCGTCAGCAGAATTTGCTTTCCCGCGGGGAATTTCTCGTCCACAGAGCCAGGATAGATGTGCGCATCATTCACTTCCTCTGACGCAGGAAACACAATTTCCTCGCTGCCCTTGGTCGCAGTGAACTCTTCCCATCCGTTCGCGAGAGCGTGCTTCAGAGTGAACTCAACCCACGCGCGCGGCTTCGCCAATTGCGGAGGCTGAATTCCCTTGGGAGCGCTGCCCGTTTTCGGCGTGGCCTTTACGGTGGTTTTCGTCGCTTTCTCGAGAGCCAGAGTGGCCGCCTTCACGACGACGAAAAGGTCGGCGCATTCAAACTCCTTCAGGGCGGCGAGGACGGTATCAAGTTGCGAGACGTTCGATTGCATGTTCGATTGCATGATTGCTTACGGGTTGCCAGACCGTGGGTTTAAGTGTTGATTCTTGGGCGGTTTTCTATTAGCCGAAAAACGGTTTCAATTTTTATTTGAAATTGACGATTTTTATAGGGGGAGGGGAGGGGCCCTATACGCGCA
>Ga0114979_10001270_pt1 | contig 16938 bp, 13 predicted proteins | sample S_140625_EF_Meta_FD_87315 | JGI IMG/M metagenome (GOLD analysis project Ga0114979, IMG submission 87315) | Freshwater microbial communities from Lake Simoncouche, Canada to study carbon cycling - S_140625_EF_MetaG | ecosystem: Environmental > Aquatic > Freshwater > Lake | place: Lake...
ACAAAATTTTCAGAATAAGCTGAATAATCACTACTATTGTTAGGTTTTGAATTAATACTGCTAAAATTCATTAATCTACTATATATTCAGATTTTACTTTTCTTGCAAATATAAATAAATAATACCTGATGCTAAAATGCAGATTGCCGTGAATGGGATTATAGTTGGTTCTTTTTCGGGCTTAGAAATCGTCAATGGTGGTATATTTAATGGTTTAATATATTCATCTATTGGATTGGATACATTAAATGTGAAAAAATCTTTGTTTGTTTCCATAGATGCTATATCTATATTATCATATTTTATTATAATTTTGTGAATGTATAATACAAGATAGTTGTTGCTAAAATAGAAAACAATATTCCAGTATACATAACTGAATCGTATTGCAAGAAATAATCTTGTTGCAGGTTCCCGTCTATTTTGTAAAGCTCTCTCATCTTATTGTCTAAATCCGACCTAACTCTATTTACCTCTTTTGCACGACTAAGAATTAGATTTTGATTGGTTTGAAATTGTGAATTTGAAATTAAATTACCTGTTAATAAATTACCATCTTCACGCATATTGTTTATGTCAGCAATTAATGTCCCTTGCAATGTAGTAAGACCACCAAGCCCAACTGTTCCAATATCAGTGTTTGAACAACAAGTTAAATCTGAAGGAGTACAATTGCCTTTAATTTGAGGAGCATTATCGTCGTTGCATTTTACATATTTGGCATATTTCATATTAAATGTGTTCAAATCATTCATTAATTTATAGTTTGATTCCATTGCATCATTTACATAAATCTGTTGCGACATCCTATTATAATTATTTATATATAATTATAATACATTGTTATTTCTGATTTTTATAGATAACAACAATTAAAAAAACTATACCTATTCCTAAATTTATAGTATTCATCAGTATGCTATCATAATTCATTTTTTCATTCATGTATTTTTCCATAGCGCCTGATTTGCTATTTTGTAAATCACCTAATTGTGTTGCATTGTTCTTGTTGTTGCACAGTTCTCGCTTTACACAATTCTCTTGATTTTCGCTAAAGTAATTATTACATATTGTATCCCATGCAGGATTAGTTAATGGTAATGAAGACCCGTTTGTTATTGTGGTGCCGTTAGATAAAGTTATATTGCCATTCACAGTAAGTTTATCACAATCAGAACTTGGATTTATAGCATTGTTTTCTTCTGCTTGCACATAATAAAAATCATTTGGGCTATATCCAACTAATACATTATTTGCCATTCTTATCTATATTTTGATGCGATATTTTTATCACACACAAACACGATAATAATTATAAAACATTGCTGTTGCACTGCTTCTTTTGAATTCACAAATGTTACCTGGACGCAAGCACATTGCTAGAGCTTGCGGGTCAAACCGAGAAATTTCAGGAAGCTGCATAGGATTTGTAATGTTGTGTTTCTTCTTTAGTTCCTCTATCTCATTATCTTGCAGAATTGTGCACTCAGGAACTAGTTTATGGTTCAAGATATTGAATTGAAGTCTACGGATGTTGTGGATTACAACGAAAATTCCGTCGTGGTCATAAAGATACTTAAGTTTTGTTGTAATCGTATCATTGGGCTCATCCTCGGTAATGATTACCAATGTATCCTCCTTTGTAAGAACATTCTCAATAATAAACAAATCTTCAATGATATCGTCTAGATTCTGAGGACGAATTTGTTTGGCAGTAAGATAATATTTAATATATACCTTGCGTTCGCCTTCTTTTTGTTTTAACAACATATCCAACTGCGAATTTGAATACATTGCATCAATCTCATTGATACTAAAAGCTTCGTATTCTGTTGTGTCATATCCTAAATTATCAGATAAAATCTCTAGAATCGTTCCTCTAGATTTATAGATACTCAAAATGCGATTGTTTGATGCTGACATTATATATACTTAACAGGTATACTTTTATACTTTTTAAGTTAATATTATTCAATTTTTTTTGAATGGAACCTTCGGAGAAATTAAATAATATTAACTTTTATTGGTTAAATTTATGAGAAAAATTGAAAACTTTTGTATCAAATATTAGATTAGTTAACAACAACCAACAAAACTTTTAATCATGACTGAACCTCTGAGGATTACAAATGAACATTCTGAACCAGCTAATGTAATTGATTTGGGAAACGGAGTTTCCCTCACTGTAAATACTGTGCAAAAATTGTTTAATATGATTACCAATGAGGTAATAAATATGAAGCCGTTTATGCAAAGAGCATTGAACGCTTGGACCTTTCCTATTGCCAACTTTCTACGAAAAACTATGATAGAATCCGCTCTTTACGATAAGCCATTGTATATTCCACCTCTGGTATACTATAAATATTATCCTGACCAACTGAAACCAGGAGAATCCTGGCAAATGATGTGTCTTGATGGTGGAAATCGCAGTCGGGCAATTTGTGCATTTATTGATGGCGTCTATATGAACAGCGGTACTAAAGAAGGAGTAATTCCTCCCTGCTGTGAATTAATGATAGATGGGGAGGAGGTATCAATATTCTTCAATAATTTAGATTTGGCGGCTGACTACAAGAAGAAGACCAAGAAACGGGTTTCTGTACTGACAGAAACCCAACAGAATGCATTTTTGGGTATTAAGTTAGGTATGACAACATATACAAATAGAATGAATGATATTGAACTTTGCCAAAAGTTTTTGGAACTACAAAATTGTGTCAAGGTTACTGGGTCTGACATTTTGAAACTGAAGGTGGATTGCCCTCTTGTTCAGTTTATCAAAGAGCAGACTGAGCCAATGAGGTGGCAAGATGCTATGTTGTCTTCTTTCAAGCATGTCCATAATGGTGTTAGTAAGTATTGGCTACCATGGTGTGTGAAATTCTATTTGATGCTTTATCCTAAACAGAACAAGAGTAATCTAGATATGTTCACAATGAATGATAAGACAATCAATGAGTATATTAATGAGAACAACTCATGCTTGCAATATGACTCTGAAAAGTTTGAGAATTTTAAGTGTGCTATGCATAGATTCTTTAGTTTTATGAACAGTTTGTTGGTATCTTATAAGGTCTCTTTGACTGCTTATTTTGCAATCTTTTACGTACTCTCTACATCGGATGGTGTTACTGAAGAGACACTGAGAAGCAATATTAAATCTTTCATTACTACTAAGGACAAACATAAGAGAATGTGGGTCGGTAGGACAAATAAAGAAACAAAAAATAAATATACAATGGAAGACCTCTCAGAAGAGTATGAATATTTATTGGAAATACTTCTATACTATAATTTCGTCCGTGACAAAGATTTTAATAAACGTATGCGCATACCTACTGCTACTAAAGTTGTTTTAGACGTTCGTCAATTTGGTGATGCAGATGAAGCAATTTGCCCTTGCTGTAATAAAAACATGATATTTAAAAAACCTGATGGATATCATAGGGGCCATATTAAGGCACATGCGCATGGTGGAACGTCTACACCTGATAATTTATTATTAATTTGCAAAGAGTGCAATTTGAACATGGATGTTGAACACTTATTTAAATACCAGGAGCGTTGTTTTCCTGAAGCTCCAAAAGCAAGTGACTTAATGCGTTCTTTTGAATTAGTTAAAAAGAACGCATGGGATTATGATACAGAAAGTGATACAGAATAGATAATAAATATTGGTAATAATAATAATAATGATTTTTTTATTTATTGATGGATATATTTTTATATGCTTAAAATCCAAGTTTCTTTATTACTACCTTACCGAAGTCAAAAAATCCACCACCGCCACTTTGTTCCTCTGGTTTTTTCTCTTCGGCTTTCTTTTCACCTCCATCTTGTTTAAACATCATTGGTGGGCCTAAAGTTGAACTTAACAATGGAGCAGCATCGCTAATTGCACTTCCACCCTCCATTTGAACATCTCCTGGATTACCCGTTGAAAAATCACTACCTCCATTCATTATTTTAAAAACCGGCGCAAAATTAATAGGTGTTCCTGCTAATGGATTTCCTTGCCCTTGTCCGTATCCTTGCGCTCCTCCATTCATTGTGGCCTGCGCCACTGGAATCATTGGCATTGTTTCTCCCAAAGGAGATGTTTTAACAAAATCACCAGGTCTGTAGATATCTAAAGCAGTCACATATAATGTATTATCCATATCATAAAGCTCATCTAAAAATGTTTGCGCTTTAATTGTTATCAATGTAGGGCCTATCTCGGTAATCTTCCATATGCGTTCAGGTTTATTATCACCGCTATAATGCACAGTTTCTCCTACATTATATGTTTGTGCTTGTTCTTTTAATATATCCAAATTTGTAGAAGGAGAATCTGTTTCAGGTTTCCAAGGACTAAATGGTGGACTATCTTCGTCAACACCTGAACCGCTTCCAGGTTTCCACACACTAAATGCTGGACTATATGTTGGGTCATATTCTGGTGATTTCTCTAATTCCTCAGCAGTTTTCTTGTATATACCTTGCAACCGTTCATATTCTTCTTGTGGTGGGACATAAGCAGGTGAGCCTTGTGCATATTGTGGCGAAGGAGTTTTAATACTATCTGGTGTATTAAAAACATCAGTTTTATTTAATAATTGACGTTTCATCTCATTCACCATAGATTTCGGGTCAAACTTATCCGTAAACATTAATTTCTCAATGTTCTTGGAATATGACATATTCTCAAATTGTTGAATATTATCTTCTGTTATTATACGCATCTGAATATTCATTGTTTGTAGCTCTTGTAACAATAATTTGAATGAATATGGTACGGCCACCACACTAAAATTGCGGCCAAATTTGGTAACATTCTCAATGTTCATATCTTTACCATCCAAAGACCCAGTATATTTAATAGGACCATCTGCCATAGGACTCATAAATATGTTTTTCACAGGATTATAGATTGCCATCATACCAGTATTATTACAAATTGCAATATGATATTTATCACCACGTTCCATCATAGATTCACGTAAAAATTCTGTTGCGCCATGTGAAATAACGGAATCACGTTCCATCTCACCAATACGCAGTCCACCATCATTAGCCCTTCCACTTACGGGTTGTCTAGTCAATGCTGTACGGGGGCCCAAAGAACGATAATTTATTTTATCTTTCACCATGTGTTTCAAACGCATATAATAAGTAGGTCCCATAAAAATCTCTGCGCTGATTTGGTCACCCGTCATTCCATTATATAATATTTCATTACCACTGGAATGATAGCCAACATCAGTAAGCATCTCACCAAAAATCTTTATTTTTGAACCCTTGTTATTGAAAGCAGTGCAATCACCTGACCCTCCATACATTGCGCATGCTTTACCCGTTATACCTTCTACTAATTGTCCAATAGTCATACGTGTTGGAATTGCGTGTGGATTAATGATAATGTCTGGACGAATGCCATCTTTAGTAAACGGCATATCTTGCTCTGGAATGACCAAACCTACCGTACCCTTCTGACCCGCACGACTAGCCATCTTATCACCTAAATTGGGAATTCTCTCTTCACGAATACGAATTTTGGCAATGCGGAAACCTTCTTCACCATCCGTAATAAATGCTTTATCAACAATACCCAATTGACCCTTCTTAGGTGTCTTAGACATATCTAATTTTACTTCATTTGATTCTGAGCTAGCGGCGGCTAGTCCAATCAAAACCGTTTTATCATTGACCTCTGTGTTTTCACGGATTAAACCAAAGCGGTCTAATTTACTATAATCGTATCCAGGTTTGGTTCCTACAATATTGGTCTCGGACTGAATATTTGAAAATACTTTATCTACTGTAGCATTTCCAGTCTTTGATTTTTCTTCATGTGATTCGTATGTGGTATAGTAGGTTGTTCTAAAAAGACCACGTTTTAACGAACCCTCATTAATTAATACGGAATCTTCCATATTATATCCTGTATAACACATAATAGCAACAATTGTGTTTTCACCATAGGGATTACCTTCATGATTAATATGTTCCAAATATCTGGATTTTACTAATGGATTTTGACCAGATACTAATACAACAGCTGTTTTATCCATGCGGACTTGATGATTAGTGTGATACATTGAAACAGCCTGTTTACTTTGTCCACATGAGAAAGAATTACGTGATGCTGGGTTGTTTTCGGGGAAATTAATCATATTCGCCATCATACCGAAAATCAATGACTCGTGTATTTCCATATGGGTGAATTTTTTGGCTTTGTTTTTCTCTAAGTCCTCTGTACTAAGTGCTATCAAAGCACCCTCAGATTCATTTGTGTCAATATAATCTATTATAGCCTTCTCTTGTAAAAATCGTTTTAATTTTGCTGGATTAGACTCAGAATCTATACCTTCGTATACTTCATGTAGTTCATAGATAGTATCCATATTGATTTTGAATGTTGGGTCCTTCTTACGATTAAATCCTGTAATCAATTCATTCCATGAGAATTTATCTGAGTCGCTCAAAATTTTTGCTACCTTTTCGGATTCAAAAGAGAACTTTTCAGAGTCATTATCCATATAAAAAATCGGTCTGCATATTCTTCCTGCATCTGTATAAATAAAAACCGCATTCTGTTTAATATCAAACGTTACACTGGTATATGTTGGAATAAGACCATTTCTACGAAACAATTTGATTTTCTCTACGGTTTCAATAGGATTGTTAAGAGCACCTGCCCAATGGCCGTTGACAAATACCTTGGACATTCTAGATAAAATCAATGGACTGCAATCTTCTATTAATTTCATATCCACTTTCTCACGTAACCATTTTATCATAGGCTCTCTAGAATAACCCTGTGTTACGTATGCTGAAATAGACATATGCTTATGAATACCAATATTCGCACCATCGGGTGTATCAATAGGGTCAAAGAATCCCCATTGAGTAGGATGTAAAACACGTGGACCGACAACTTTCGCACTAGCATCTAATGGCAGATTAGTTTTACGTAAATGACTCATCATAGAATTATGTGATAAACGGTTCAAATCTTGAACTACGCCAACCCGTTTTGTGTGAGCTTGTGCTCCCCAATTACCCTTGAAAGCCTTCTTAAACCCAGCTTCCAACGTACGCTCACGAAATATTTCTCTATAGTTTTCACGAATCAACCCTTTCAAATTATTCTCGTAAATACCACGATTATATGTTATCTGCTGCTCAAATGCCAAATGGATCTGGCGTTGTTGAATTGTATAATATTCACGAAATAAATCATTCATGAGTGAGCCTACCAAATCTATACGCTTAAATTTAAAATTATCACGGTCGGTTGGTGGCTCCGTGCCGTTGTATACATTTAATAAACGGAATACCATATTTCCCAAGAAATATGCTTTTTGGGTAAAATTCATTTCACCTATATGAGGTAAGAAATAATCCGCCAAGATTTCTAGTGTATGTGGTATGGTCTTATGTTTCTGTAAATTAGCAATGTATTTTAGTGCATTTCGCTGAGTTAAAATTCCTCCTGCGTCATGAACAGATGGCGCAAATAAGTCTACCATAGATTCGTATTTCTCAATATCTAGTAAACACATGGTAATAATCTGTTTATCTGATACGATACCTAAAGCCCTAAACAATATAAAAAGAGGAACAGGCTCTCTCACGTTGGGAATTCTTACAACAATTTGTTTATTAGTATAAGAAGGGGTAGGCGCAACAATTTTTACTGCAAGAGAGCGTATAGGTTTGGATACATTTTCAGATACTGACATAATTTCCGCCGAAAATAAATACTTATCATCACCCGATTCACGAATATTTAACATATTAGACCCGAATCTCTCTTGTGATATAACAGTCTTTTCCTTTCCATCAATAATAAAATAACCACCTATATCATTTAAACATTCTCCCATGGTATGACGCATTTCTCTAGGCATACCACTCAAAACACAGTAATTAGATTGAATCATAATTGGGAATTTACCTAAGAAAATCTTCTCTAAAACAATAGTTTCCTTTTGAACATTAGGCTCTACCATTGATTTCTCTAAGGCTTCACGAAACATTGCAGTTTCTGCAGCAGTTAATTCAGTATCTAACTTCTTCTTTTTCCTACGTGGAGGTGGTTTGGGTGCACCACCTGTCATAATCTCCTCTGCCTTCTCTTGGTTTTGGTCACCAGTTCTATTAGATAAAAGTTGTTCTTCCTCTAATTCTGCCACTGTTTTTGTCTTTGTGTTTTTAAATGGCGCATCTACATATCCACCTTCAGTCTCTAGACCAGGTATAGTTGGTTCCTCATCCTTTCCCAATATTGTAATAAATTCTATTTCTACATCATAATGAATTGTCATACCATATGTCATGTTGCGCAGACGAGCTTCGTTAGGAAACATATAATGGGAATTATTATCATCATAAATTACGGGTTTACCGAAATATATTTTATCACCATTCTTGCCACCAAAATACATAATACACTGGGAACGATAATCACCGATTGATTCATCGTAACGTGTATTAATTCTCAATGGATTTTTCTCTTTAAACAGCTGGAATATACCATTCTTAAAAAAATCGTTGTAAGAATCAATATGGTGTCTTACTAAACTTTGTGGATTATCCTCAAAATACGTGTTGATTATCTTCCATATCGTTGAATTATCCATGATAGATTTGTATATAAAATAGAATATATATTTTATGTACTTTATTAAAAAATTGATTCTGTCTTGTTCTCTGTTGGATTAATTAAAACAACAACATTTATTGATAATGTCAACCGCAGTAGTTATGTCCATTATTAAAGCTCAACAGGAACGTAAAAAGCAGGAAGAGTTAGAATCAAATTCAAGTTCTTCTTCATATTCACCTGTTACGGAGTCTCAACAAATTAGCAGTAATACTAAACATGAACCAGAGCCAGAACCTCGTGATGTTTATGATATTTGTAAACAAATTATGGATTTAGTTCCTGATTCTGAAGTTGAATTGCTTTATCAACTGCGTAAATTTCACGATGGATTGTGGAATCAAGCACCCGAACTTAGGGTTGGAGGTCAATTTTGGAAACCTCTTGGTAATATTCTAAACCAAAACATTGAATCGTTCGACCATGATTGGCAAAAGAAAATATTGAAACTGTTTAATAACACATAATAAATTTTATAGACGCCAACAATTTATTGTAGACGCTTAAACACAGCCAATGATGTAACGTTTATTCCGCTAACCCTTTCATTAATCTCATATACATACGTATTCTCAAAATTTTCATAATTATATTCCTCATTTTTTAATAGGGTTACTTTACAGTCTTCCTCGTTAACTAGAATATCAATAAATTCATCCGATAGTTTACTGGGGATAACAGCAACATATTCATCATTCAAATAGCGTTTTGACCTAGGAATCGGCAAATAGTGTCCAAATGCATGCTTTTTAAAGAAATATGCAACTGGACATTCAAATTCATTAACTGCGTAATAGTTGGAAAACTTGATACGATAATAAGAGACCTCCATTTTTTATTAACAGTTATGCAATGCTAATAAAAATCAATTTTTTATTTAGTAGCTAGAAACATATTTGTAACACCGCTTAATTCCACAATACTATATCCCAAACTCACTAGATAATCAAACAAGTCCTTGTTTTTTTCTCTATTATTACATTCAAATAATATTTTAGGATAATTGGATGCTTTTATTGTTTCTTCAGCACCCCTAAGAACATAATATTCATTTTCCTCTACATCCATCTTTATAAATCCTATATCAGAAATAGAATATGCTTTTGCAATATTGTCTAGTGTATCTATTTGTATTTCTTCCTTTCGTAACACTTTAACATTATTTTGAACATGCAGTGTTGAGCCTCCACCATCATTGCTAACTATATTTAGTACGTTTTTTCCAACCTGTTCTTGTGAGCCTAATCCTATATTTAAACACGTTACGTTTTGTAAATTTGAAAGAGCAACGCTGCCACACAAAGCATAATATGTCATTTTCTGAGGCTCAAAACTATATACTTCTTTTGATAGCCCACTAAAAGAAAGTGTATATGTTCCTGTATGAGCACCTATGTCTAGAAATGTCTTATCTTTTTTACAAAAAATCTTACACCATTCCATTAACCGCAATTCAAAAAGTCCATGCTCGCAATAATAAGTCATAATATTTTGCGGTAAAAAATAACAAAGTCTGTTATCATTTAAATGAATTATCTGATTATCTGTATTATCCGCAATGCTTTGGTTTGTGTTTTTAGGTTTAGACAATACGAAGTATTTTGTTGACATCTCTATGGAATTGTAATTGATGTTACCTTTATTCTAATTTGAATGTATTATAATTGAAAATAATTTTGAGAAAGATTTAGTAAATTCTAATATTTTTCTTTGTATAAACTATAAAGATGTCTAATAGTACAATGGATTATTTGTTCGGCCCTCTCGGCGAAGAATACTGTGTCTGGTTTTATTTTCTTTCTATTTTAGGATTTGTTTACCTTATCTTATTCTTAATCCCTTCCATTTACTTTGGATTAACAAGAAAGACCAATTTCATGTATTGGCTTAATGTAATAGCTATTTGTCTTGGTTACTTTTTCTGGTATTTCCAAAACCGATTGTTGCATACTATGTGCTCACTTAAGAAATAAAGGACCTTCGTTAAATACTAAGATTTTGATTTTCCATATATAATATAATTCCCACATGGATATTTTATATTATAGCAATTATTGTAAACATTCCCAAAAACTATTACAAACTTTAGTAAAAGCAAATATGTCTAGTAAAATAAGTTTTATTTGTATAGATAAACGTGTTACCGACCCTAAAAATGGCCAGACTTATATTGTTTTAGAGAACAGCAGCAAGGTCATTATGCCACCTAACATTCATAGTGTTCCGTCTCTCCTATTGATAAAGCAAAATTATAAAGTACTCATGGGTGATGATATATTAAAGCATTATCACCCTGAAATGAAATCACTTAATGAGAAAGCAACCAATAATAATGGTGAGCCTATGGCATATCCTCTATTGCCTTCTAATGGAGGAACCAATATTGTCTCTGAACAATACACTATGTATAATATGAGTCCTGATGAATTAAGTGCCAAGGGTCGTGGCGGGAATCGCCAAATGTATAACTACGTTAGTGCAGGTGATGATATTAAATTTATTGAGACACCTGCTGATAACTATAGACCAGACAAATTATCAAATAGCGTTACAATAGATACATTGCAACAACAACGTATGGATGAAGTAGCACAGATTGTTCCTAAGCAACCGTTTATATGAGGGGAACCAATGGTTCCCCCTCAGACCCCCTCCTTTTATAATTGAGGAGGAAGTCTAAATTTACAAGGAACGTACAAAGAACATTATTTAGGTTCCATTTATATTAATAGTAAAAATTATATAAAAAATAAACAGAAATACATATAACTCATATGTCAGATAAAACCACTTTACTTCGTGCATTTAATACGCATTTCTTTGAATTTCTTGACGATTTGTTACGTGTTTTTCCAGATAACAAAGAGATATCATATGCAAAAACTTCATTTGAAACTATAAAACGTGCTAATCCTAGAGCCATTATTAAATCCTGGTACAACTTTGTATTTTTACCATATAAAGATGTTATTGATAACGGCAACCTTACATTTTTTATTGATAAGGATTATGGTTCAGACATATCTCATCTAAACAAGTCTGAAGAAATAATGAAAATGATAGACAATATTCGTAACCCGATTCGTGAAATGGATGAAACAAATAAAACTCATGCTCTTAAATATATTCAAAACTTATGCAAGTTATCTGATTTGTACCATCAACAATAAATAATTATTCGTGTTTGATAATTATTTATTTCTTCTTATGTGCTGTCTTGCGCTTAGATGATTTCTTAGTTTTCTTACTAGACTTCTTTGCCTTTCTGCGTTTTCCACCGGCCATCCCTATACTTTGAAGAAAAGTTTTTGGAACAGGCTTGCCATCCGGACCAAGTGCTTGGGCAGGTGCTTGTGCTGGCGCTTGTGCTTGTGCTTGTACTTGTGCTTGTGCTTGTGCTTGTGCTGGAGTTGAGCCTGTTGCGGTTCCTGACGCAGGTGCCCCATACCCAAAAGTCCAATCAAAACCTCCTTTCATTTTTTTTACCATGATAATATTTACTATATATACCCTAAATATTATAAATTATCTGTCCTTGCATCCCAATTTAATATGTAAATCAACTCTCTAGGCTCCATTCTACTGAAATAATCTACAACTGTTCTATAACGAACTCTCGCTATTGTTCTCTTATTTAAAACCGGCAAATAAATCGTATGATGTATCTTATAAACATGGGATTCATATTTCGCTAAAATTGGTGTAGTTTCTTTATAAATGTATTTTGATAAATACGCATTATGTACTCCCTTCATAAAGTGGTCCAGAAAATACCGCATCAAATAGAATTCCTTCTTCATCTTCGGGAAAAAATTCAAATATTCATCTATCTTTTCTGTTCCAATCCTAAATAAACATAGAAAGTGATATTGAATCTCTGGTTTAATTGACAGAAGCAACTTTAAATCATCATACTGCTTGTTTCTCATGCACGTTCTTTCTCCAGTTTCCATATTCGTAATCATATACCCTTTCATTACCCCATTGTTTGGCAAGTCATCGTAACTCAATACATCATAATGCTTTGGAAAATGAATAATACCTATTAAATCTCTGAATTCTGGCCATGTCTCATATTCCCTTTGAGGAATATATTCTACTTCCACTATATTTATCTTATAAACACCTATCAAATATAGTGTGTTCGTATTGATTGGCAGAATAAATTTATTGGATTGGTGCTGTAAAACAAAATTATAACAATGGTCTTTTTTAAAGCACTCTAATACAGCCAAATCATTCAATTCGTCGTTTGGCTCACCTCGTAATGCCTCCATAAACATATCAAAAAATGTTGGTTGTTTTACTACTGGGTTTGATTTACCATAAAACCAATATTTACCTCCGATTGAACTCTTTGTCGCAATCATCCATTTTTTAATGTGTCTATCAAAAAACAAATTGATAGAAACACCTTCAATAGCTTCGTTTATCCAGATATGTTCACTAGGCTTTGGATACCTACTCATGAATACGGGTTGGGTAATAGATTTTGGCGGTGAAAAACACATAATATCTTTGTCAGGATATGAAAAAATAATAGACCTGTATAGACCTGTGTTAACATCGTCAAATGAAATAAAATGCTTGTCGTAGTTTAAAATGAAATATGTAGATGCTGGTGTATAATAGCATTTCTTTTTTATTTTTTCTGTTTTTATACTTTCTGAATTAAACGTGCTATCTAAATTAAATTGGTATTTAACTACCATTTTACTTTCTAATTCCTCCCTCATATATGATTATATATTTCTAATAGTCTCTTGTTTATTATATTTTATAATACTAATAAATCTATGTGACAAAATATAATTTAGATGGATATTATATATTTGTTATATAATATGGATGATGACGAAGAAGTAGAGAAAACAAGTCCATCTATTGATTCTTCAGAAGTAGAAAGTAATTCGGATAATGATTCACCTTTATCCCAGAAAGAAACCGTTGTTCAATCATTAGAAACACGTAATCTTTCTCCAGATAAACCCGATACTTCTATTACTTTAGAATTTGGTGATATTATTGAACTTATTGCTCCTACGAATCCTGAAATTCATGAAATGAGTGCATTAATCACATATATTGATAATGAAAAAATAAAAATGATTGATGTTACCAACTATCAACACTATAAAATAAACATATCTGAAGACGGTAATCTTTCAGATGAATCCATTATTCAAATTAATTTGCTTAGTCGTAGTGAAGAGAAGGGGTATGCCAGACAAAACAATTTACTGCCTAGAACATGGATAGATATTCATTTCGGTGGTGAAATACCTGCTATTATAAGTGGTGAAATCAGTAATTTAGAAGAAGATATGATAGAAATCACCACATTTCCTGAATTAAAGACCATTTATATTAACTTCGGTTACAAGGGTCTTCCTGAAAACATTCCTATTGAAAAAATTATGATACGCAACAAGCCTGCTATGTTAAAAGTTCCGACATTGGCTATGCTTAAGGGTGACTTAGAAGAAGGTGAACTTTATGACCCAGCTAATGACTTGGCCACCATTGAATATACGGAATCTGGCGAGACTATGATTACTATACCTAAGGGTGCAGTGGCTGAGAAGAATATCCGTGATGAATTACACGATTTATATGTTGAATCTACAGGTATTGTGTTCGGTGAGAAATTAGGCGAAATCGCCCAGCTCGTAGAAATACCCGAAGGTAACCAACGTTTCGGTATTGATGTTCAAGTCAATGATTTGATGGACGAACTTTTATCTACTATCCCGAATAGCCAACGTAATAAATTGGTTCTTGATAATATCCATCTTCTTATTGAACGCTACAAACAATTACGTGCAATGTATTCCAAGTTTGATAAGAACGATAATGTCTATGATATTAAAGAGGTGGGTGCAGCACATAAACCACTCATAGAACACATTGAGAAAATGGATAAGAAATTACAGTGGATTGTACCTGTAGTTACAAACCGTCGTAAATTATACGATATTGATGTCTCACTAGAAAATCCCGAAGTTATTATTGAGAATTCTGGTACAGAATTGCGCAGGATTGAAGCCAAACAACAACAATATTACAAAAATAATTCTAAGGATCCTAGTGTCCAATATGCTAGTATGTATGACCGTATTCAAAAATCTCTCACGCCCTTTGAATCCCCCCTCCACATGGATACATTTTTACATACAACACCAGTACTAGCGGGTATTGATTCTATTGTTGATAACTTAGAGAAATTCTACAGTACTGTTTACAATAAAAACAATGCATCAAGACGTCAATTTGTTATTCAAAGATATACATTAGGTTACAGCAAATTGGAAGAGCAGGTTCTAAAAACCGGAAAAAGCATATTCCTACGTAAGCCTATGACACCCAACGACAAAATGACTGTAAAATCTATTATTACATTGCCAGAATCTATCATTCGTTTCTCCACAATTGAATTGCCATCTACAAGTATATTGGATAAGGCGACTTTACATCAAAATTATTTTATGTTGTTCCGCCTTCTTCGCAAAAATTTGGATATTGTTCCCCACGTGATAAGCGATTTATCCAAAGAATTAAATTATGAGCAGATGGAGAAAGATAGTAAAACAGCATTCTTTTCTGGTATACATGAATTCATATTAAATAACGAAGAAGTCAATGTAGATGACGAAGATAAAATGAATAAATTTTTAGATGTTATTATACCCAAGACTCGTTTTCTAATACGTCTTATTCGCAAATATTTGAAAGATAAGCTTTCGTTTGTGGATGTAGTTCAACAATTAGAACCCTTTATGGTGTATGCATCCGATGTTTCTTATAAACAATATATGGAGGTGCGCCATATTATTAAAGAGCGTATTGCCGAAGTCCGTACAGAAATTGAGAAGCGTTCTTTTGAATTTGCTACTCTACGTAATGCAAAATACAATGTTGAATCAAAACCTAATCCTATATTGCGTTTGCTTACTGAGAAAAAGGATTTTACGGATGAATTTTTCAAAGCATATCACCTTAAAAACTTAGATGATAAATCAGGATTGACTGTTTCCAGTTCTGAAATATTAAAAAATATCATTCATTGTGATAACGCAACTCTTTATACCAATACAATTACATCCATTTTGATATCATTAATGACACCTAACCAATTATTAGATATTTTGGCAGAGCCCAACTTGGATGATATGAGCGATGCTGAAAAAATAAAACCTGCGGATTGTGGGCGCAAATATTTGGCCAAACGTTATTCCAGCATTCGTGATATGCAAAAGGATAATGAAGAAGACGATGTATATTTTGACACTGATTTGGATGATACTCCCTATGATATTATGAAACGCTATAAGAAAGAAAAATCAAGCATGATACCCGAGCTATTTATGGAATTCTTAGAACGAACATTAGTAGATAAACATGATTGCCCACGTGCAATGGCACCTGAATTAGCCAAAACACTTATTGCTGGTAAAAAACTGGTAGCTGATGCTGATTATGCTGTTTTGGAGATTAAACCTGAATTACCCAAAGATGTAGACGAGGAGAAACTAACAGACAAAGAGAAAAAGGCCATGGCAATTGAAGCCGATGCCCGTAAGAAAATCCAATATTATCGCCGTTTAAAGGGAACATGGGTAAAAGATAAAGATATTGATGAAGAAGCATTCTTAGATACCAATACTATTTTCTGTAACGTAAGTGAGAAATGTTATAAGAACCCTACAAATAATGTTTGCGAACCAGCTGATGACGCATACGAACGCATGAAAACAATTGCTAAGAAGAAGATGATGGGTGAATTTGATAATCGTTACAATGTGAATGTGGAAGAATTAGAGAAACAATTGGAAGAAGCTATTCATAATGGTCTTAAAATTATTAAAAAATTACGGGGATTGGATGAAATTAAAATGTTTAAGGCTACACGTCTAGCATTCGCACTTGGTAATATGGCCGATGTAAATGATATTATTATTTCTCCTCATATGAAATTACGAGACCTCGTCTTAGGACAGGATGACTTTGTAAAGAAACAATACGATATTTGCCGATTTACCGAGACTTATTGCCGTGAGCCTATGGTAGATAATTTAGATGAAGACCAAAATTGGTTGTATTGTAAGGATACCAATACCAAATTATTCCCTGTCTCTATTCATACATTGGCCAAAACATTTATTTCTGGTGGAGATTATTTGCGTAAATTAGATGAACTTTGTCATACAGTAGGTGTTGAAAGTGATGATGGAGACGCAGAAGTTGATAAACACAGTGGCTTTATTCTTCGCAAAAAAACATTTTCA
>Ga0114979_10001272_pt1 | contig 16929 bp, 17 predicted proteins | sample S_140625_EF_Meta_FD_87315 | JGI IMG/M metagenome (GOLD analysis project Ga0114979, IMG submission 87315) | Freshwater microbial communities from Lake Simoncouche, Canada to study carbon cycling - S_140625_EF_MetaG | ecosystem: Environmental > Aquatic > Freshwater > Lake | place: Lake...
AAGAAGAATTTGTAAAAATAAAGGGCGATTCAAAATTACATACGGAATTAGAGACACTACGTATGACAATGTTAGAAATATAAAATGTATAATACATATATAATTATACATTTTTATAGGATGGATGAAATATATGAGCCGTTGAAATCTTCGGGTCCAGTATGGGTTAGATTTACACTAACATCTAACCAAATATCTCCGCCGATTTTTACCCATCGATTACAAAATAACCAATCCTCTGATAAATAGTGATTATCTTCTACACCACAATCGAATAGAGCATATGCATATTTATTTTGTTCACCTGCTAAAAAATTACAATCATCAGTATATTTAGTAAACGGAAAAGCTAACATCATTTTTTCTAACATTGAGCGTTGCATTAACATAAATCCGGTAGCTAGGTGTTTGACTCTAGTTAAATTGTTATCGATTTTTATGAATTTGTCTATATAGTTAATATTGTAACGAAATAGTGAAGATTGAATAGTATTTATATCAGTCATTGTATTTTTTAATATTTGGTTACTGTCTTTTTTTTCTATCCATTTATCAATGATTTTATTATCATAGCGTTTTGTTTCGGGGTTTAATAGTTTTTCCCACAAATATCGTTTGATAGGATATGCGCCTCCAATAAGCGGTTTGTCTGCCAAAACTAGTTTTAAAATACTAGCTGGATTCCAAGTAATATCACTGTCAATAAAAATAATATGAGTAGTGAATGGGTCACTCATTGCTTTTGCAATTAAATTGTTTCGCGCGCGACATACTAAACTGTCATTTTTACAAAATTCTACTTGAATTGGAAAATTAAATTCTCGAAATAGATTGAGTGTATTAATCAAACATTCTAAATATCCAACGTGACACATACCACCATAACAAGGTGTTAATATGTATAATTTGGGTTTAGTAGTTTCAACAAATTTTTTTACGGTTTCTTCAAATGATAATGTAGATTCGGCTGAATTTATATCAAGATAATGCACTTCATTATCACTTACTTTTTCTAGTTTGATATTGTTTTTTTCTTGCTGCATTTATAAATAAAAATGTTTTTATTTTTATTTATATCATTTATATTTTTTATATCATTTATATTTGATTATTTTATTTTATTTTACAGTTTATGAAAGCTTTATCTATCTACTACTATTTTTTATAATTTTGAGTTATAATTTTTAAAAACCTACTTTTATATTTAAGCAGTGGCGACAGGGGCCTTGATGAAGTGATGCTTCATGTATCTTTGCAAGTTGAAGTAAGTTAACTCATCCTCGCTATTAAGCTTTAATAGTGCAGTTAAGTTTGAATCAGCATGGATGATACGTCCGTTCTTCTCATCTTGTAACTTGTTGGCAAGGATGTATCTGTTGATTTCCTTACTCACTTCAGTTCTGGCCATTTCAGTGCCGACTGATTTTCCAAGGAACTTGGCAAGCTCGTCACTGATGCGGGTTGGCTTGACAAATCCGGAAGGGGCGCGGTTACCGGTCTTTCTCTTGCGAGATGATGATTTTTGGGCGTTCTTTAATTCACGAGCAACTGCCTTTTCAAGGGTCTTGTAGTCACTCTTTAAGGTGGAGATTAAAGTGGTTAATTGTTGGATTTTAGCACCATATTCAGACATCTTTACTAATAAAGAGTTCTCGGCAGATTCGACGGCAACTGGTTCAGTTGCAACTGGGGCAGCAACTGCTGGTGCAGCGGCAACAGGTTCAGCAACCTTCTTTGATTTTTTGGAAGAAGCAGTTTGTTCAACTACTGAGGCAGGGGCGGCAACGGCTTTGGTTTCGGTCTTAGTTGTTCTTACCATTCTATGTAAGTATATACTATAATAGGTTTCTTTTTTAAATGGTTTAACGCAAATATATATTTATTATAATATATTCCGCTGGATAGTCAATAATATATTCCTAAATCTTTTTCAAAATTTCAATTTTACGCAAAAAAAATACGCAAAAAAAATACGCAAAAATCTAATATAACAAGGATTCGTATAACCACATCATATTTTGTCTGGCTCGCATAGAAACTACCGTAAGTGCTGATAATACATGTAATGCGCCTAATTTTTGAAATTCAGTATCAATTCCGGTATATATAATATTTTCCATTACAGAAATACAGATTTTTTTAAAATCTTCTAGAGGTGCAGAAATATTGAGAGTTTGTATATCATTGTTTAAAAATGGGTCATGTAAACTAGATATTTTCATTTTTACTTCATTCGACATTCGGCCTCTATAATACCATATATCGCGTAAATATCGAAAAAGTCGTAGAATATCTCGTTTATCTAAATCATTGAACCATGCACTTTGTGTATAATTACCCAATAAATCAATTTCCATAAATAATTCTTGTATACGGGTCTCTAATGGTTTCGCGCGGATTGTTTCCATTTTTTGGAACAATTCTCTTTGTCGCGGAGTGAAATTTACGGCAAATGAATTCGACATATAATTTTGTATAATATTTCCAACAAATCGGTTTGTCATAGTTGCGGGTTGAACCATTGTATTTCGAACACTTTGGGGAAGAGTTCTGGTTCTTTGCAATAGTTGAGGTTGAGATACGGGAGCATCTTCTGGTTTAAAATTTTCCGTAAATATAATTTTGCATAATTTATATAATGAAAACATTTCGTTCATAGTTTTGAAATCGACCTTTTCGCGATTGTATGGATTTATAATTTTTCCCTTTTGTTTGTAAAGAGCGATGAGAGATTTTATATTGAATCCATATATGAAGTTTTTTTCATCGGTGTAACTATAAAATTCTTCGAATGGAATATCTTCCAATGGTTCTAATGTATAAAAATCTGTTTCATTCACACATAATTTTCGATTTTTAAATGCTTTACCTCTTATTTTAAAAGATCTCTTAACTATATATCCCCTAAATAGTTTTTGTAAAAAAACAGCTTTTTTGCATTTAATAAAATAATTATGAATTCTCTCGATTAATTGCGGTTTACTCCCCGAAACATGCAATTTATTTTCTTTAGCTATTTTTTTGAGTTGTGGTATCTTGTATTTCGTAAGAGTTATTAAATTATCATATTTTATGTAATTCATCGATATATTTTCATTGTCTTTTTCCTTTGGGCCGCATTCTTCTGACTCTATTGGTTTAGAAAATACGTTCATGAGTATATATTATATATGTATAATTTTTTATATATATTGCGTTGATAATAAATAGAATAAATGGATTTAGTAAAAATATTGTATAATTTTTTATATATATTGCGTTGATAATAAATAGAATAAATAGAATAAATAGAATAAATAGAATAAATGGATTTAGCAAAAATATTGTATTACATATATATATACTATGGCGTATAGTAAAAAAAATCGTAGTAGTAAAAATCGTAGTAGTAGAAAAAAAGGCGGCGTTCATTCTAGTAGTCGTCCTGGAATAAGTGATCGTAGAAGAAGTCAACGTATAAAAAGTGCTCTTAGAGAAAAAGGTCTTACTCTTGGTCAAAAACGTGCTCAAATAGGTATTCTTGAATTTGATGCTCAATTGGCTAAAGGACCTAGTATAGCTGATATATATGCTATTGCATTTGCTGATGATCCTGCTGATCCTGTTGATCCTAATGATCCTCTTCCTACTAATCCTAACGATAAATACACAATTGATCAAAAAATTAAGGTTTTGCAAGGTTTTAAAGAAGAACTAAAAAAATATGAGCCAAAAACTCGTAGCACAATAAATAGTAAAAAATATAGAATAAAACTTATAAACTCTTATTTAAACGAGTTCTTACCTAAAAATAGTGTAATAGATTATAAACGACCATTTTCCCCAGGATTATAAATAGAATAACTTCATTCGTAAATATATCCACATTATCATCTATTATTTCAAATAATTCATGATATTAAAATCTGTAAAATAATAGAATTCAGCGAAAATATTATAACATATACATATAAAGAGTATGGGTCGTAGTCGTAATTTCCATAGTAAAAAAACCCGCGTTACTAGAAAAAAAGGCGGTGTCATACCTACATATAGCACTAGATATAGTGATAGTGCTAGTGCTTCATATAAAAAATACAGAGACAAATTAGGAACCTCATCATCAAAAAGAAGAAGAAAATATGTGAATGATGTTCCATTAACTGCATCACCTGATGCAACTGATAAACAAAAAAATGCTTCATTATCACGTAGTAATACTGCATTGAGATTAGGAAAAAGGTATGCCCCATTGAAGGAAGCTGATAAATTACGTAAATTGTTGACAAAACAACTACATGTATTGGAATCAATGAAAAAAGGAATTGAACAAAAAGAGAATAAAGATGAAACCGAGCTCTCGGAGATAAAGAGTAATATAAATAAAATCAAAAACCAGTTACTAGCAAAAACCCCACATAGCGTTAATATGGACGAACAAGATACCAGTATTCATAATATGAACCGCTACATGTCGACTGGACAACTTATTCGATCTCTGCGCAAAAAAAAATATCCGAAAATTCTAATTATGTAAATAGAATAAAATAACAGCATTTTTCGAGTGTATTCGAAATAATATTTGCAGAAAATTGATTTAAAGATTATACAAGTATATATGTATTATACTCGTATAATATACAGCTACACATTAAAATGTCCGCACCAAAACCAATCGTATTAACCGCAAGTGAATGGGCTCCATCCGCAATTAAATACATGGCACCAAAAATCAATGACCGTGGTGGTAAATCTATCAACATGGTGAGTAAGCAAACCAATCGTTCATTACACATTTCAACACCATTGATGATGACCTGGGGTATTGCTGATTTCGTTGATGAAAAGGGTGAATCCGACGGTAAATATAGTATGTCATTAAACTTTCCAAACAGTGAATATGCAAATAAACAAACAAACGAATTTCTACAAAAATTAAAAGATTTTGAAAACCAAATATTAGATGATGCTGTTACGAACAGTGAATTATGGTGGGGCGAAGAGATGAGCCGTGAGGTCGCAAAACATACCTTCTTCCCATTTATTAAATACTCAAAAAATAAAGATACTAAAAAAATTGATTTAACTAAACCACCATCTATCAGGGCAAAGGTTCCATTCTATGATGGTAAATGGGCGGTTGAAATTTACGATACGAAACAAAACATGTTATTCCCTTGTGGAAATGAAAACCTTACACCACTCGATTTTGTTCCAAAGCAAAGTAATGTAGCATGTGTATTACAATGTGGCGGCATTTGGATTGGTGGCAAGGGATGGGGATTAACCTGGAAATTAATTCAATGTATCGTTAAGCCGCGCGAACTAGTTAGTGTATATGGAAAATGCCAAATTAAATTAACTGACGAAGACCGCGATACAATCGAAACCCAAGAAATTGATGAAGAAGTTGAAGAAGATGCAGTTGTAGAATCAACATCAAGTGCAGTTGCACCAACTTCTACTCAAGTGGATGATAGTGATGAAGAGCAAGAAGAAGAAGAAGAAGAAGTTGAAGTAGCTGCTGCACCAGTTCCAGTCGCCCCTGAACCAGTTGTGAAAAAAGTCGTAAAAAAAGCACCGGCACCAATTGACACATCAGTCGAAGTCGAATCGGCTCCAGTGCCAGAACCAGTGAAGAAGAAGGTAATCAAGAAAAAGGTGTAAATAAATAAAAGAAAAAACGAACTAGCATTATAGATTATAGATATTATTTCCCTGTATTTTAGATAATAAAATAATTTTTATTGTATTATCTCCAGAAAATTGAACTACTTTTTTATAAAATAATATATGATACAGCAACAATCAACTAACAATTAAAAACGCAACAATGAACGCACCGCAACAAACAATCAGTTTCTACATTCCAGTATTACCTACCGATATGGTTTTAAATAATAAACCATTATTCGATGAGGATAGTATGAAGGAATTTTTCGAAACAAAAAAGAAAATTGGCAAGGTATCACGTATTGATTATATCTCTAAGATGGGTAAAAATAATAACAAAATTGTATCTGCATTTGTTCATTTCGAAGGGATGTATGACAATAATTGCATTTACTTTGGTAAATTTCTAACTGATTTAAAACAAGGAATCATACCAGAAATTCAAGTAGGTGGTTATCACGATGAGCAATATTATCATCGAATTACATCTACCGCCAATACTAGAATAAACCGTTATTTCTCAATTCGATTAAACAAACGACCTATCCAAGAAGTAAAGGTTCCGGATTTGAATATTCATCAATTAATCGATAGTAACAAATTCATGGAAAATTTAATCGAAGAACAAAAATTAAAAATAGCGCAAATGGAAGCCGAAATGAATCAATTAAAAAATAAATTAAATGCCCTTACAGACAATACGCCAGCTACGAATGTCATGCGTGAAATGACTCTTGGTGAATTATTATAAAATCATAAAAAAATAAAAATAACAGCATTATGTAGTGCTGTTATTTTTAATGTATTTAGCAAAATGAACTATTTTTTAGAGGTTTTATTATGTTTTTTGCGGTTATTTTTAGTTTTTCCGCCCGTGAATCTTAAAAATGAATTTGCTTTACTGTCGTATTTTTTCAATTGTTTTATTAAACGAGTTCTGTCTTTCATTAATTCTTTTAATTTATTTAACGCACCAAGGTTAATAGTATCCGCGGTTAATGGTCTAATAGTATTAATTTCATTTTGAGCTTTAGTTAATTCTTCAAATGTTTTTTTGATTTTATCTTCGTATGCTGATTTGCTTTCAAGGCCAAACATTTATATAATATATAAATATTTTTGATAAACCTAAAAATATTTTACTAAATTATTCCTAAAGTATTTTACTAAAATATGAAATGCTTATTCTAAATAATATTTATCAATAACTATATGGATAATAAAGTGGATTAATATAAGGATTTGAACCATAAATGTAAGGGTTTATACCCGAACCATAAATATATGGTGTGTAATAAGATGGTCTATGATAATATGGTAAACTATAAAGTGATGGGGAATACCCTGGATTACAATTGCCAATCATATTTTGTGAGTATATAAAATTATTTTTTGCGGCAACGTCATTCAATTCGGCATATTCATTTAACGCGCCGTATAATCTATTTTCGAGTCGCCAAGGATACGATCTTCTATAATAACTCATGAAGTTATATATACTAGATATACATATTATTTCTAAATACTTTTATACCCCATATATGGTCACAACGTGTATTTACAAAACACAATTCTATTCTACTGTAACGACTTTTGCCAGATTTCTAGGATAATCCGGATTGTATCCATTTTTGAGAGCCAAATGATAACTTATTAATTGTATATATATATTTGCTAATAATCCACCAAATGTTTTGTTGCTCTCAATTTTCAATACATTTTCATAATAATCGGTATATTCATCACATACCACAAGTATATATGCATTTCTAGATTTAATCTCTTCGTATATATTCCGGGTTTTGTCTCTATATAAATCGTCAATATCAAACAATATGATGGGTAGATTCGGTTCAATTAGAGCGAATGGACCATGTTTGAGAGAAGATGAAGAACATCCTTCTGCATGTAAATACGCGATTTCTTTTAATTTTAATGCACCCTCTCTCGCAATAGCTTCATTTGGACCTTTTCCTAATAAAAATATAGAGGGTGTGTTTAAAAAATCTAGGTATTTATCGATAGTATCGGCATGTTCTAAAATACATTGTATTTGGTATGGTATATTTCGTAAATCATTCATAATTTTTCTCCTTTTTTCGCTATGTGTTTTATTTTGTTGAGAGAACCATAATGCAATCATAGCCAATACAATACATTGATTGGTAAATGATTTGGTAGAGGCAACCGCTACTTCTCTGCCAGCATTCAAATATACACCACAATCGGTTTCTCTCGCGATGAGAGAATCTACTGTGTTCACTACCCCAATTTTTATTAAATCATTATCTTTCGCAATTTGAATACATCGATGTAAATCCTTTGTTTCTCCCGATTGAGATAATAGTATAACGCCGCTTTTACCTTTTTTAGGAATATCTTTGGCATTGAATTCTGCTCCATCATATACACTAACTGTTTCAAATATATCGAGAGATTTAAATATATCGATGGCCCATAATCCGGCGTGATAAGATGTTCCGCAACCTAATAAAATAATGTGATTTAATTCCATTAAATGAGAGCAATAACTATCAAAACCTCCTAATTTTACACAAACATCACTTTCAATTCGACCACCATTATTCATCGCTCTCACAACACTATCCGGTTGTTCATATATTTCTTTCAACATCCAATGTGAATAATTAGTGGGAGATGTTTCAACGTTGCATAATTGTTTTTCCTTCATAGTATATCGGTGAATATCTTTATTGTATTTTATAGAGCTTCCTTCTTTGGATATTTCAATTAAATCGTGATTATTTAATACAATATATTTTTTGATGTGGTTACCAAATGCGATTTGTTCAGAGGCCACAATAATATGTTCATCTTCAATTCCTAATAATAATGGAGAGCCATTACGTGTTATCCACATTTTATTAGGAAAATCACGATGTATAATAACTAATGCCCATGTTCCCAATAACAAGTTCAATGTTTCGCGGATTGCATCTTCCATACGATAATTTAAATCCAAATATTTTCCAATTAAAACTGCAATGATTTCAGTATCGGTGTGAGAGCGAAAGGTATATCCTTCCTCTAATAATTTGGTTTTTAGTTCTTGAAAATTTTCGATAATACCATTATGAACCAAACTAATACGATTTTTTTCGTCGTTATGAGGATGTGCATTTTCATCCGTTTTTCCCCCGTGTGTTGCCCACCGGGTATGACCAATACCAATATTCGTGTGATAATTCATTTCTTTCATTTTATCTTCAACGCGATGGATAGAATCATTTGTATAATATGATGAGGCGAATTTTATAGAATGTATTTCTCCATTCATGATGGATGAAATACCAACCGAATCATATCCTCTGTTTTGTAATAATTTTAACCCTTGTATTACATATTCGCAAAAAAAATTCGACCCTAAATATCCAACAATACCACACATAATAAAGATGATAATGTAGTTTTTTTATTATCTTATAATGCTAAAATATTTTTTCAATAATCGTCAAATTCATATAATACGGCATTTTCTACTGTTGGAAATCTACAATACGCCGATACAAACCCAATATAACAGTTGTTTAATTTTTGTTCAACAAGTTTATTTGTATATTTGTATTTGGCATTATTGTAATAATAATGATATCCAGAGACGATTGCGCCAAAACCGTTATCATTTGTAATACTTGCGGGTTCGTGCGAAGAATCGTTATTTTTATATATTATAACTGCATTTATTACATCACATACATCGGTTACGCGTCTACCAGAAACATATATTTTGGTTTCATAATAGATAGAATATTCAATGAGTTGTTTAGCAGGTTCGCTTGATTTATTTATAGGAATTTTAAATGTAAATGCTTCTATTGTTTTCGTACCGCTATCTTCATGATATATTTGAATCGTATTTTTTATAATTGGATTACTTATTTTGTATAAAAGGATAGAATTCAAATCAGTTTGTTCAGTTTGTTCATTCAAATCAAATATTGTATTCATTATTGTTTTGATATAATATATACCAATAAATTAAAAATTCAATTTTATACATATATATTATAGAATGAATCTTCCGTTTCTATTATTTATCTCTACGATACCATGTAATGTTGCGACCATAATATATGTGTTTGCTTATTCATGGAAAGGAGGATATTGTTATACTACAAATCCCGATTATCCAGGTTGTTTAGAGCCCAAAGAATATTGGAAATATAATTTAACAATACATGGACTTTGGCCACAATATGATACGAATGGTTATCCGTCATATTGTTCAACTGAATCATTTGATACCAATGTCCCCAATGAAATCGGCTGGGAGACAATGACTACTTATTTTCCAGATATGAACTACGCTGAAACTAGTCCGGATTATGATTCATTTTGGGAACATGAATGGGATAAACACGGCACATGTTCTGGTTTAGAACAATATGATTATTTTCAGCAAACCATAAATTTGGCAAAATCATATGTTACACCAGAGATAATCCATAAATATATAAATACGACCTCTTCACTAAATGTTGACGATTTGAGAGATGCGTTTGGAGGAGAATCGTATGTTGCATTGAAATGTGATAATTCAAATATATTTACAGAGGCATATACATGTTGGAATCAAACCAATATGATTCAAATGGAATGTCCATCGTCTGTATTGAGTGAAGATACGTGTAAAAGTAATTATATAGCGATATATTCACTATAACCAATGTAAAAAATGAAATAGCCACACTTCGCCATTTCATTTTTTATTTTTATTTTGTTTTTATTTGTTTTATTGATTTACTTCGTCTTTTGTTTTATACCATATCTAGTTGTGGTTCTACAGTAATTTCAATATGAGATGAGTTATCTATTTCGTCGAATGAAAACATTTTTTTAGCAGGATTGATTACTGGACTAAATACATTATATAAATTATTTAATCCTCGTTCAATACGATTGTCTGTAACTTTATCAAATAAGATATCGGGAAAATCACTAATCACATGAATAGACTCTTGGTCAAATTTAGTATTTTCATCTATATATTTTTTTACGTTCCAATATGTTAACGATTCAGGGTCTTTATATATTTTTATAATTTCTCCATGATTTAATTTTTCATGTAAATTCATCATATTCTTATTTGGTGTATTCATACAGTTAAAATGAACAACGGTAAAATCGTCGTATATAATAACATCATAAATACTTCCCAATTTTGCTTTATCTACCCAATACCATATATTGTTTTTCGAATACGAAAATTCGACATTTTGTATAATAATACTGGGAGGTTGGTAATTGTATTCAGCATTTTCTAAGTAAGACATTGTTAGTTTATTCAGTTTATTTTATATAGTAATATGAAATAAACACTTCAATTTTCTAGAAAAAGTGTAAAATGTAAATATACATCGGCCCGTTTAGATATATCATATATATTATCAATATTCATGATTGATATTCCTTCTTTTGGTAAAATAAGTTGTTGGTTCTCTTTTAATTTCAAATCTTCCGTAAAAAATGAAAACTTCTTTTTGCCCATTTCAAATTCTATAGTAGTTTTACCCCAAATATCTCTCAAATTATATGTGATATAGAGATGTATGTTGTTATATATGTCAATCGTTACATTATCTGGTAATATGGGAATACATTTTATATATAAATCATTGCCTGCGTTATCATATATTAATTCATGATGCCATAGAGGAATATAATAGGTCGAATCATTTTCGGTTAATTTATATAAATTGTTTTCAAATAAGTCTTCTAAAAACGGGTTTAAAATAATACATTCATCGCCTTTAATTTTACTGGAAATCAATATTTCCAATCTTCCTAAAAATCCCTCTGAAAAATGAAAAACCTCTTTATATTTAAAAAATAAATCGGCGATTTTGATGATTACGCGTTTATCCATTTTTTCTAATAATTCATATGCTTTATTTTCGCAACTATTTGCAATCTTGTTAACAATCATATAGAACAATTTTGTTTTGATGTCTTGATATTGATTATCATTACCCATTACATTTTGTAAAAATGAAAATAAAATAGTTGCATAAGTATTTTTTGACAAATTGTTTTTCTCATCATGAACATCTTGGTCTAGATACTTCAATAAATATTCATATGCACTATTTATTTCAACAAATTTATTTGCGGCGTCGGGTGATTTGTTTTTATCTGGATGATAGAGTAGAGCTTTTCTGCGATATTGTTTTTTTAATATTTCAAGAGTAACCTCATTATTTTCAATTTCTAATATAGAACATGCTTTATAATAATTCATACAGAAGGTTCCGTCTGTATTTTAGTTATAATATAATAGAAAATATTCTCTAAATGATAAATTGGTCTATAATTATTATTATAGTGTTTGAGAAATATATGCATTTTATCTAAAATGGAATGAATGTCATCTTTTGCAATTTTATTATGGTGAATAAAATAATGTAGCACATGCCATATACATTCTACTACATCTAGATTATAAATCAATATATCATACAAATCATCGCGAAATTTTATAAATGACAGTTGTTGTGAATTCATTTCCATATTATGAATAATATTATTGCATATTGTATTGAAATTGTCTTTTGGTAATTCATCCAGATTTTTTATCATATTAAACGATTTCATTTCCTTTGTATTAATAATAAATGAATTATCAATGCTATTCATAATTTTATGTATATTTTCCTTGTTAATATTGTTATTATGTTTATAATTGTGGATACGTTTTAAAAATGAAATATTTTTATCATTTGATGAAAATCCAATATTCATATATTGAAATTTACTAGGTCGAGAGATAGATATAGTTTTGCACGCGTTTACAATATTATTTGGTATAAAACTAATATGTTCGGTTAATAAAATGAATTTGATTTGAATATGAGAGCTGGGGTGATTGTATTGTTGAATATAACTATAGAAAATTTCTAATAGTTCATTATGTATCATGTGAAAATTTTTACATACAATTATTCCAAATTTATCAGTTTTCACGGAGACAATGTCTACAATTTGAAAAAATATTTCGTGCATAAGTAATTTTGAGTTACATCCAAGTAATGAAATATCTATTTCGTAATGTATGTCGCTAATGTGATATATATAAGATTGTTTATCTGTTTGGCATGTTATTTTTTTTTCATATTTAAGTTCGCTTGGACTATATTTTTTTAATAAATATAGAGCTTGTGAATATTTACCTATACCGGATGCTCCATATATAATGAGGTTATCAAATTGCTGTAATTTTTTAGGGAATGCATCAAATATTGGTTTTAATTCCGGATGAATATTATGTATATCTACCGCGTGAATATATTCTTCATAATGACTTTCATAAAATTTCATAATTATATGATAATCAAATATAATTTTAAACCTTTTTTACCGAATATACAAAAAATATTACAAAATTGAACTATTTATATTTGATTTTAATAATGGCAATCAAACTATCAACATACCAATAATAAAAATGAATACCGTCGCGCAAAATATACCAACAAAAACACAACAAAAAACTGAATTAGCAAAACATATTAAAAAATATTTATTAAAAAACAAATCATACTTTTGTAGACCAGTGTGTATAGATGGAATATATTGTTATCCAGTGATATATGGAAATAAATATAAAATAGTTAATTTTGAATCGATTCACATCAGTTGTATTGTTAAAAAGGGGAATTCAAGTATAAAACAAAAATATTCATTATTATATTTGAAATATAATACGATAGAAGATGCATTGGATTTGATAGAAAAAGTAGCGTCTACTTATAAAATATATAATGGTGATTTAGTAGGTGAAAAAGCATATAAATCATTAAAGTTGGAAGAGTCAATATTACCCTATACAAGTGAACAAACATGTTGTATATGTGCAGAAAATACGATAGATATGACCGTTTGTAAACATTACATATGTTTACATTGTCGTGAAAAATGTATATTGAATGAACAATTCGATTGTCCAATGTGTCGTAAAGAAGAAATCGTCAACATCTATTGTATAGAAAACAATTTAATAAACAATAGTGAATATCATATATTACAATATGCATTTGAATATGAATATTCTAAAAATAATACCGCTATATTAGTTGATTCTGACGACGAACCCGATACCACGTCCATTGGGGATGAAAATGATACAACGGCTATTATAGATGTAAATGAGGAAGATGATGAGTTCAATGAAACAATTGAAATTATGATAGACAGAATGCCTGATTATACAATTCGAGAACAATTAGAAGAAGGCGAAATAGATGAAACCGATGATGTAAATTAAAACAAAACAAAATAAAAATAATAAAAATATGTGTGACAATATTGTTGCATATATTTTTATTTTAGATGACGTGTAATCAACATTAATTTATTTGACGAATATATCAAATAACATGAAACTGCTAGAGGATATAACACCAATAATATTTTAAACATTTCGAATGTATTAAAAATTTTGTCTAAATTAATGATTGGTTGGTCTTTTGGTAAAAAAAATAGAAGAAATAAAAATACCCATAAACCTACAATAACAGATATAAATAGTGATTTGAACCGTTCAATCATTTTTCTATTTGTTTTTGATACTATTAATTTATCGCTACCTTTATTTTTTGTAAATGTATAGATTCTCATAATAGCAGTTAAAAATAGTGTAGATGACACAATATTGAAACAGAATATTATCCCTAATATAAGAAGAATTTGTGGATTACTATTGTTTAAAAAATCATATAAATCTCTTCCACAAAAAATAGATGCAATAATATTTATAAAAAATAATAATAATATACCGATTACTTCACTATTTTTATTATACAATGCAGAAAATGAAATAATATAAATTATAATAAAAAAAATGTAAAAGCTATAACTACACTTCTCTTTATCCATAGTTTGACTATATTTATAATATAATAATATTATTTATTTGTTGATATAAGTAGAAACTATCCATTCTATCATTTTATCAGAATCACTGGTTGTATAATTTTTTTTGTATTTTCCAATACTGAAAAAAGCCGGTGTTTTCATTCCAGTTGTTTGATAAAAAACGTATGGTCCAAATTTTCCTTTACGAATACTTATATCACTATTTAATACTCGTAATATATTTTTATTTGCGATTTGTGGAGGCGCACGCGGTTTATCGCCTGGACTAGGTGGATTTTTAATTTCATCCATAAGATTTACTATATCACTTAAAGTAATCTCATTTAATTCTTTTTTGATACTTTTTATACTTTGTCTCTTGTCTCCCCATTGAACATATGGTCCAAATTTGCCGGATTTCAAATACATGTCTTCTTCTTCATATTTTCCTAAATAATCATTTTTAATTTCTATTAAATCATTGAACGTATATTCTTTATTTTTCAGTTTGACAATGTCTATTTTCATATTTTTCTTCACATTTTTATATTCAATTTCACCATTCTCTAAATGTCGGTAGAGAGATGCACCGAATTTATGAAAGATTAATTCATATTCATCATCTATTTGATACGTTTTCTTTTTTAAGTTGGCGAGAGGTTTCGATAATCGGGCGATATCATCTTTGCATTTTTGACAAATAGCATGCCATGGCTCGCTTGATTCCAATAATTCGAGAGGAGTATTGGATATTTTATCCAATTCTTCTTCCATATTACGAGTATATTCGTATGAAAATAATTCATCAAAATGCTCTATCAAAAATTCAATCACAATAATTCCAATCGGTTGTATGATTAATTTATCTTTTTCGTTTCCAAATATTTTCTCTTTTTTGTAGGTTTCAACGGTTTTGTCAGTTAATCTATAATCGGTATATTGAATGAGTTCTCCTGCAATATCACATTTTTTGACATATCCTCTATCTTGTATAGTTGTTATAATGGTCGAATAAGTGGATGGTCGTCCTATACCGAGTTCTACTAATTTTTTAATGAGAGATGCTTCAGTATAATTAAAATCCCTGTTTTGTATAGAGATAGAGGTATCAATGCTATTGTATTGAACCGGTTGGTCGCTTTTGCAAATGGATTGAAAAAACATTAATAATCCAGAGCCACTATTTTGTTCATTGGTGATTTCATCCTTTTCCACATTTTTTTTCCATCCTAAAAATATGGGTATTTCAATTGTATAGGTATATTTGTGTTCGTCCGGTGCAGAAATAGAGGCGGTTGTGCATTGAAATATAGCGTTTGCCATACAACTATGTATTGTATTATTCCAAATCAAATGATATAATGATTTCATTTTTTCATTTTTACAATTGATAAAAGGTTTTTCAATATGCACTACACGAATCGCTTCGTGAGGATTCGAATCGTTGGTATTTATTAAATTTGAAAAATCGCCTAAATATCTGGGGTCTTCCCATTTATTTAGAATGTATTTTTTGGCATTTTCTAAAAATTCTTCACAATATTTTTTCCCTTCGGTTCGAATATAGGTGATATATCCTTCTTGATACAGTTGTTGTGCTAATTTCATAGTTTCTTTAATCGAAATATGTAAGGTATTACTCGCGGATTGAATCAAAGAAGCTGTATTAAATGGTTCGGGAGAATGACGAATGCTTTCAATAGTATTTCCTAAAGTTAATTTGTGAGAGAATGTTTTTGTTTTTTCTAAAAAATCGAGTATATTTTCTTGACAATCATATTCGTAGTTTAATTGGAAAAGAGTATTTTTGCTAAAGAAGTTGCCGGTTATTTTGTATTTTGTTTCTATATTTCCGGTATTGAGTTTTTCATTATCATATATTAATCTTAATGCGGGGGTTTGGCATCTGCCGGCTGACAAACTATTGTTTTTATCATTATAGACAAATTTCCATAAAAAAGGAGAGATTTTATGTCCAATAAAAATATCAACAATAAGTCGTGCATGTTGAGAGAGAACGAGCGGTTTGTTAATAGGAACTGGATTTTCGATGGCGCGTAAAACGGCTTCTTTTGTAATTTCATTGAATACTATACGTTTCCCTTGTGGACATATAAGAGAAAGTTGATGAGAGAAAGATTCGCCGTCGCGGTCAGTGTCAGTAGCGAAAAAGATGTGTAAGAATGGTGAAAAGAGTTTAGCGAAAAGTTTGAAAGGTTTAAAAAAGAAGTGAATGTGGAAAGAAGAAAGGATATGTTTAAGATGTGGTAAAAAGAAGAAAGATCCAAAAGTAGGAAAAATAAAAAAGTGAGAAGGAAGAAAGTGAGAAAAAAGGCGAGCTTTAGCGGGAGATTCAACAAAAATGATATGAGAGAAAGAAGGAATAAGAGAATAAATGCGAGAGAA
>Ga0114979_10001273_pt1 | contig 16924 bp, 15 predicted proteins | sample S_140625_EF_Meta_FD_87315 | JGI IMG/M metagenome (GOLD analysis project Ga0114979, IMG submission 87315) | Freshwater microbial communities from Lake Simoncouche, Canada to study carbon cycling - S_140625_EF_MetaG | ecosystem: Environmental > Aquatic > Freshwater > Lake | place: Lake...
AGGATCTGCTGATCCGTTTCGAGCAAACCGGGCTGAGTGCCCGGCGCGTCGAGTTCGGTGAAGACGAGGACGAGATCGAGGCGATCTACGAGCGCGGCTGGACGGACGGTTTGCCGGTGGTTGCACCGACGCAGCGCCGAGTCTTGCGAATGCTTGCCGGCACCATCCGCGATCCCAAGGAGGTGATCGGACTGTGCCCACCCAATCTGGCGCCATTGACGGTTGAAAAAGTCGCGATCAACGCGGTCATGGCAGGCTGCAAGCCCGAATACCTACCGGTGGTGCTTGCTGCGGTCGAGGCGGCGCTCGATCCGGCGTTTGCCATGCACGGCGTGCTGGCAACCACGATGTTCGTCGGGCCGGTGCTGGTAGTGAACGGCCCGATACGCCGGCAGCTGTCGATGAACGCCCGCGGCAATGCACTTGGTCAGGGCAACCGCGCTAACGCCACGATCGGTCGAGCCTTGCAGCTGATCATCCGCAATGTGGGCGGTGGCCGGCCGCAGGAAGTCGACCGAGCCACCCTGGGCAATCCCGGGAAATACACTTACTGCTTTGCTGAAGACGAGGAAGGCTCGTCCTGGGAGCCGTTATCGACCGACTTCGGGCTTGCGCGCGGCGTCTCGAGCGTCACGGTCTTTGCCGGATTCGGACTTCAAGGCATTGTCGATCAGAAATCTCGAACCCCCGAGAGCCTCGCACGCAGCATGGCAGAGTCACTCAAGGCGATTCATAACGTGAAGCTCGCACCAGCCTGCGATGCGATGCTGGTAGTCTGCCCCGAGCATGAGCGCACCTTCAGACAGGCCGGCTGGAGCAAACAGCGACTGCTTGATGAGCTGATGCAGCTTTGCGAAATACCTGGCGACAGCCTGGTGCGGGGCGTCAGGGGCATCGACGAGGGCTATCCCGAGTCGGTCGCAGGCACGACACGGAACAAATTTCGCCCGGGCGGACTGCTCATCGTTCGCGCGGGCGGCGGCGCCGGTATGTTCTCCGGCATTATCGGCGGCTGGTCTTCCGGCGGTGCAGCCGGATCGCTGCCTGTCAACAGAGAGGTGAAATCATGACTGTCATCATGGATCCGACGGCGGAGCAAAGTCCGACGTCGCGCGAAAGGCTGGCGCGCCCCGACCAGCTGCAGGGCCTAACGGTCGGTCTGCTCGATATTTCGAAACCGCGAGGCAATATCTTCCTTGATCGCCTCGATGCACTGCTCACAGAGCGCGGCATCGTCGTCAAGCGCTACATGAAGCCCACCGTTGCCAAGCCGGCCCCCTTGCCGCTGCGTCAGCAGATCGTGGGTGAAGTCAATCTGGTGATTGAAGGGCTGGCCGACTGAGGGTCCTGTACGTCGTGCTGTACGCATGACCTCGCAGATCTCGAAGCCAATGGCATTCCTTCGGTCGGTGTGGCAACGACTGAATTCATCGACGCTGCAGCTGTCCAGTCGAAGGCGCTCGGCACAGATCCGGCTTATGTCTTTGTGCCGCATCCGGTGCAGGATCGAACCGACGATGAAATGAGGGCAATGGCCGATCAGCACCTGGAGGCAATTCTCGCGCTGCTGGTCAGGAAGTCCTGACGCAATCTGCCCTGTCGCGCTGTCTTGCGATGCAGCGCCAGGGCAAACCACACAACACACAGGAGACAGACATGCATCTTGAAGGCAAAGCCGCCATCGTCACCGGCGCAGGCCGAGGCATCGGCCGTGACGTCGCGTTGCTGCTCGCCCGTGAGGGCGCACGGGTGATCGTGAACGACCCGGGTGTAGGACGTGGTGGCGAGCCGACCGATGAGCGACCGGCCGACGATGTGGTCAGCGAAGTCAGGGCAGCCGGTGGCACCGCGATTGCCAACTACGACAGCGTCGGCGACTACCAGAAGGCGGGCCGCATGGTGGCGCAATGCGTCGATACCTTCGGCAAGATCGACATCCTGGTCAATGTCGCCGGCATGCTTCGCGAGCGCATGATCTGGAATATGTCGGAAGACGATTTCGACACCGTCATCAATGTGCATCTGAAGGGTCACTGGGCGATGTCCCATCACGCAATCAAATATATGCGGCGCGAGGGCTATGGGCGAATCGTCAACTTTTCGTCGGATGCCTTCAAAGGCTCGGTCGGGCAATGCAACTACAGTGCAGCCAAGGCCGGCATCATCGGACTGACCCGCTCGATCGCCAAAGAAACCGCGAAGTTCGGCATCACCTGCAATGCGCTGTGCCCGGCTGCCGACACCCGAATGATGATGAATGATGCGGTCATCGCGAATCAGAAACGCAAGCTCGAAGCCGGGCTGATGACGCAGGAACAGTACGACCGCTTCTTCGAGGGCCGCGGCCCTGAGCATATTGCGCCGATGGTCGCCTATCTTTGCACTGACGGCGCCGATGCGATCAACGGCCATGTTTTTCACGTCGAGAAGGGACGCATCAACACCTACTACTACGGCGAAGACTTCAAGACCCTGACCAATGATGGCTCTGTGTTCACCGTCGATCAGCTGATCGCGCAGATCCCCTCTAGCATCATGAGCGGCATTACCCCGGTAGTACCTGCCGTCAAGCGGGAGGATGCAGTCAAGTCAGCCGGTTAGATCGCCCGGCCGGTTGCTGCCCAGTAGGGTTCGCGCAGCAAGCGCTTCTGGAGTTTGCCGGTCTCGGTGCGAGGCAGCGCATCGCGAAATTCGATCGTACGTGGCAGCTTGTATCCGGCCAGCGCCTTGCGGCAATGCTGCGCAAGGGTTTCGATCTGGGAGTCATCGGGGCTGAACTGCGGCATGAGCTGCACGATCGCCTTGACCTCCTCACCGAATTCCGCGTTCGGCACTCCGATGACCGCCGCATCAAACACTGCCGGATGGGTGGCCAGCACCGCCTCGATCTCGGCGGGATAGATGTTCACGCCGCCGGAGATGATCATGTCGATCAGGCGGTCAGTCAGATAGAGATAGCCCTCGGCATCCATCCAGCCGACATCGCCGGTCGTGAACAGCCCCGCACCGCGATGCGCTGCCGCGGTTTTGGCAGGATCGTTGTGGTACTGCATGGCAATGCCGCGCCGGTTGCGCATCCAGATCGCACCGTGCTCACCGACCCGCGCGGGCGAGCCGTCTTCAAGAAGAATGAAGACGTCGGTCTGCTGAATGATTCGCCCCACCGACCCTGGACGTTTAAGCCATTCAGACGACGAGATGCCGGTGACGACAGCGCCTTCGGTCGAGCCGTAGTATTCATGAATGCAGGGTCCCCACCAGTCGATCATCTCGCGCTTGACCTGGGGCGGACAGGGCGCCGCGCCGTGCCAGACGCATTGCAGCGATGAGCCGTCGAAAGCGTCTTTCACCGACGCATCAAGCCGCAGCAGCCTAATGAACTGCGTCGGTACCAGGTGCAGATTGGTGACACGGTAATCATCGATCAGACGCAAGGTGCCTGCGGCATCGAACCGATGCGTCATGACTACGGTCGAGCCGGCCAACAGCGGCAAAAAAGCAAAGCTCCACTGCGCCGAGTGATAGTAGGGCCCGGCCAGCAGTGTCATGCCATCGGGTGGCAAGGTGAGCGTGGCCAACATGCCCTGGGCCATTGATTTCAGCGATTCGATCGGCGGCGGGCCATCAGTCAGCCGCACCACCCCCTTGGGCCGGCCGGTCGTCCCCGAGGTGTAGAACATCGGGCCGCCGGCGCACTGCCCCTCAGGCTCGCCGTCGTCGCTTCCTGTATCGATCAGCTTTTCGTAAGGAACGAAACCGTCGGGGGTGCAGTCGGCAGGATCGGTCACGGCGCAGACCCTCAGCCGCGCTGCGCGATCGGGCGCAAGGGCCAATGCCTGCAAGGCGAGGCTGGCAAAACGGGTATCGGTAAACAGCGCCACCGACTGCGAATCATTCAGGACATGGGCCAGCTCATCGGCGGTGAAGTGCCAGTTAACCGGGACATACGTGACACCGGCATGATGGGCCGCCACCATCAGTTCAAAGGCCTGTCGTGAATTGCCGCAGAAAAAGGCGATCCGATCACCTGGCTCAAGGCCTGCTGCACGCAGCGCGCGAATCAGACGATTGACACGGCTGTTCAGGGCGATCCATGAACAGGATCCGGCTTCATCGATCAGCGCGGGCGCATTGCCCCGACGCTGCGCCGCCAGAGCGGTCATCAGGGCCATCTTCGTCTCCAGCGAGCTTGCCTTTGCAAGCGATCTTACCGTCTCGCCTCGAGAGCGCGGCGACAGCCTGTTGGAGCGACGGCTCATCGGCTGCAGTTCGACAAACACAGGTGTACTGATCCTGGTGATTGGCACTAAACTTCGCCACTCACCGAGGACGAAACCGATGAATCTTGTACTGAGGGGCTTGTGCCTCTTCGCTTATGTAATGGCGAGCGCCAAGCTGGCGGGCCTGCTTCCCGAAGGTCAATTTGAGCACGCGCCGATCGTTGCGGGTGTCCTGCTCGGACTGCACCTTCTGGAAGTGATATTCATGTTTCGGCATGTGCGTCTCTACAAGGGGCCGCTGGCGGTCAGCATCATCCTCACGCTGCTGTTCGGATTTCTGCACTGGAAGCCACTTGCCGATGCCAGGGCGCGCGCCGAAACAGGCGCTTGAATCGATGAACTTCAGATCGCTACCAAGAAGGCATCTGACCAGCCTGGGCCTTGTCATGGCCCTTGGCTTCAGTTTGTGCAGCACGGCCATCGCGGCACCGGCCGACCGGCCCAACATCGTGGTGCTGGTTGCTGATGACTGGGGCTTTACCGATGTCGGTGCTTTCGGCGGTGAAATCGCCACACCGAATCTCGACGAACTCGCGCGCCGGGGCATGCGTTTTTCCAATTTTCATGTCGCCGCCTCCTGCTCGCCCACCCGGTCGATGCTGCTGACCGGCGTCGATAATCATCGCAATGGTCACGGCAACCTGCGCGAAACCATGCCGCGTGAACATCTGGGCAAGCCCGGCTATCTCGGCTCGCTGGTACCGAATGTCGTCACCCTTGGCACACTGCTGCGTGATGGCGGCTACCGAACCTATGTCGCCGGGAAATGGAATGTCGGCAGCGAGCCCGACAACCTTCCCGACCGGCGCGGCTTCGACAAGTCCTTCGTGATGGGCGATACCGGCTCCGACAACTGGGAGCCCGAAAAGCGCTACCTGCCGCATAACGCGAAGGTGAACTGGTTTGAGGACGGCAAGACGCCGGTCATGCCTGCCGAGTTCTATTCATCGACCTTCTTCATCGACAAGACCATCGGCTATCTGAAGAGCGGTGAAGCCAGCGGCAAGCCCTTCCTTGCCTATGTCGGCTTTCAGGCCAACCATGTCCCGGTGCAGGCGCCGCAGGCCTTCGTCGACAAGTATCGAGGGCGCTACGACGGCGGCTGGGCGGCGCTGCGCGAGGCGCGCCGCGATCGGGCCGCAGAGCTCGGCCTGACGCCGAAATCCGCACCGATGGTGACCATGCGCACCACCACGAACTGGGACGCATTGAAGCCGACCGAGCGTCAGTATCAGGCTCGGCTGATGGAGGTCTATGCCGGCATGGCCAGCGCAATGGACCATGAGGTGGGTCGTCTGATGGCGCATCTGAAATCCACCGGCGAGTTCGACAATACGGTGTTCGTGTTCCTGTCCGACAACGGACCGGAGGGCTCGGATTACAAGGAGGCCGACATCTGGCTGAGGTTCCATTACAACCGCGACCTCGATCGACTCGGCGGCAAAGGTGCCTATGTCGTCCCCGGCCCGTCGTGGTCGAGCGCGTCGGCGTCGCCGCTGAGCACTTTCAAGTTTTACGCAGGCGAAGGGGGCATCCGCTCGCCGCTGATCATCAGCGGTGCACCCGGCACAGCGTCCAATCAGATTCACGCCGGGCTGACCCATGTCACCGATATCCTGCCGACACTTCTCGACCTGGCGAAAGTACCTCGCCCCGGATCGACCTATCAGGGGCAATCCATCGAGCCACCCATCGGGCGAAGCCTGCTGCCGGTCCTGAGCGATCCGGCCTTGCGTGTGCGAACCGATGACGAGCCGATCGGCTACGAACTGGCCGGCAACAAGGCGCTTTTCAAGGGTGACCTCAAGCTCGTCCTGAACACCGCACCGATCGGTGACGGCCAGTGGCATCTCTATGACCTGCGTACCGATCCGGGTGAAACCAAGGATCTGCGGCAGCAACGCCCGCAGGAGTTCGCCGGCATGCAGGCCGACTATGCGGCCTGGGCAACAGCACAGGGTGTGCTGCCGATGCCGGAAGGCTACAACCCGGTGCGACAAGTCATGATCAACACCGTGTTTAACTACTGGATTCCGGCCTACCGGAACTCGACGATTGTTGCTCTCGCAGGTATGGTCGTTGCGGGCTGGTTTCTGATCGCCCGACGCAGGCGCGCTCGCAAGGGTTAACGCCTTTTTCCCTGCCCTTCGACGCGGCACGCAGTGAGAGACATGAAGACATTGCCGCTTCGACTGATCGCCTGGGGCGCGCTCGGGATCGCCTTGCATGTCGGGCTGGCTCGCTTTGCCTACGGCGTGGTGCTGCCTTCGCTGCGCAATGAACTGGGACTCGGCTTTACCGCCGGCGGCGTGCTGAACGCCCTGCATCTGGCAGGCTACCTCGCCGGCACCCTGATGGGACCCATGCTTGGACGCCGCATGGGTCTGGCACATCAGATGCGGGCGGGCAATCTCCTGACGGCTGCAGGCGCCCTGCTTTGCGCAGTGGTTCCGACAAACTTCTGGGGTGACAGCCTGCTGCTTGGCGCAGGCCGGTTGGCCACCGGGCTTGGTGCCGGCGCCACGATCATCGCCATCATGGTTAGCGTCTTCTCGCAGGTGACCGAATCGGCGCGGGCGACCGCCAGTGTCCTGATGTGGACCGGGATGGCGGCGGCTGTGCTCGCCTGCGGCATTGGCGTGCCGTGGCTGCTTGAACCCGGCGCATGGCGTCTGTCTTTTGCAGCCGCGGCAGTGTTGGCGCTGGCGCTGGCGTGGGGCTTTCCAGCGTTGGTGGTGCCGGCGACCGGTCCGGCAGGCGATGCCGAGTTCAGATTCGGCTCGGTTGCAACGCCTCGCTGGGCCTGGCTGGTCGCCACCTACGCGTGTTTCGGGATGGGCTACGTGGCCTACTCGACCTTCGCCGGCGCGCGGCTTTCGGCTGCTGCGGCACCGATCTGGGTCGTTGCATCGACCTGGACGACGCTCGGATTCGCCACGCTGGCTGGCAGTGCCGCAACCATCCTGTTGCTGAGCCGACCGATGCTGCGCTCCTACGCCCTGCCGGTGGCAATGGGACTTGCCGCAGCGGGCTGTCTGGTATCGGCCGCCACCGACGCCGGCGCAGCCATGGCGGGCGCGATACTGGTCGGCCTGGGGCTGGCCGCCACGCCCGCACTGGTCACAGCGGCTGCGCGCTCCCGCAGCAGCGAATCCGACTATGCGCGCGCTTTCAGCATCGCCACCGCCGCCATGGGACTGGGCCAGCTTGCTGGTCCAGTCGTGGCGGGTGGTCTGGCTGATGCATACGGAGCGATGGCCGCACCACTCTTTGCTGCAGGCGCCTACGCGCTTGGCGCGACATTCGCTACCATCGATCGGCGAGTGACCTGACACCACAGCCGCTTTCACGGCCTATGGCGTGAAGGTCTATATCTCCTCGCGCAAGGCCGATGCCCGCGAAGCCACTCTTAGACGATTACCTGCGACGGCGGCTCAATGGCCGCGTCGTAAGCGGCATGGTTGCAATCAGTTGGCAAACATCCAGCGCCTGAGGTCAATGGTCCGGCGCTCGGTGTGCGCAATCATGCATCCGTTATAAACCGCTCCACGGATGGTGCCGCCTGAATAGAGATCGTACCGAGCTTGGCAGTCGTTCTTGCTGAAGCTGATCCAGGCGCGCTGAGCATCGACAAGTTGACGCTTGACAGCCTGGTAATCCACACCATCAGTCGGATCAGACGCGTCAAGGCGCTTCAGAAGTGCGCGGTATGCGGCATTCAGGGCCTTGTCGCGGGCCTCAAGCCGATTGCTCAGGCATTGATTGATTTCAATGGTGTTCGCCTGGGTCGCACATGGATCAGCTGATTTCGGCTGTGAATAGCCGCAGCCAGGAGTAATGGCGAACAGCATCGTGATTGCAATGATCCGGTAGTTCATTTGCCTTCCTTTGTCACAGTGATTGACGCGTACCCGATATGACACCTCTGAACCACACTACAGCGCTCCGCTTCGGGCATCATCGCTGAACACGCCCTCAATCGATCTGCCTCGTCGGCCCAACCCGCTTCATCCGACCTGTTTTCGCCATGTATCAAGCCATTCCCGAACTGGCCTATTTCAAACTGCTGATCAGCGATGCCGACACGATCCCGCTCTTTGAGGCCGCAACCTCGATCGGCCAGGACGCCGACCCGACGCTCGACCTTCAGGGCACGCTGGCGAAGTTCGATGAACTGGCTCGCGCCCTGTCTCAGGCTTGCCGCGGCGCCACAACCGAGATGACTCGCCTGCAAAGGCTTCTTGGCTTTGTTTATGGCACGCAGGGGTTTGCAGGTAATGCAAACGACTACTACAACGCCGACAATAGCTATCTCCACCGTGTCATCGAGACTAGAAAAGGCATTCCGATCACCCTGGCTGTGCTGCTTTGCGAACTGGCAGGACATGTCGGCATCGACATCGAAGGCGTTGCCTTTCCCGGGCATTTTCTGGTCAAGGCAAGTCTGCATGAAGGCATCGTCGTGATTGATCCGTTCAACGGAAAGAATCTCGATTACGAGACACTTGAGCTTCGAGCTGCACCCTACGGGATGAGCGTCGAGCGCCTGTTGCGACCGGCGTCAGCCCGACAGATCCTGATTCGAATGCTCAGCAACTTGCAGGCGATTCACGAGCAGCAGCGAAGCCCCGAACTGCTGAACAAGGTCATGCAGCGCCTGCAGATGCTTCAGGAAGGCTCTGAATGAGATGCCGACGGCAGCCCGACCGAGTGTCGGGCTGCATGTGAGGTGTCAAGGCGCCGCGTCAGGCGCTCACCCGATCGAGCCAGGCGATCAGATGGGCGGTGACCTCGTCACGATTGGTCTCATTGAGCATCTCATGACGGGCGCCGCCATAGACGTGGCAGGAGACATCGACCAGGCCAGCCCGTCGATACCGTTCCATCAGCGGAAAGAACCAGCGAAGATTGTCGTTGACCGGATCGCTGTCGCCGGTCAAGAGATACATCGGCAAATCGGCGGGAAGATTGTTTAATGCAGCATGATCGGCCATTCGAACGCTGCTCTCAGTCATCGAAGCCGATGACGCCGGCACGAGCGTAAAGCCGCACAGAGGATCGACGATATAGGCATCAACCTCAGTGCTGTCCCGCGAGAGCCAATCAAAAGGCGTACGGGCTGGTTCGAACTGCGCATTCAAGCCTGGGACCCGGCTTTTTGCGTTGTTTCTCGCCTCGATGCGAAGGTCGAGCGCAGCCGACCCGGACAGGATCACACCGCCCAGCAGTGACGCGTGATCGAGAAGATAAAGCTGTGCGGCAAACGACCCCATGCTGTGACCGAACAGAATCACCGGGCTGCCGGGATGCTCTCGCCTGACAAGGTGAGTCAGCGACACCATGTCGCTTGCCAGCGCTGCAAAACCTTGCGAACCGAAATCACCGAGCGCTTGCGGGCCCACCGCCGTTTGGCCATGGCCACGATGATCGTTGGCATAGACGACATAGCCCGCGGCCACCAGGGCAGCCGCGAATCGGCGATATCGGCCAGCATGCTCGCCCATGCCGTGCGCAATTTGCACGACGGCACGCGCGTGCTCGCCTTGCCAGCGATAGCCGGCGATCGCTGTGCCATCGCCGGCGGAAAATGAAAATAGGGTCTCATTCATGGGTGCAGTCTAGCCGCATCGACACAGACGGTGCCGACTCGCGACCGGTCAACCCTCCTGAGGCGCCTGGCCTCTGAACTAGAATGCCGTGGCCGAACGATCAGTACCCGAACCGATCCGGCTCACGACCCGCGAAATGCCGTGGGGAAGGAGATTCCATGACCGATATCACACCGGCGCCATTGTCCTGGCCCGAGCAGATCTTCGACATCTTCAAGCGAGGTGGCGTGCGACAGGTGGCCTATGTCCCCGATGCGGGCCATGCTCAGGTGATCCGCCGGGTCCATGCCGATCCCGACATGCACGCCATCGTGCTGACCACCGAAGAGGAAGGTGTGGCGACCTGCTGTGGCGCCTGGCTCGGCGGCGAGCGTTCGGTGCTATTGATGCAAAGCAGTGGCGTGGGCAACTGCATCAACATGATGTCGCTGATCCAGAATTGCCGATTCCCTTTTCTCACTCTGATCACCATGCGCGGCGAGTTTGCCGAGTTCAACCCCTGGCAAGTGCCGATGTCGCGCGCAACCCAGCCGGTTCTCGAAGCCATGGGCCTGACGGTCATGAGGGTTGAACGGCAGGAGGATGTGGCCGATGTCGTGCAGGCCGGTCTGGATGCGGCGTTTGAGAGCGGCGAACCGATTGCAGTCCTGCTATCCCAGCGTCTGATCGGTCGAAAAAAATGGGTGGCCAAGCCATGACAAACACACCACAAGAAGCGATGCTCGATCGCCGTGCGGTCGTCAAGCGTCTGCTCGCCGCCTGCCCCGATGCCTTGGTCGTGACCGGTCTGGGCTCAGCCGCCTACGATGTCTTTGCAGCAGGCGATCGCCCGGAAAACTTCTATCTCTGGGGCGCGATGGGCGGCGCTGCCGCGATCGGTCTGGGGCTGGCGCTGGCTCAACCATCGCGCAGCGTTCTGGTGATCACCGGTGATGGCGAGCAACTCATGGGCATCGGCGCGCTCGCCACCATCGCTGCCAAGCAGCCGGGCAATCTCAGCATCGTCGTGCTCGACAATGGGCACTTTGCGGAAACCGGCATGCAGGCCAGCCATACTCGGCTGGGTACCAATCTGATCGAGGTTGCGCGTGCCTGCGGCATCGGCCGCTGTGAGGCGGTGACGAGTCTCGAATTGGTCGATCGTCTGGGCGCACTGGTCAATGCCCGCGCAGGCAGCCTCTTTGCGCGAATCCCGATTTCAGCCGATGAAGTCCCCCGTGCCTTGCCACCGCGCGACGGCACATTTCTGAAGAACCGCTTGCGAGGGGTTCTGAAACTCGAACCTTTTTGAATCAGCAATGGCTGCCCTTGATGAAGTGGCTAGCCCGCGACGACATTCGATCAACTTTGGTGCGCATCAGCCACAAACCCACCGGTCATGCCACCCACACCAGGACTTTTTGCGCTGTTTTGGGGCAAAATCGCACGGTCACGACCCTAAGCACGCCAGTATCAATCTCGGACAATGCGCTGAATTGCCCGAGCGATGCCTGACTTGCTGTGGCACAGGCTTTGCATAAGATTTTCGTACACGACCCTCAGGCGTCTGTGCCGTGCCCGCCCGTTGCGAGCAACGGCTTTCCCCCACAACAGGAGTCAAGATGAAGTTCAACGCAACCGCCCGCCGCTGCGGCATCGTCGTCAAAGGCCTGACCGCCCTGGCGATCTGCTTCGGCGCAGGGGTTACCGGATCGGCGCAGGCGCAAGAAAAAGTGTTGCGCATCGCAATGACGGCAGCCGACATTCCGCGCACGCTCGGACAGCCCGATCAGGGATTTGAGGGCAACCGGTTTACCGGCATCCCGATGTACGACGCGCTGACGCACTGGGACCTCTCCAAGGCCGATGCGCCCAGCATCCTGATCCCTGGCCTGGCCCTGTCGTGGTCAGTCGATGCAAAAGACAAGACCAGGTGGGTCTTCAAGCTTCGCCCCAACGTCAAGTTCCATGACGGCAGCGCGTTCAACGCCGACGCCGTGGTCTGGAATGTGCGCAAGGTGCTCGACAAGGACGCTACGCATTTCGATGCCAGCCAGGTTGGTGTCACTGCCAGTCGCATGCCGACCCTGCGCAGCGCACGCAAGATCGACGACCTGACTGTCGAGTTGACGACCAGTGAGCCGGATGCCTTCCTGCCGCTGAATCTGACCAATCTGTTCATGGCCAGCCCTGCTCACTGGCAGAAGAAGTTCGACGCCGCCGCAGGTGCGACGCCGGCCGACAAGGCGAAAACTGCCTGGACCGCTTTCGCTGCGGATGCTAGCGGCAGCGGCCCGTTCAAGATGACGCGCTTCGTAGCGCGCGAGCGCCTGGAAGTTGCTGCCAACAAGGCTTACTGGGATCCGGCGCGGGTACCAAAGATCGACCGCGTCGTCATGATCCCGATGCCAGAGGCCAATGCCCGCACGGCAGCGCTGCTGTCAGGACAGGTCGACTGGATCGAGGCTCCGTCTCCTGACGCCATGGCGCAGATCCAGAGCCGCGGCAACAAGATTTACTTCAACCAGCAGCCTCATGTCTGGCCCTGGCAGTTGTCGTTCGCCGAAGGTTCGCCGTGGCTGGACAAGCGCGTGCGCCAAGCTGCCAACCTCTGCGTTGACCGAACCGGTCTTCTCAAGCTGCTCGGCGGCATGATGTCGGTACCGAAGGGCACCGTCCCACCGGGCCACCCGTGGTGGGGCAATCCGAAGTTCGACATCACCTATGACCCTGATGCCGCCAAGAAACTGATGAGTGAGGCCGGCTGGTCTGCAGCCAAACCGCTGAAGGTCAAGGTACAGATCAGTGCCAGCGGGTCGGGCCAGATGCAGCCGCTGCCGATGAACGAGTTTGTGCAGCAGTCGCTCAAGGCCTGTTACTTCGATGTGCAATTTGATGTCATCGAGTGGAACACGCTGTTCACAAACTGGCGCAAAGGCGCGAAAGATCCCTCGGCGAACGGTGCCAATGCGACCAACGTCAGCTTCGCGGCGATGGATCCGTTCTTCGCGATGGTTCGTTTCACCAGCACCAAGACTTTCCCGCCAACCTCGAACAACTGGGGCTACTTCGGTAACGCCGAGTTCGACAAACTGATCGCGGATGCCCGCGGTTCCTTCGACGACAAGGCACGCGATGCGGCACTTGCAAAACTGCATGCGCGAATCGTCGAAGAGGCGCCCTTCATCTGGATCGCTCATGACGTCGGTCCGCGTGCCATGAGCGCAAAGGTCAAGGGCGTGGTGCAGCCGCGCAGCTGGTTCATAGACATCGCAACGATGTCGATGGATTGACCGGCCCGGGGAGGCGCCCTCGGCGCCTTCCTGTCCTGGAAGAGGGCGATACCATCCGCGCAGGCATACCGGATCGGTAGCCCCCTCCCGTTCCGAATCGCGGTCCGCCTGGCTTCCCACATGCTTGCTTTCCTGCTTCAAAGACTTCTCTATACCCTGCCGATCATGCTCGGCGTCGCGCTGGTTTGCTTTGCCCTGGTGCATCTTGCGCCCGGCGATCCGCTGGTCTCCATCCTGCCCCCCGATGCCAGCGCGGAACTGCAGCAGCAGATGCGTACGCTCTACGGCTTCGACCGGTCGCTGCCAGAGCAGTTCGCCAGTTGGGTCTGGCGTGCGCTGCAGGGTGATCTCGGCACCTCGATTGCGAGCAACCGTCCGGTTGCCGATGAGGTCATCAAGGCGGTCGGAAACACCCTGCGTCTGGCCGTGATGGCGACCCTGATTGGCTTCATTCTGGGAGGACTTTTCGGCTTCGTCGCCGGCTACTTCCAGAACAGCTGGATCGACAAAGCCGCATCCCTCACCTCGGTGCTGGGCGTCAGCGTTCCGCATTACTGGCTGGGCATGGTGCTGGTCATCGTGTTCTCTGTGCAGCTGATGTGGCTGCCTTCCTCGGGCGCCGGGCCTGGCGGGTCTGACGAGTGGGTCTGGAACTGGGCTCACCTTCAACACATGGTGTTGCCGGCGTTGACGATGAGCGTGATTCCAATGGGCATCATTGCGCGGACGGTGCGCGCGCTGGTCGCCGAAATCCTGGCCCAGGAGTTCATCGTCGGGTTGCGCGCCAAAGGCCTGACCGACTTTGGGATTTTCATGCATGTCGTGAAAAACGCAGCGCCGACGGCACTGGCGGTGATGGGGCTGCAACTCGGGTATCTGCTTGGTGGCTCGATCCTGATCGAGACGGTGTTCTCGTGGCCGGGCACCGGTTTTTTGCTCAACAGCGCGATCTTTCAGCGCGACTTGCCACTGCTGCAGGGCACGATCCTGGTGCTGGCAATGTTTTTCGTGCTGCTCAATCTGGTGGTCGATGTGATCCAGACGCTGCTCGACCCCCGAATCGCACGGACCTGAGGTCGAACCCCAATGCTCAGCATCAGCGTTGATCCAACCAAGGTCCCGGACATCGGGCTCGAGCGCTCGCCCGGCTACTGGCAAACCGTCGGTCGTCGCCTGCTGCGCGACAAGGTTGCAATCGGTGCCGGCCTGGTAATACTCGGCTTATTCGTATTGGCAGTATTCGGCTCCTGGCTGACACCGGCCGACCCTTATGCCGCTTCGATGCTCAACCGGCTCAAGCCGATCGGGACTGAGGGCTATCCGCTGGGCAGCGACGAACTAGGGCGTGACATGTTGTCGAGGCTGATGGTCGGCACGCGACTGTCGCTGTTCATGGGTATTACGCCGGTGATCCTTGCCTTCGTGATCGGCTCGGTCATCGGTATCGTCGCCGGCTATGCCGGTGGACTGATCAACACGCTGATCATGCGAACGATTGACGTCTTCTACGCTTTTCCGTCAGTGCTGTTGGCGATTGCATTGTCCGGCGCGCTGGGGGCAGGCATTACAAATTCACTGATTTCGTTGACGATCGTCTTCATTCCGCCGCTCGCCCGCGTGGCTGAGAGTGTCACGACGCAATTGCGCGGGCGCGATTTCGTGGAAGCAGCGCGCGCGTCTGGCGCCGATGCGCTGACCATCGTCCGGGTACACGTCCTGGGGAATGTCCTCGGGCCGATCTTCGTCTATGCCACCAGTCTGATCGCCGTCTCGATGATTCTGGCCTCTGGCTTGAGTTTTCTCGGCCTGGGCGTCAAACCGCCCGAGCCCGAGTGGGGACTGATGCTCAATACGCTACGCACCGCCTTGTATGTGCAGCCCTGGATCGCCGCACTGCCTGGGGTCATGATCTTCATCACCTCCATCGCCTTCAATCTGCTGTCTGATGGGCTGCGTTCAGCGATGGAGATCAAGCAATGAAGAGCGCGCGGCCCGACCGTACCCACGAAACCGGCGCCGAAACTGGCGACGCACCCAGAGCCGCTACGCATGGCCAGCCGGCACAGGCGCTGCTCGAGGCCCGCGGTCTGGTCAAGCATTTCCCTCTGAAAAAGAATGTTCTTGGCCGTGGCGGCGGGGTTGTTCGCGCGGTTGATGGCATCAGCATCTCGGTGCGCAGTGGCGAGACACTGGGCGTCGTCGGCGAGTCAGGCTGCGGCAAAAGCACGACAGCTCGAGTGCTGATGCAGCTGATCGCACACGATCGTGGTGAGCTTCTGTTCGAGGGGCAAACCGTCGGCAGTCGCGAAATGCCGCTCAAAGCCTTCCGCCGACAGGTGCAGATGGTCTTTCAGGACAGCTATGCCTCACTCAATCCGAGGTTGACCATCGAGGACTCGATTGCCTTCGCACCGCAGGTTCACGGCACCCCGCGCCGAGAAGCGGTAGAGCGGGCGCGCGACCTGCTCGCTCGCGTCGGTCTGGAGCCGCGGCGCTTTGCCGAACGCTATCCGCATGAGCTTTCCGGAGGGCAACGCCAGCGCATCAACATCGCGCGCGCGCTGGCACTCCAGCCGCGCCTGATCATTCTCGACGAAGCGGTCTCGGCACTCGACAAATCGGTCGAAGCCCAGGTTCTCAACCTGCTTCTCGATCTCAAGGAAACCTTTGGGCTGACCTATGTCTTCATCAGCCACGACCTCAATGTCGTGCGCTACATGTGCGACCGGGTGATGGTGATGTACCTCGGCCAGGTGGTCGAGCTGGGCGATTCGGAGCAGCTTTTCAAGGACCCACGTCATCCCTACACACGGGCACTGCTGTCGTCGATTCCCGCGATGGACCCCGACCAGCGCACCGACCAGCCGCCACTTGCAGGCGACCCGCCGAACCCGATCAACCCGCCGAGCGGCTGCCGGTTCCACACGCGCTGCGCGCACGCTCAGCCCTTGTGCGCCGAGCGAGAGCCGGCCCTCGCGCGCTCCTCCGATGGCCATGCGGTGGCCTGCTGGATGCAGGTGGCAGACAGCGGTCATCCGGATGCGCCGACCGCACGAGAGGCCGCATGACAAACTTCGAGACAGCTGCGATCGCTGCCAGCACGACTAACGCCGACACCGCCCACACTGCCGGGAACGTCGACGAGGTCTTCGTTGACATCCAGGGCTTGACAGTGACATTCAACGGCGCACGCAAGCCGGTCAATGCGGTCAGCGGCGTCGACCTGCAAGTGCGTCGCGGCGAGGTCGTCGCGCTGATCGGCGAGTCGGGCTCAGGCAAAAGTGTCACGCTGCGAACCCTTCTGCGCCTGCACCCGGAGCGTCGCACGCGGCTCGGCGGCCGCATCCGCGTCGGCAGTCACCTGGTACTTGACCTCGCGCCAAGGGCACTCGCCGATTACCGCGGTAAGGTCACTTCGATGATCTTCCAGGAGCCGCTTCTCGCACTCGACCCGGTCTATACCGTGGGCGCACAGATCATCGAGGCGATTCGTCGCCACGAGCCGGTCAGTGAACACCAGGCTCGTCAACGCGCACTGCAGCTGTTCGAACGTGTGCGAATTCCCAGCCCTGAGCGACGGCTCGATGCCTATCCGCACGAACTGAGTGGCGGCATGCGCCAGCGGGCGATGATCGCGCTTGCGCTGGCCTGCCGACCGCAGCTGCTGCTCGCCGACGAGCCGACCACCGCGCTCGATGCGACCGTCCAGATTCAAGTCCTGTTGCTGTTGCGCGAATTGCAGCGCGAGCTCGGCCTTGCTGTG
>Ga0114979_10001274_pt1 | contig 16922 bp, 13 predicted proteins | sample S_140625_EF_Meta_FD_87315 | JGI IMG/M metagenome (GOLD analysis project Ga0114979, IMG submission 87315) | Freshwater microbial communities from Lake Simoncouche, Canada to study carbon cycling - S_140625_EF_MetaG | ecosystem: Environmental > Aquatic > Freshwater > Lake | place: Lake...
CTTGAAAGAGTATATGTGAAAATATTATTTTATCTAAGCAATAATACGTCTATTTATACTAGACAATAAATAATATAATATTTTATAATTTATATAACTTATATAAATTATATAATGAAGTTAAAAGATTTTGGAATAATAATTCGAACAATCGGTATTATTTGTTTGCTTGTATTACTAATACAAAATAAAGTAACTATTCCTTTGTATATCGTTGTGCTGATTACTATAGGATACTTATCCTCTGCTATTTCTTGTAGTGTTAAACTTTTTTCTCCTTCAATGGAACATCATAAAATTGTTAACTACTTTATTGCATTTTTAGGAATAATTGTTATTCTAAAGTATTACTCCGTCTTATAACAAGTTAACAAACGCGCCGATGGATCCTTCTCTTCACAAAACGGATGTCGCCAGAAGTAGGGGATTGTTTTTTCGCAACCAGGATAGAACTTCTCGAAGATAGTTCTATAATAGAAACTCTCCTTGTCATAGGGTGCATTACATACATGCGTGTATTCTATAAATTCTTTATATTTATTGTACTCTTCATTTGTTACTTTAGTGTCAATATAATCTCGGATAATTTGGAACCAACTTCTTTCATGTCCACTTACGCCATCACTAAAAGCTTCCTTTCTACGCCATATAATATCATCGGGCAACAGTCCACTAAATGCCTTCCTAAATATATATTTCTCAATTCGCGCATCATCGAACATCTTATATCGTGGTGGAATACCCATAACATATTGTAAAAACTTCTTATCAGCAAAAGGTACACGTGCTTCCAGGCCCGCACCACTAATGCTCTTATCGGAACGCAACAAGTCGAAATAACAAACATCGCGAACCATACGCTCATTTTCACGTTTAAAATCTTCCTCAGTTTGCGCCTTCATAAACCCACGATATGACCCGAAAATCTCATCCGACATATCTCCACAGTAAATAACACAGTCTTCTGTAGTGGCGGCAATATACTTACTTACCAAGTAGTTTGGAACCGATGCGCGAACAGATGTCGTATCATAGCTCTCGATTTGTTGAATTGTTTCTTCAATAGCTCCCAAAAATTCCTCCTCTGTAAGACAAACTTCGTGATGATTTGTCCCCAAATAATCCGCCACTTTTCGCGCCCATACTAAATCCGTCGACCCCTTCAATCCGATACTATACGTATTCAAATCTTTTGCAGGCATATGGCGACACATGATTGCGACGACGGATGAACTATCCAACCCTCCCGAAAGAAGCGCACCTACCTTGCGTTCACTCATAAGGCGCTTTACAACAGCTTCTTCGAACAATGTGGCGATATTTTTGCAAATGTTTTCTTCGGTATCCTCTACAGTAGGGTAGTTGTACATTCGTTCGGTTTGTAATGTTGCGTTATCCTGTGAGATTGATACATTTTCATAGTAACTATAAAAATTTAAAAACGGAGTATTCGCATTGTCAAATGTCGTGCTTTTAGAATACATGGCATAACAACCGGATGGAAATTGTTTAGCATTTGGTCTAAAACATTCATTAATCCCTTTAAGCTCACTTGAAACAATCATAGCATTACTATAAGTATAATCGTGTCCCGAAATAAATAGTGAACGTACACCTACAGGATCACGAGCTACGTATGTAGTTTCTGTTTCATAGTCATGCAAAACAAATGCGAATACACCATCAAGGTGGCGCAACATATCTAGGATACCAATTTTTTTATATAGATGAATAATGATTTCACAATCGGATTGACTTTTGTATTCTTCCTCGAGACCGAATTCTTTTATGAGCTCCCGAAAATTATAGATTTCTCCATTACAAATAAGACGGCAATTTTTAATAAAGAATGGCTGGTTGCTTTCAGGCGTTTGTCCATTAATTGCAAGACGATGGAAGCCCCAAAAACACGCATAGTTTTTTGAAAAGTGTCTATCATTTAGAAAAATACTATTGTCTGGACCACGATGCGAAATTTTGCTGAAATCATGTTGATATGTCTTAATATTTTCTAGTAGAGATTTTGTATATTTTTCAAGTGTTCCATTTCTTAAAAAATTTTGAACGAAAAATATACCACACATGTTATTATCAATATTACAAAGAGCAGATATTGGGTATATATTATTATTTTTTGTCTTTAACCCATTTTTTTAAAATATTATAACAAAATATAATATAGTAATATAGTAATATTAGTAAATATAATATAATAGTATGGATTCTGTTTCCCAAGTATATGATAAATCCCAAATGTATGGTGTTCCAAATAAGTTATATTTATGTCAATATGAAAGACAAAATGAAATAAATGATAGAATATCATCAAGAAATATTCCATCGGCACCATTGCAGCCTTTTTATTATCAGGTGCCCGTATCTACAAAGTACGGTTATATGCCTATTTTAGACCAAAGTAAGCCGGCTACTGTACCTCTTAATAATTATCCCGTTTATAATCCTCATACCACATTTAACCCTGGAAATAATATGGCGCCTTGGTCTGGTTTTGCTAACAATGTAAATGTTGAGTCTACGCTGCGTAGTCAGTTTTTTGGATTACAGGATTGCGAACAATCTCAATATGTTCCTTCGTCAAATAGCGACCTTTATAATGTTTATGTTCCTCCCAAACCCGTAAAACAACCTTATCCTGATTTATTTAAGAAGGAGATTTTTGACCATTGCAATCCAAATCCTAATAATTTAGGGAATAATTTTTTTAATAATAGTACGCGAACTGAAAATAAAGATATTGTACCCGAAGAGGAGAAACAATTCTATACTAATTAACAAGTCTGTTTATTTTTATTTTTATTTTTATTTTTATTTTTATTTTTATTTTTATTTTTATTTTATTTTTATTTTTATTATATATTATTTTATAACCTAAGTCGTGTTTAAAATAATATTATTTTATATGTCTTCATGTTAAATGGAAAAGAATGATAAACCAAATATAGAAACTAATGTAACAGATACAACAACAAATACTACTACTACTACAAATACTACTACAAATACTAATATGAATAAAATAGACAATATTAACTATATTACTCTTGAAATTATGGCGAATTCTGATACATATAATAAGTACCTAAAAAGAAATAATTTAGAACACGATACAGTCCTCAAGGGGGATAAAAGGTTTTATAGAAAACGTATTGCTGCAATGGCGAAAGATATTTTGAATAATAATGTTAATAATAATAGCGACAGTCCTATAAATGACGTTATAATAAATGCATTTAACACATTTGCACGTTTATGTATATCGCATTTTAAATTTAAGGACACCATGGATAATATCCAGGGGGACTATAAAGATATAGTTATAGTAGACACATCTACGGGGGATGCGTCGGGTGTAGATACCATCGAAGGGTGGTCCATGGATGAAGCGAATAAGTTGTTTATGAAACAAATAGATAAAAAAGTGATAACAATGGATAATTTTGTTACAAAAACTTCACCACCGCAAGATGAAATGATAATACCAAAAACGAAAGACTTAAACTTGAAAGACCCGAAATACAAAAAGAAGGATATTAAAAAGGGTTTTACAAAAAATCATATAAGTAATGGTGTAAAATGGGCGGATACTAATGAAGTAATAGAAGTTAAGGTAACTAAAAGTGAAAATAGTAATATTTAATTTTTATTTAATAATTAATTTTTTTAATTATAGTGAAATAATATATACACAATTACACAAATACGTAATTATAAAAATACATAACAAATGAAAACAAAAAAAATGGAGAATATTCTGCAGTTTGTAGATAAAAATATGAAGTTTAAGTCTGAAATTAGAGGCAGACGGCGTATAACGTCTAAGAGAACATACATGTCAAAAACATTAAAAAACAAGAGTAAACATAATGGAAATCGAATAAATGGAAATCGAATAAATGGAAATGGAAATAGAAATAGAAAAATAGAAAAAGGAGGACCTATTGCACCTGATGTAGAAAAACACCCAGATGGATTTATAAAATTAAAGTGTAGTCCAAAACTACAAGAGAATGATTTTACGTGTTATAGCAATGAATCATTAATAAAGCTTAAAAACTTATGGAATGCGCGTCACCCGGATGTGATGATAACAACAAATGACCCGCGTGAGATTTGGGAGGAATTGAAGCGACATTTAAAAAGTGTATGTAATAAAGAATCATGTTGGTTAAAACAGAATTTTGCTTCATCGGGAGTAGATAAAGAAATGTTGAACTATACATTTGCGCCAAAAAGTCCAGATGATTGGAAGAAAAATCCCAACGAGTGGTTAAATAGTATTGATATTGAAAATGTTATGAAACAATATGAGAAAGAATTTCCTTATTTTGATTTTATAGGAGCAGCGCCTATCGATTTCGACTCTCCAAAAATGTATGGTGAATGTGTCTGGGAAGAGTTGTGTCGTTTTGATTTGAATATATCTATCAGAAATGGTCGGAATAAAATCGGATTTGTATTTAATACCGATCCTCATTATTTATCGGGTTCACATTGGATATCTATGTTTGTAAATATAAAACAGAAATATATATTCTTTTTTGACAGCACAGGTAATCCTCCACCCAAAGAAGTTAAAAAATTAATTAAAAAAATTATAGAACAAGGGAAAGTTGCCGGAATAGACTTTCGTTATATAGAAAATAAAAAACACCATCAGAAAAAGCCTACCGAATGCGGTGTATATTCTCTTTTTATGATTATTAACTTACTGAAAGAAAATAAAAAGCCCGAAGATTTTCTTATTGATAATTTCCCCGATGAAGAAATGCAGAAGTTTCGTAACCATTATTTCAATAGTGAATTGTAACACTTTGGTGGTTTTATTTAGATTGTTAATTCAAATCCAAGTTTACCATACTTGTACAGTTTTCTATTACGCGATTTTTAGATGACCATTTATAAAAATGATACATATTTAAATCGGTTATAGCAGTTAATGAAATATAAAAATCATAACCCAATTGATGTACCCCAATTGTATTTATAGATGATACTTTATAAATATTTTTACTTCTTTCCTTATACTCTGTTGGTTCAGATACAGCCAAGAAATTTTTAGGTAAATATGGTGTACTAGGAATACTATCATCAATCGTATTTGCCCAAAAATTACAGAACCCAAAAATGTCAATGTCAGGTTTATTTATTATAAACTGTTTTAGAGTATTGTCGCTATACTGTGTAAGGTTAGGTGCCGTAGACTCAATAAACTTATTTTTGGGGATATGTAGATACTCATCCAAGTCGCAAAAAATCATATACTCATATATATCTTTTCCATATTTGTATAGAGCATGGTGCATCTGACCCATTTGTGCGTGGTGAGCATATTTGACTCCGTGAGGATTCCAATAGTGATAATTCCATTCAACTAGCGTAACATCCGGTTTATCGAATATTTTGCTTATTTCTGGTGTAATAAGTCCATTATAATACATGTAGAAATGTTGAACTCCTTGTTCTTTATAATAGTTATAAAATAACGGAAATAAATAATAATCATGTTTAAATAGTGTTGTTAAGGCTAATAAATTGTTCGGATGTATATTCTGAGTCAGATTTGTACACATATGTTGAACTTCATATGATTTTATCATGTTATTAATAATACTAACATTTACTTTTATGACAGTATTAGGTGGGGTTATGTATTCATACATATATATTAAAATTGGCTCATTCGAATCTTTTACATGACTATTAGATAATTTTACTATTTTATTATTTATATTTACTGTTATGTGATGTGGTGATGCCGGTGAATTGTAAATAGGCATTATCAAATATATTTTATTATTTTTATAAAAAATATCAAAAAATAGTAACTTTGTATTATTAATGGGAAAATACTGCGGTTTGTATGATTTTTGAATAACTGCATTTATATTTTTTATAGGTAACATTATTACTACTGATATTACTATTACTATTATTATTTAAAATATTTTTAAACATATTTTAAAAAAATGAATAATATTATAATTTTTATTACCTATCAATAAAATTTCCTATTATAGATACTGTATTTTGTAGTTCATGAAAAATATATTTTGAAGGAACATACACTCCTAATTTATCATGTATGTGCATAGTCGATAATAAATCATCAGATGGAATATTTATAGAGTCTTTGGTATAATGTAATATTTTTTCTGCGCCATTTTTAGATACAATATAACAAGTAGTTCTATTAAAATATTGTTTATGAATAGTATTCCAAAATTCGTTTATTTTATTATTAAATATAAATTTATACCAGTCAGATTTGGAAATATGACATATATCAAAGTCACTAGGTATATTAATTAAACAGTTATAAGCGTATTCTAAACTTTCAACAAACTCGGCATCGTCTTCAAAAATTAAATACTTATCTACATGCTTCTCTTTCAGTAAAGATTTGTATATATTGATATGTGACCATGCACACCCTAACTCTCCTCGTTTCATAAATTGTTTATTAACCCTTATAGATGAATCATAATACTTTGATTCATTATTATATTCTAACCTATATAATTGTGGATATTCCATTTTTACAACTTTTATATCTTCCCCGTTAACTCCATAAAATAAACTACACTGTAATCCTATTTGAGAAAGTTTATTTACTAAATCATACACTTTGTTCATTCGATGTGAATATTTTTCAAGTGTTAGTATAACCACTTTTATATCTGTAAATTTAGTAGTTTTTACATCGTATAGAATTGTATTTTGTATGGGCATCTTAAAATATCCGTTTTTCCTATCCTCTATGTCGAAAAAATTATAGTTAGGCATGTATATCTTTTCTAATGATTTCGAAAAATATGCAGCTGTCCAACATAATGTGCTCATTGAGCTTACTATTATTTTTGCTTGTTTCATAATATTATAATCGGTTAACATGTCATTTGACTCTATTACTGGAACTGGTATATTATTTTCTTTAAACCAATCTAATACCGTATTTAAATATTTTATATCTGCATCACTTGTTGGTGTTTCAATAACAATAGCTGTTTTATTATAAAATATATCTTTTATATTATCAAGCAATCGAAATAAATATTCCATCTCTATAAAGTCGGGTCTACCATTAAAATCACCCAGGCGTATATGTATAACATTTTCATATATTTTTGAAGAATCTAATATCATGTCATCTATAATGTGTTTTGTTGAATATGTTTCATCATCTGTTCTAATTTGATGAACATTTTTATTTTGTTCTACAAACTCTAAAATATAATTCTTGTTTTGTAAATAAATGTGGTCATACTGAAAATAACCATGTAAAGATATATTTCTGTTACCTAATATTTTTGATATATCCGTATTAATATATTTAAAATAGTTGTCTTCATTTATTATTTTTGTATTTTTTACGTTTGTTTCTTCATTTGTTTCTTCATTTGTTTCTTCATTTGTTTCTTCGTTTGTTTCTTCGTTTGTATAAGGGGTCGTAACTAATTTTGAAAAGTCTGTGTCAAGTATATACTTAAAATTATTATTCCCTTTTTGTAACATTACATAGGCCATGTATCTAAAAATTGCATTCCCAAATCTTCCAGATTGGTTAAATATAATGTAGTTATTTTCCATATAATCTGGTATAGTAATAAATAAACAAAATATATTTAATTATATTTTGTTTATAATGTTTATAATATTTTAATATTTTAATGTTTTAATGCTTTATATGAATTGAAGTTGTTAATATTTTTTATAACCAACTTATAACTCCAATACACTCCCATTAAGCATATTACAAATATCATTATACACAGGCTTGCATTTTGTTCCAAAATTTCATCTATAATTCCGTAAGAAAATACTAAAATTTTAATGATTCTATAATATGAATACCATATAAGCTGTATAAAATCTGTAGCATATATAAGTTTATAGTTTTTGTGTTCTTTGTGTTCTTTGTGTATATGATAAGAAATATATAACATCATATTTGACATTTCAAGAATATAATATCCATTGAGTGTTGATAAAAAGTATGCATTATACAAAGAACTGTATAATATTGTAATCGTCATTATATGATGAATAAAATAAGGAATCTGCTGCCCCAGTTTATCTTTAAATTTTAAAACAGTTGTAAATAAATAAATTAAATCATATATATAAAATCCTATACTTACATGTGTTATATAAACCATATCATTGCTATAATTGTGATACAATATGAAAATAAGCCCGTGAATAAAATGTATAATATTTTTACTTACTTCTTCTTTCTTATATTTTAATAACTCTAAAAACAATAAGTGACACGACATTACTATTGGGATGATATATCCTATGTTGAACATTATAGGTTTTTGATATAATAGTATATTACTATGTTATGGCGCGCGTATATGGTTTGTGTATGTGGTACATAGATATGATTTTATGTGTTTATATTAGTTTTAAAAATAATAAAACGCAATTATATTAGATATTATTGTGTGAAAAATATATTAAATATTTTATATATAGTATAGTTATAAATATAACAATAATATAGTAATTACATTTAAATGTCATTTAAAGATTTTACAAAAAATGAAAATAAAAGCATTATATGGGGGCTTTTACAAGAAGGAGGTGTTTTTAATGATATTCCAAATAATTATTTTGATAATATAAAACGACTTTTTGAATCATCTATTTTGTCTATGAAGTCAGAGTTTGATATTTTTTTCGATAAAAACGATGAAGGTGATGACGACTATGATAAAAAGGCATCGGAGATGATAGTTAATAGTAACAAGGCAGTTATTAAAAAGATGATAAACGAGCTGGGAAAATTTAAAAAACCTCTACAACAACTGTCACAACAACAGCAACCGTCACAACCCCGTTCACAACAAATTCATCCTTCTGCACAACCAACTGCAAACACATTACCAATTCCACCCAGGTATGGTATGACACCCGAGTCATCTAAAAGTATAGACTCGAGAGGTATTGGTAAAAAACCAAAAATAGAGGAAATATATAGAGCGGATGATTTACAGAATCATCGTATGTCTGAGTTAGAGGTTCGTTTAAAAGAAAAACAGGAAGAAATGGATAGTATGTTGAATAATAAAAAACCTACAAGCATAGATTTTTCTGATAATAAACTAAATGATAACAAACTAGCTAGTGATGAAATGGAGAAATTATTAGCACATGCTTTGTCATCGCGTCAGCGAGAGTTGGAACAATTAACAATGAATACAGATAAAGATGTTTCAAAAAATGCAGAGGAATGGATAACCGGGTCAAATGATCCAGTCGCTAATGCTCTAAATGCTTCTATCGCCATAAAACGTTCACATGATATAAAACGCCCAACCGAACAAAATTCTATTATAAGTAAAAAAAATGTATCATTTAACGAAGAAAATAATGAGGAAATTTTGTACGATAAGGACATGATAAATAGTACGAGTGAAGATACAATAACACCTAACAATATTCAAGACAATGATAAGTTGTCGTTCCTTTCTAAACTAAAAAGAACAAATGTTGGTAAATATGGAGAATCAGGAATCGATAGTATACCTTTAGATGATTTTATGACAGATTATGATGCTGATGGTGATGGCGATGGTTATAATGGTATGCAACTTTTTGTGAATGAAAAAACAAGAGATACAATAGACTCGAGAGAATATGTTAAATTAGATGAAAAGATAAATAAAATACAAAACTACATTGAATCTATAAAACAAACTCAGGATAGAATTTTAGAATTGCTTGTACCAAAGTAGTATATTTTTTACTACCGTATATAATATGCTGTATAATATTTTATCCAATGTTGAATAAATATTATAAAAACGATTTTAGATTAATCTCACGCATCTGTAACATCTCATGTTTTATTCATCTTTAGATTTAGCAGAGGGAGCCAAAGAAGCGACTGCTCCAGATGCCGATGATTTCTTTTTAACATCTGATGGCTCTTTCCCTACAGCAACTCCACCTTCGGGCTTTTTGGGTTTAACTGATGGTGCAGCAGTAGCTGATGCAACACTTGCTGATGATTCAGCCATAGCTGCGCTCATTTTAACAAACGTACTTTTACCATCTTTTTCTACTACTTTACCAACTACCAAAGGTTCACCTCCCATATCTTTTGCAGCAAGGTAACTATTATAATCATACACAATGCTTGTTTTCATATCATATGCATAATCAGATTTAACGCCATTAAATGTCAATGACATCTTTCTTAATTTTAGTTCTGTTTCTTTTGTATTTTGCGCCATAGATGCATCAGATTCTTCATTGTCTATAGAGGGAGCATAAGAAAACTTGTTGGAATTCACAACACCAAATGTGAAACATTTTAGTTTCTCTTTTGATGCGACATTTCTATGAATTGAGCAGTCAATAGATGCTTCTTTAACCGCCATAAGTAGCTGACGATTAATTTCCTCTTTTATAGTAGATATTTCAAACAATGACTGGTCAGTTGTCAATGGTTTTTTTGCATCACGTTTACTAACATCATTCAACCTAAGCTCAAGAGATGAATCCTCGCTTAACTGTTTCGGTGTAAAACTCATTACGTACAACATCACATGCACTGTTCGTAGTTTGTCATCTTTCAAGTCATTATGACTACATATGCGTCTAGCCCTCCCAATTACCTGCTCTATTCGTACGGGATGCCAGTAAGGCTCCATAATATGAACATAACGAACATTTCGTAAACTAATACCCTCCGCACCTGATGCAGTAATCATAAGAACTTTTATAATTTGTCCCATAAAGTTGTTTGCCGATTTGGGCGATAGTTGTTCTCTGATTGAAACAGGAATATAGTCCCATGTGCTATTAAAAACATTTCTTATTATCTCACGCTCCTCATCACTCTCAGTTCCTGTATATAAAGCAAACATGGGCTTACCTTGGTCTTCATCGCTTATATCGCAAATCCAGTTTCCAGAATCATTTTTACGAATTTTAAAACGCGCAAAACCATTTGCTTCGAGAACTAGTGAAAAAATTCCGATACCTTCTAATGTACGGAACTGACTATATACCAAATTTAATCCTTGGTGGTGAGAGTCTTGTATATTTTCCAACATTGCTAAAAACTTAGGACTATATGTTTGCAACTGTCCTTGTGGTGGTTTTGTGAGAAACTTCATCATACCGCTTTTAAGTTGTAATAAAGAAGCGGCAATTCTTTTATCATATGTGGTATCAACTTTTCCTGATATTTCCTCTGCTAACTCTTCTACTTCATCCATTGTATGTTCGCCGTTAGGATTTTCCAACCTTTCTGATGCCTTTATCGCATCAACATCTTCTTCATTTGCACCTTCACGAACTGCTCCTTCAATATCCTCATCTTCTTTCGGAAGAGGTCTTTTTATTTCTGTTGGAAATACAAAGTTACAAAATAGTCGTGAAAAAATACGGTATGTAGATACAGCGTCTTCATATATATCATCTCCTTTACCCTCGCCACCGGCTCCCGAAGTTTTTGCACCCGGCCTTTTCCTAGATTTTGATTTCTTTTCTAGATTACGTTCGGCACTGCGTGCCTTTTCATATGCTAAAAATTGGTGGTCACTCATAGGCACTTCTATTACACGAAAGTCCATATCTTTGTCGTACTTAGGCATCAACTGTTCTTGTGCACTACGAAAATATGATGTAAGTCCCAATATTCGGCGCTGAAACATATTTATATTTTTTACCTGTCCTGTTTCAGAATTAATAAAATAAGAGCGAAAAGCATCTAATGAATCAGGCAATGCCTTAAAAGTTTCTACTGTTATACTTCCTGGAGCCACGTTAATATTACGTGCCTTTAGTGTACCTAGAACCAGTTTCTCAAATTCAGTATCTGATAAATTAGGCGTTTCGCCCTCTGGCGATAGTCGCAACACCCCATTATATTGTCCCTTATCGTCTACATTGAAAAATCCGAAAGGATTTCGTGTAACGGTTAATACGTGGGAAGTATCATTGTAGTCCATATAGTCGAGTGTATTTAATCCTTCGAACATTTTCATAAGTACTTTCTTATCGACTTTTGACTGTGATGCTATCTGGAGAGGGAATTTCCATGTTTTAATATAACCACGCAGTATATTGAAAATAATAGCCATCTCATTGGGGTAGTTAATAACGGGTGTTCCTGTTAGAAGAATTATCTTGACATTATCGGCTGTCATTAACATATCATATAATCTCATTGAAAGTGATGTTGGGCGCTTTAGTTTATTTACGATGCGACTAATAAAGTTATGAGCCTCATCTATTATGATTACGTGGTTTGAAAAAGGATTCTGTGTAAAGTCTGCGGACAATGTTTTTAAATTACTCATTCGCATACCGTTATAGTTAATAAATGTATACTTTGCATCTATCATTTGCTCAATTTGACGATCAAGGCTCTCTTTCTCATCAGAAGATAAAGAAACATAGTTTGATGGGTTTTTAACATTTACTAGCCATGCACCACGCATTTTAACAATGAATGTATCTTTTAACTGTAAAATAGCAGCCAGCGTTTGTACCATAGGGTCGGTTTTGTTTAAAATGGGTACAAACTCCCAGAATTGATTTTTCTTATAAATTTCATCGCCGCATTTTTTCATTTCTTCAATATAGTTTCGGCGCAATGAAGCAGGTGTCATTACAATAACATTTTTATATGTTTTTAACCCTTCCGCAATTGCAATAGAAGAGCATGTTTTACCACTTCCCAACCCGTGGTACAATAATAATCCGCGATATGGTGTATATATATTCAAATAATCGCGAACTATTTTTTGATGTGTTAAAAGAGAAAATTCAGCATTTGCAGCAGGGTCGCATGAAATTTGCTCCTTTTTGCTAGAAAGTTCGTCGTGGTATGTCAAAAAAAGTTCGTTAATAAAGTTAATAAATTTTTGACGGTTATTCATATAGTAATGAGAAGCGGATACACTAGGCAAAGGGCGCCTTGGTAAACGGTTTCCAACTAGTTCACCCTTTATTTCCATTTTTTCTATTTCTTCAGATACTAATCCCCATATAGGTTTTTCAGTTAAGCGTTTTGATGAAGCTACTGCACCTACGCCTAATTTTGATGGATCGGTTGATGCAGATGCAGCTACAGCTCCCATAGTAAGAGAAACGTCTTCAACGAGGAATATACGAGATGGTAATTTTCGTATAATAATAATTTGTCTTGTAAGCAAAGAAGTATCTGCTTCAACGGCTGCAGAGTCAGGGATAAAGGAATGTTTAGGAGATAGTTTACTTCGTTCACCCCGCTCACCTTGTTTTTTAGTATAGTCACTAGCTTTTGGTATATAAACCTGTAAATCGGTACGAAGTCTGTCAAATATACCAACCCGACTTACAAGATCTTTGCTACGACCGTCTATAACACTAACGCCCGGAATAACTTCGCCTACACCTTCGCCTTCACCTAGACCTACACCTACACCTGTTTTTCCCTCAACGTGTTTAGGGAATGTAACTTTTATTTTTTTTTCAGCTTGTGGTTTAGGTTTAGATTTTTGTGGTTCTACATTTTCACCTGGTTTAGACTGTGAAGTAGGAGTAGGTTTTTTTTCTAATCTTTCTAAAATAAATGCTGGCGCTAGTGTTGTTTGAAGTTGGTGTATCATCATTTGTTGCACATAGTCTACACCTGGTTTTCCACTAGGAAGAATTTGAGGTCCTACATCAGGTGCTTGTAAAACTTGTAATAAATTTTCTCTTGCTTTATCGGATAGTTCATCCTTTTCTGACTTTGCTTTTTGAGAAGCAGCGGCAGCTGCAGATTCAGAAACATTTACTGGTTCATCATCTTCGCCTTCGCCTTCACCTTGCATATATGGGTCGTTAACAACTGCTTGAGATGGTGATGCTGGTGATGCTGGTGCTGATGAAGCTACTAGATCTAAACGTTCAGCATAAGAACTAGCTTTACCCTTTAACCTTTTTAACAAGTCTCCTATTTCTTTTGTTTCTTGTGGATCATCGGCTGACTCAGATAATCTTTTTTTTAAATCTTGTATCTGTGACTTTAGTTTTTCGTATTCTTGGTCCGCCATTATATTATATTTATACAAATATTTATTATATACAACAATAATAAAAATATAAAAATGACTTTATTATTGTTAACATTGTAATCAATTAAACGTTAAATATTGGATATTGGATATTAGATATTAAATATTTTGAAGGGCAAATTCGCAAGCCATTTGTTCTGCCTTTTTTTTAATCTTGTGTGTTCCGGAAGCGAAATGAACTAAAACATGCCCTTTCTCTTCATAAATTTCGCGTATTTTTGTAAATGATTTTAGTTCACTATAATTGACCGCCTTTCTATAATCAACTTGATATATTTCTTTCCCAAGACATAAATAAACACCCATAGTATATCCTATATCAATATCGTGTTGTATTTCTAAATAATCAGGAGTAGTTTTAAATTCCTTCTGTATTTTTACTTGTAAAATATTTTTATAATTGTCATCATTTTTAATAAGAGATATCCAGTCAATATGTCTTTCGAATACCGCTTCTATGAATTTTTGAGCCATTTGAAACCCGGGTCCCGTAACAAATACATTTTCAAACCATTTGCCTTCATCATGTACTGTAATTTTATTAAAATCGAGAAATAATGCACCTATAAATGCTTCAAACAGGCACCCCAATTTTTTAAGATTTGTGCGTGTATGTTTTTCCTCAGCATGTTTGGAAATAATAAACCATTTATGTAATCCCATATCGTAAGCCAATTTTCCGATTGACTCATTTTTTACGATTGCTATTTTTTTTTCTGTCATGAAGCCTTCATTCTCTTTAGGAAACCTGCGATATAGGTAATATTTTGTAACACATTCTAGTACTCCGTCACCGATAAACTCGAGGCGTTCATTTGATTTTGTTCTGAGCGGCATACAGTTTGCCGGTTGAGGCATAATTTTAATATTTTCTCTAGCATTTTCTAGTTGTGGCCTTTTTGTATACGAAGCGTGAATAAATGCTCGACGATATAATTCAAAATTGTTTAACTGTATTGGAATACCATATGACGAAAGAATAGATTGAACTTCGCTCAATGTAATCTCTCTATTTTCCTGATTATATGGGTTAAATATGTATCCATCATCGCACTGAATAATATCCAAATCATTTAGTATATTTTTTCCTTGTCCCGCTGTATTTAGTTTAGGAGAAGGAACCGGCGAATTTGACTCGCTTGCTTTTTTCGAGGTTGTTGACGTTGACATTGACATCGACATTAATATTTAGAAGTTATGATTCTTTGTGTTTGTTTATGAAACCTTACTATTAATTATATTTTTATCTTTAAATGATTTCAATTTATTTTACTTTATAAACAAAACAAAACAAAACAAATAATAATATTAAAATGTATATTTGGTATATTTTTTATATTTAGCATATATATAAAAAAACAAAATGGTTGGAATGAATGTTGTCGGTGGTAAGAGGGCTAGGTCTTCCGAGTCTCTTACCAATAAAGGATGTATTTTCGGAAGCATGGCTGGAATGCCCCCCACTATTGGCGTTCCTTCTAGTCTTGTAGGTGTTTATCAGAGGGAGACCTCCTATTGCAACTTTTGTATTCCTCCTGGTTGCAAAGACGGTTTTGCTTATTTGAAGGCCAAGGGTTTGATTACTTACAACAAGGGTGCTGGTGGTGTTGGAAGAATGCAGTACTCTCCTGGTATCAAAAATCTGTTTGGTAATGGTTACCAGAGAAATATTTAAATTTCGGAATTATTTGTTTAATATAATTTTTCATATTATATAATCTTTTAAATTTAATATTATAAGATTATATAGAATCAGAAAAAATGCCTGAAAGAAACGGACAAAGAAGTAGAAATGGACGCTCGGCTACAGCTCGCCGCGTATTGTTTAGCGCTACTGGTTCAACCGACGGTATGTACACCAATACCAATAATGGAGGTGGAATGAAGAAAGGTGGAGCACAGCCTAGTGGAACCGGTTTTATGATTTCTTTTGCTCAAAGGTCACAAATTGCCGTTCCTGCTTTAAATGCTAACTATTTGTTTAAATTTAGACAATACTATAACCCTCCTCGTCATGCCGGTCCCATGATGTAATTTGTATATTTTATACTGTAGTAGAGTTACTAATAACTATATGTAGTATATAGGTCACACCATATACCATGTCGTAACATATAGTTATTATATATATAAACAATATAATTAAAGAATATAATTAAAGAATATAATTAAAGAATATAAAAAATAAGCGAGATATTATATATACGCAAGAAAGTAATATAGCAGTATGTCTTGTCCAGGCATAGTAATAAAAGTAGACAACCGCGAGACTGACTTGATACCATTAGTTGAAAGAAGAATAGAAACATATTTATCGGAGCCATCATCCCCTCCTCCACCTCCTCCTGGAAATTCTTCAAAGAAAAGTAAGAATGGGTGTTTAGTTCCGCTCCATATGTTTCAGGACGTTGAGGTCAGTAATGATATATTATCTGGAGATATAACAGATGCGAGAGAAAATAGGAAATTCCATAAAATTAAAATAGAGCAACTTCATATCGGTGATATTGTTTTCGAGGATGATTACGGAAAACCTGTTCTCATTTTTGAAAGAAAGACGCTAAATGATTTGGCTGCAAGTATTAAAGATGGTAGATATAGTGAACAATCATTTCGTTTAGATAAAGAACCGGTACATAATCATAATGTCATATATATTATTGAAGGAGATATCGAAAGGTATAATGAAAAACGAACACACATTTCGAAAAAAACCCTTATGAGTAGTATGTTTTCACTTTTATATTATAAGGGATTTTCGGTGCTGAGAACGAATACAATTTGTGAAACAGCGGACACTATTGTTTATTTTGCTGACAAGTATGATAAAACACGTATCAA
>Ga0114979_10001275_pt1 | contig 16912 bp, 14 predicted proteins | sample S_140625_EF_Meta_FD_87315 | JGI IMG/M metagenome (GOLD analysis project Ga0114979, IMG submission 87315) | Freshwater microbial communities from Lake Simoncouche, Canada to study carbon cycling - S_140625_EF_MetaG | ecosystem: Environmental > Aquatic > Freshwater > Lake | place: Lake...
AAGAAAATAATAAAGAAAATAATAAAGAAAATAATAAAGAAAATAATAAAGAAAATAATAAGGAGAAACAAGAAAATAATGAAGAAGTAAAATTATTAGAATCAAATACATATCTTAATAAAAAAAAAATAGAAAAAATAACATTAGATTCTGAAAATTATAATATGTTATTTAAATCAAAACCAAGACAAATTGGTTCAGGAGAGAATAAAGAATTTGAAATGCCATTAGATAAACCAGAATCATTTAAAACAAATGATGAAAATAAAGTAGAAAATATTAATAATCCTCCCAAACCAGAAGATAAGAAACCATATAATCCAGATAAAAAACAATATAATCCAGATAAAAAACCATATAATCCAGATAAGAAACCATATAATCCTGATGGACCGAAACCATGGGAACCAGGTCATCCTAAATATGATCCAAATTATAAACCAAATGGTCCAAAACCATGGGAACCAGGTCATCCTAAATATGATCCAAATTATAAACCAAGAGATAAATCTGATATGCCTAAGAAAGAAGAAAATGTTAGAAAAATAAAAGAATACGAAGATGAAAATATTAATAGAGTAACACAAAACCCTCGTAAATTTGAATATAAACCAGAGAAAACTCCTTGGTCTGAACCAATTAAAGAAACTCCTAAACCTGCTTTCAAACCAAGAGAAGAACCTCCTAAAATTATTTATCCATCAGAAAACTTTAATGAAAATAAAAAATATGATTCAATTCCAAAATCAAATTTAGAACAACCGGATATTCCACCTGGAATAATTCCATTATATGATCCAAATGGAATGGTTATGAGTCAAATGATGCCATATGGTAGAGTTGCAGCTCAACCAATTAATAAAATTTATAATATTTCATTAAGTGATCCTTTAGGAAATCATTCTGTAATTAATCAAATATATGAAGATGTATTACCAAGTGATAAAACAGTTTATACATTTATAACATTGAAAGAAAGAGAAGTAATTAAAAAATTCTTGAGGAATAGTATATTAAATAAGTACGATGGTGAAGAATTTTCAATTCAAGGAGGTAAACAATCTTTATTATCATGGATTAAAATTTATGATATAAATCCTTATTCAAGAACAAAAAATCCTTATGAAGATTTACCATATGGATTTTTATTATATAGAAGTGCATATCCAATTAAATATAATAAAGAAAGTGGTGGCATAAAAGCAACTCCAACATCAATTGGAATAAATATAAGAATTTATCAAATGTCTGAAGGAGCATCTATTTTAAATTTAATGAACAAACCATTAGAATGTGAATATTTTGATGTATGGAGAGATATTATATATTATAGAGAGATTGATAAAATTATTAAAGAAAAAGTTTCACCAAATTTTATTAATATGTTACTTTATGTTTTTGATAATGAATCAGATGCTGGTTTTAATAAAGTAAATATGATTAAAGAAACTAAAGAAAAATATAAAAAACAAGAAATAAATAATGAAAAAGTTAATGAGATACAACTATTAAAAGATGCTACTAAAGATTTACCTACAAAACCAATTACAAATAGAGATGAAGCAATTAGCGAATTTATTAAAAAAATACCAGTAAGAAATAATATGCCAAATTATAATTCTACAAATGTTACTTTTAACGTAACTAATTTAACAAATCCTAGTAAAAAAGTATTAATAGCATTAACAGAATCACCAAATAATAATATTATAAGATGGAACTCTAAAATTTATCAAGATTATGGAACTATTAAGAAAATGATTGCAACAGGTTATCATAATCCAAATATATGGCGTTCTATTTTATTTCAATTAGTTCATGCATGTGGTATTTTAGAAAAACGTGGAATTTATATTAATAATTTTAATTTACAAAATAATATTTATATAAAAGATGTACCAACAGATAATACAGGAAATAGTTGTTGGATTTATAAAGTTGATAATATAGAATATTTTGTACCAAATTATGGTTATTTATTAGCAATTGATTCTAAATATACAGATATTGAAGATGTATCAAATGAATTACAATTTAAAATTTATGGAACAATTTATAAACAAAATATGTCAAAAAATAATTTTGGAGAATTAGTTAAAAATGCATTAAAAGCTACCATGGAAAAAGACAAATTTACAATAAATAATGCAAATGAAATAGATGACGATGTTAATAAATTAATTATTAAAATTAGAAGTGAATTAGATATAAATACTAATATATTAGCAGTTCTTCCAAAATGTTTTCCTGAATTATTTAATAATAAAATAGGTAAAACAATTACTCAATTAGAAAAACAAAATTTTAATATTTTCAGTAAACCAAATTATGTAGAAGGAAGTTTAATGATTCGTCAAAAAAGATTTGATGACTATGAATGGGTAATTTATATAGGTATTAGTGATAAAAATAAAAGAAAAATTATATATAAAGATGAAAAAGATAATTTTATTGAAACAGATGTTTTCTCTTCTTCTTTATTTTCTTATTCAGAACAAATTAGACCAGAAGAAATAACTATAATTGAAACTTATATATCTTAACAATAAAATAATATAATAAATTATAATCTATTATATTATAATGAATCAAAGATTTGATTTTAATCAATTCCCTGAAGGAATAAATCTTTCAGATTCCATATTAAACCAAACTGGATCAGGAAACATGTTAAAAACACCTATTAAACCAAAATCATTAAATCCATTAGCAAATGTAAAACCTAAATTTATTGATTCAAATGCTAAAGGTAAACCAAGATTTGATTTTGAAGAATTTCCAGTTGGATATTTTTCAGAAAATCCAAGAGCTAAAGATTTAAGAAAACAATTAATTAAAAATGAAATTAAAGTAAGTCAAGAAGATTTAGGTACATTAGAAACAGTATTCTTTTCAAAAGAAAATATTGCATTAATAAATAAACAATTAATATTAAAAGTATTTGAAAAATCAAATAAACAATTTTTAATTTGTAATCAAAAAGAAGAAAACTTAATAGTAGTCATGAGATATTTTTATCTTGAATATGCTAGACATTTACCATATAATATTAAAGATCAAATTAGAGAATTAAATTGTATGGTTGTTGGAGAAATATTACCTACAATAATTACTAATGCAGATCAACACGTTGGTTATTTGAGAGATATATCAACTCAACCAGTAGGTCCTCCTTTACCTATTAATACAAAAAATCTTGGTCGTACATTACCATCTATTAGTAATATTATACATATGAAAGATAATAAAACTAGTGTTTTAAATTATCAAGAAACAAAACAAGAATCAAATATTCAAGGTTTTCCTGATTTTGAATATTAAATTATAATATTTAATTATAATTTAATAAATTTATGCTAGAAAATCTTTTCTTTCATTCCATTTAGTATCAGTAGAATAGATAAATACTGTGCCTCTGAAGCTGGCTAAATATTTGAAACTGCAAGCTTTGTCTTCATCTGTTTGAAAAACTTGTGAAATGGGTGTAGGTTTATCTTTTTCAGGGGTGTTAGGTAATACACCAATAGGACCATAAGGATCATAGCATAAATAACTAGAACCGCCATTACCAGGCTTTCTGAGTAATGTAGAAGATCCAATTACTGTGTTTGATACATTTCCTGTAGTATCTGCGTTTACTTCAGAAAATACAACTGACCTTAATTGGTAAACATCACTGTTACCACTAACATCAGGGAAAAATTCTGGAACTTCAATTTCACGTTGGTTAATCTTTTCAAAACCAGCAATGGGTGTTGGTAATCTAGACATAGAGAAGTGATTGAGTTGGTCATTGATTGTAATTGTTGTAGCTCTGCGATCAACATAGAAAACTAATACACCACGAGACCAAATTAAATTTGTGCTTCTAGGTATAATTTGTCCACCTTCAATAAAGAATTGATATTGTTGTAAAGCATCTGTTAACTTAATAGGAGTAGAAGAATCACCAGTAACACTACCTAATGTAGGGGGAAGTCTCATATTAATCATTGGTACTGATGTAACTTGGGGTTTTACATTTAAGGCGTAAGGGTTGAGGGCATTATTATTTAGTACAACAGGTAATGTAGAAACAACTGTAGGTCTAAAAGAGAAAGCAGCTAATAATCTCTTAATAATTACACCATCGTAGCGGCCGTAGACTAAATCAGGGGTATCTTGTTTATTTAATCTGCATGAATCAACAGAGCCAACAAAATCTTTGAAAGAAGCGTTGTAGTATTGACCATTTCTTAAAGCTAATACATTATTCCAGAGTTGAGTTTGAACTCTGGCTCTGGTTAATAAATCAGCAACTGTTGATTTATTGTCACATACTACATCATTGGGGTCAGTTGATAAAGCATAGAATAATTCATAATCAGGGAGGGTTTTTAATTCTTCTCTTTCGTATTTGCTTTTAACAATACCAGCAAGATTTGAAAATAAGAAAAAGTTTTCGACAACATCAAATTTAGGTAAGAAGAGAGCAGCAATTACAGGGTGAATGTGTTCACCAACTTTGTGTAAATTTCTATCATAACCACCAATAATGGCTTCAATGTCAAGATCTTTGTATTGCATGGATTGAAGTAATACTTGAGCATGTAAACCTCTAGAAGTTTCATAGAGTTTTACTATTTCTTGTAAATATTTAGCATCACTGTCAGAGAGTTTAGAGGTGAATCCATTTACATCTAAAGTAATACCACCTAATAATTTTTGAACATTAGTGAATGGTTGAACTACTTCAGGACTTTTAATTCCTACTAATTCTTGTTCATAGATTCTTTGAAATTCAGCAAATTCATCATCAGTTAATCCATATTTAACTTTGTATTTGTGAGCCTTTTCTAAGAGTAAGTGAAAAGGAGTTTGAGAGTCGGAGTATTTTTCACGAATGAGTTGAGCAAATTTTCTTGCTTTTTTAGTAATATTTCCTTGTTTTTCAAGGTAAGCAGATTGAATTTTATTAACAATTTCTTCATCTTTGCCTAAACCTCTTAATCTCATAAATTCAGTTGTAGTTACTTTGCCACCTTTGCGAAGGAGTCTTTGTACTTCAGCATCGACGGATCCGTTTGTTTTGCTTGTGCTTCTGCCATATCTAGAATCAAAGTTATCCATATAGTATATACAGTAGTTTAGAAATAATTTTTAGGGAAAAATTAAATATTTTTTATTTTTTAAACCTTTTTAAAGTTATTTAGACAAAAAATTGATAGTTTAATAATGAATAAATTAAAATTTCCTCAAGAAAATTTAATTAATAGTCAACAAATTGAACCCGATGATACTTTATGGGTAAATAAATATCGACCAGCTTCGCTTGAACAAATTATCGGACATAAATTACAAATTAAAAAAATAAAAGATTGGCTATTAAAACTAAAAAATAAAAATAATGCAATTATCATCTCGGGAAATCATGGGATTGGAAAAACATTAACTGTACGATTAATTCTTGAAGAAGCTGGTTATATAGTTCGAATTATTAATCCTAGTGAAATTAAAGATTTTAGAAATATGGATGATTTCAATGAATATTATAATCAAAATAATTCTATCATTTCTAAACTAAATTATTATAAAAATAAAAATAATAAAATTGCTTTAATTTTTGATGAAACAGAGAATATTTCATTAAATTCTGAAAAAAAATATATTATGGAAATTTATAAAGAAAATAATAAAACAAATTCATTTCCTTTAGTTTTTATTTCTAATAATCAACATTCAAAATTATTAAATGATTTAAAAAAGAATTGTGAAGAAATTAGATTTTATTCACCATCTTCTATTGAAATTACATCTTTAATAGATAACATTACAACTAAAGAAAATTTAATAATTAAAAATGATAATGAAATTTATGAACAAATAATTAATTTTTCTCAATTTGATATTAGAAGATTAATAAATATTTTACAAGAATTATCTTATCATTTTAATAAGATTGATTCACCAGAAATGTTGAAGGAATTCTTTGAAAAATCAAGAAAAAAAAATGTAGATGTTGGTTTATATGAAGCTACTGAAAAAATATTAAATGATTATTTAGATTATGAATCAATATTTAAATTATATGAATCTGAAAAAGTACTATTACCTTTAATGATTCATGAACATTATATTAAAAAAATTCTAACCCAATCTAAACAATCTTGGGATAAAATAATTTATTCTTTAGTCAAAACATCTGACTCTATATCACGGGGAGATAATATAGAAACCAGTATTTATACAGACCAAAATTGGTATTTACAAAATATTCATGGATTTTATACATGTTTAAATACATCATTTTGGATTAATAGATATAGTTCAAATTATGTATTATCAGTTGATAAAATGAAATTTAGTTCAGATTTAAATAAAACATCTTTAAAAAATATCAATAAGAAAAACGTTAATAATTTATTAAAAATTATACCAAATAAGTCAATTGATGAAATTATATTTATTAATCAATTGGCAAATTTTTTTATTAAAAATAATATGGAAGATAAACTAATTACTATTCTTCAAAGTTATAAAAAAGATATTACAGTAAAAGAATTAGAATTATTTTTGAAAATTGATAAAACTCAAGAATTTTGTACTTTGTCAAGTAAGGATAAAAAACGTATTAGTAAAACATATAATTTAAACTTGGACTCTAAATAAAAGAATGAATCTAACGATTCATTCTTTTATGTTGAAAGTTCATTTATTTTAGATAACCCAATGAATTGAATATTATTAGAAGAATTTGAAGGTTGAAATAAATATAAATCATCACTTAAATAAATTAATAAATCAACAATTAATCCTAAATATTTTTCACTAGGAATATACATAGAATCTTTAGTTAAAAATTGGTAAAAGAACATATTTGTTTCATTTGATTTTTCTTCCATTTTCTTTTCAAATATATAACTTTTTAATCTTAATGTATCTATATATTCAATAATATTGTTATTAATTCCGGCTATTATATTAGCCCATTTCCATATTTTTGTATCAGGATTATATAATCCAAAAAAATGAAAGTCTCCTATTAATACAGGTTTTTCATTTTTTAAAAATACAAGTTTAAGTTCTTTATTTATATTTTTAAAATTAATTGTATAATTTTTATTTATATCTATTTTTTTTTTGATTTCGTTGAATTTTTTGACTGAATTGTCTGAAATTTTTTTTAATAAATTCATTAAAATTAATTAGAAAAAAATATCTAATTATATATATAATATATGTATTTCAAGTTAAGTGAAAATAAACAAATATTTTTTTATTCTGTTATTTTAGCATTAGTATTCTTTTTATTTATAATGCCTTACTTAGAAAAATGCTATATGGCTGATAAAACTGTATTAAAAGAAAAATTAGAAAATATTTTAAATAAATCAAAAATTAACCCTATTGATCGTAGAAAATGTTCTCGTTCTTGTTGTGTAAATTCAGGATGGCCTTATCCTAATGAATTATTAGATAATGATATTGATAAAGATGAATTAAAAAAATATGTTCCTAATAATTTTTCTTGTAACTATGGAGAAAATATTAACAGTGGATGCTTATGTTTAACACAAGGTGATTTAGACACATTAACAAATAAAGCTGGTAATTTAAGGGTAAATTAAAAAATAGATAAATCTAATTTTTAATTTTAAGTTTAATTTGATAAAAATATCTAACTTATTTTAATATGATAAATTTTTTTGTAGAAACCAAATCAGAATATACAACACAATTGGTTAATGTGTTAACTCCTTTAATTTTTGAAGGATTACGATCAATATATTCAGAAGCATTAAAACTTTCAAATGATTCTAATAATGTATTATCTGTATTTCAATCATTTCTAAAAAGAATTCCAAAATGGAATCCAGAAATGATTAAACAAGAAACAGATAGAATTATGAATAATTCTAAAAGTTATTCTTGGCTACCAGATTTAGTAAAAGCAACAGTAAAAGCAAATATTATTATATTAACTCATAATCCATCTAGTAGAAATCCACCAAAAATAGATCCTAAATATTATAAAGATATTAAAATAGAAGAATTTATTCATAAAATTTATATTGAATGTGCTCGTGAATTATGGAATAATCCTTATTTAATGTATCATCAATATACTCCTATTGAATTAAAAAGAAATCAAAGAGATACTATATTTGCTATTAAAGATTCAATTAAAGAAGCAGTTCGTAAATTATTACCAGTTAAACAAATATTAGAAATTTATTTAGGAGAAGAATTAGAACAAAATATAAATAATGATCAATTTGAAAGAAATATATCAGAAGCAGATGCAAATAATATTCAAAAATTAATTAATAAAGAATTAAATCAAAAAGTAGAACCATTATCAAATAATAATCAAGCAGTACCTACTAATAATCAAATAGTACCTACTAATAATCAATTAGTACCTACTAGTAATCAATTAGTACCTACTAATAATCAAACAGTACATACTAATAATCAATTAGGAGGAAATGAACATTTAGAACAAAATAAACCTGGAGATTTAAATTCAAAAATTTTAGAAATTATAAATCAAAAAACAGAATCTGAACCAAATTCATATGGTACACCAAAAGATAATATTAATAATATTGATAATAAAATTAAAAATATTTTAGAAAAAGATTTAGGAGAACCTGATTTAGAAACATCTTTATCATACCATCAAGAAGCGAATGATAAAGACTACCAAGAAATTTTTGCAAATAATGCAGAAAGTGCTAATAAAAATATAAGTAATACAAAAGATAAAGATTCTAGTAAAAGTAAGAGAAAGTTCTTTAATAATTATTTAAATTTCTAAATAATTAATTTTAATCTTTTGAATTTTTATTTTCTACTGTAACAGATGGTGATGCCATATCTAAAATTCCAAATGCAATAGATGATGTTGCTCCAATCATTATTAATTCTTTGTTAGGCAATTTATTTTCAGGAATATATCTAACTGCTAATAAAACAATTAAACCCAATAAAATATATTTAATAATTCTTTCAATATTTAAAATATTTAGAAACCTCATTATATTATTTTAGATTAGAAAATAATATAATTTTTTTTCTTATTTATAATAATGTTATTATTTGAAAAATTAAAAGACTTTTTAATATTAATTTTTACATTTGGTATTATTTATTGGTTCCAACAAGTTGATGATAAGAAAAGATGTAAAAAAAGAAATAATATATATGATACTATAAAATTACCTTTATTAGTTACATCTATTGTAGGATTAATTTTATTTTGGGAAAAGAAAAACATATTTGCTATTTTTGTTCAACCGTTACAAAATCCTTTACCTAATCCTTTACCTAATCCTTTACCTAATCCTTTACCTAATCCTTTACCTAATCCTTTACCTAATCCTTTACCTAATAATTTAAATCCTCAATTAGGTGGTGGTGAATTAAATGTTTTCACTGAATTACCAGAATGGTAAAATAATTAGATAATTGTTGTTATATAATCTTCAAATGTTTCTCTCCTTCTTATTAGTTGGATAGAACCATTTTCTTTAATTAATAATTCTGGAGCTCTTAATTTTCCATTGTATTGGAATCCCATACTATGACTATGCGCACCTGTATCATGAATTACAAATAAATCACCTATTTGTCCTTCTGATAATTCTATTCCTTTTGCAAACCAATCATTATTTTCACATAATGTACCTACTACATTTGCTTTCTCATTAATTATATTTTTTCCAACAATAGAAATATAATGATATGCTCCATACATTCCAGGGCGCATTAAATTAGCCATACATGCATCTAATCCATAATATTTTTCATATGTATTCTTAATTACATTACATTTAGAAACTAACCAACCATAAGGACCTGTTATATATCTTCCATTTTCCATATAAAGTTTTGGACATTTAATAGAATATTTTTTTTCCATTAAAATTATTGAAGATTTAAGAATATTTATAAAATCATCTAAATTTATTTCTTCTTCTTCTTTTCGATAAGGTATACCAATACCACCTCCAATATTAATAAATTCAAATTCAATACCTGTTTCATTAAAAATATTATTTATATTTTCAAATAATATTTCAATTAATTCTTTCCAATAACTTAAATCTGTAATATTTGAACCAGTCATCATATGAATCCCAAAACGTTTAATTCCATATGATTTAGCTAACTTATATGCTTCTACAATGTAAAAAGGAGGAATTCCAAATTTAGCATCTTTTCCACCTAAAACATTTGATTTTGTTTCAGAATTAGTTTTACCAAATCCTGGATTTAATCTAAAACATATGATTTCTGGAATTTTAATTTCTATTAAATTTTTTAATATAGAAATATCATCTAAATTAATTATACATTCTAATTTAGTTGCATATTCTAAATCTTCTTTTGATGTATAATTACTTGTAAACATTATTTCTTCTCCTTTAATTCCTAAACTTTCTACTAATTTTAATTCACTTAATGAACTACAATCTAGAAAGCATCCATTTTTATATAATAATTTTAAAATATGAGGATTAGGTAATGCTTTCACAGCAAAATATTGTCTAAAATTATTAAAATTTTCTGACATATTTTTTAAAAAATTTTCAAGATTTTCTAAAATCATTTTTTCATCATATAATTGATAAGGAGTTCCAAAATCAAACGCAATCTTTTTAATAATATCTTCTGATAACTTTAATTCAACTGGCATATAATTTTATATTAAAGTTATCTTTAATATATTTTAACAATTTTTTTCTCTAATATAGTAATGAGTAGTACAAGAAATATATCTTTTGGTGCATCCAGATTACAATTAAAAAAATTTCCAATTCATGAAATGGCAGAACACTGTACGATTGCTATGATTGCAAAGAGAGCATCAGGAAAGTCATATTTAACAAAAGAAATTTTATATCACAAAAAAGATATACCAGCTGTAACTATTATATCAAAAACAGAAAAATTAAATAAATTTTATGGAGATTTTTGTCCTGATACATATATTTATGATAAATTTGATACAGAAATTTTAACTAGAATTTATGAAAGACAATCTATAATGAATGAAGATAATGCAAAAAGAAAGAAAGAAGGAAAAAAATTAAAAGATGATAGATTAATGTTAATTATGGATGATTGTATGTCAAGTAAAGGAGATTGGTTAAAAGACCCACAAATTTTAGAATTATTCTTTAATGGTCGTCATCACCATTTATCTTTTATTTTAACTATGCAGTTCTCTTTAGGTATTCCACCTGAACTAAGAAGTAATTTTGATTATATTTTTTTATTAGCTGAAGATTTTACCAGCAATAGAAAAAGATTATATGAACATTACGCTGGTATGTTTCCAACACTTGCTATCTTTGAACAAGTTTTTAGTGAAGTAACTGAAAATTATGGTTGTATGGTTATTGATAATAGAATTCACTCTAAAGATATTTCACAAAAAGTTTTTTGGTATAAAGCAAAAGAAGTTCCTGATTTTACAGTTGGTTGTAAAAAATTTAAAAAATATCATAAAGAACATTTTGATAAAGAATGGAATAAAAGATTACCTATGTTTAATCCAGAAGAAGCATTAGCTAAAAAGAAAAATAATATTAAATTAATTATTGAAAAAATGAGATCGTAATAATAAAGAATAAATACTTCGTATTTATTCTTTATTCTTTTTTGTTTACTTAGTTGCCTCTTTGTAAAAGTGTTTGAATCTCAGGGACTCCAATCTTCTCAGAAAGTTCTAACTCCTTATCGGTAATTTCCTTCTTTTTATTTTCAAGTTTTGCAATTTGTTCATCTAATGATGTTAATTCTTTCATATAAGATAACTTCATTTCATTATCTTTAATATTATCTAATTTTTTACTTAATTCTTCTCTATTATTACTCTTTTCTGTTAAACTATCTTGTAAATTCTTGTTAATTAACTCGTATTTTTGATATTCTTTGAATAATTTTGCTTTCTCTTCATTCTCTTTCTTCTTCTTCATTGTATCATTTAATTTCTCATTAGAATATTCTGAATCACCTGCTTCTAAAGAATCAGGATCAGGATTAAATGGTTGCCACTTGTATAATTCACCAACTAAAATATTAAAACTATCATTAATATCTCTTAATGCTTTAGAATGTTGATTTGCATCATCTTCTTTATCAAAACAACCGCTAATTTTAACACCAACTAAAGATACATTTCCTTCTGATAAAAATGAAATACAATACCAATTTTGATTATCTAATTTTTCGGTAGTTCTATTTAATTTACCTTCAAATTTAATAGGTACATTGTGAGATTCATTAGTTGGGGTTGTATATAAATTATCATTAATTTTTAAACTTGCTAATTTTTCTGCCATTTCTAATTCTTTCTTCTTATTCTCTTCTATTTTTTCTGTAAAAGTTTGAATCGTCTTTTTTATAACTTCAATGTAACGAGTTTTCTTTGTAATTTCTTCTGATAAATTAGTTACTTCTGATGAATCAGTTAGTTCCTTTAAACTTTCTAATTCTTTCTCTAATTCCTCTTCTTTAATCTTCTTATTATCTAAAATATTATTTGCAATCATATTAAATTTTCTGATTTCAAATTCATAATTTTTTCTTTGAAGACCTACTAAATATGACTTCATCATATTATTTAATTGGTCATTTAAATCACCACCATTTGGACAAGGGTCAAATGCATTCCATGCACCAACTTCACATACAAAATTGTAGTGTCCGGGTTCTTTTAATAATTGAATTTGTTCTTTTGCTTCTTCAATAGTTTTAAACACGCAACTTACACGATGATATTTAACTGTTTTTTTATCATCAGAAAGTAATAAAGATAGGCAACAATAGTTTTGTCCATCTGGGATAATAGGATCTTTTAAAAGATAATCAACTTCAGGCATTAAAAATATAACTGATATTTCTTTAAACATATTTAAGAAAATATAATTTTTAATATAAAAATTATATTAATTTATTTTGTATCCCTTTAACATCAAAATCAGCATACCCCATCCATACATCAGACCGATCAAACATTTTATTGAAAATTTCTGATGGTCTGTCTTGATTTAATATTTGTTTTTTATCTTGTTTATTTTTATCATTTTGAACTATTGAACATTTACTATTACTTTTTGTTAAATTATGAGTTAATAATATTGCTCCAAAAAATATTAAAATTACAGAAATATTATAAATAATATGATTCATTATAGATAATTTAGATTTTATTTTTATTTGAAAGATGAAATAAAGTCCCAGTTTAAATCAGCACAAATCTTTTTCCAAATTCCATCATTTTCCATTAAAATATCTAATTGTTTATGTAAAGGGAAACAATCTAATAAATGGTCTAATTCCAGTAATTCACAAAATTTATGTAAAACAAATGAATATGATAAAAAGTTTTTCCTATCAGCTGGTTTATATTTCATCCATGGATCTTGAATCATTAAAAACATTCTCGTAAACATTTTTTCCATATCTCTTGTAATTTTTGGTGGAGGTAATCCTGATAATTTATTAATTATATAATGAATATGTTCATATAAATGATTATATTTAAGTTTCTTTAATATTCCTCTCATTTTAGTACGGTCTAATGTACTCAAATCAGTTACTCTTTTACTATTTAATTCTGCTATAATATCTCTATAGATTTGTTCACTAATTTCAGGAGATTGTTTTGCCTGGAAAGCATTTAACCATTCTCTAAATCTATTTAATCTTTTATATGGTGAGTAATCTTTAATTTGAACATCTTCATCAAATATAATTGTTTCCATATCACCACACAAAGGACAAATATATGCTGATTCAACTAGATGAAGTATTTTTTCTATTTTACATTCTAAACAATATTTTAATCGTTTAGAACCATCATCTGGATTAACGCGAATACCTTCAGTTATTTGACAATATTTATCAAAAAGTTCTGTTTTATTATTATTACTAACTTTTGGTTTACTAACATTTTTTTTACTTAGGAAACTTAAAATATTTTTTGATTCTATTTTTTCATTTTCATCATCTTTAATATTATAATAAGAAAAAAGTAAATCTCCAGTTTTATCATAATAATCCATTTCTTGGATATTATTTTTTAATAAAAAAATTTTATTTGTTACTTCAAATTTCTTATCTAATAATTCTGCACGATTTTTTTGTTCTACGTTTGTAAATTTTTCTCTTATTTTATCTAATTCATTTATTTGAATATCTATATCTATTAATTCTTTCTCTAAATTATTAACATTATCTTTATCTGTTTCAAATTCTTTTATTTTTATTCGATGTTTAGTTTCAAGAGTTGAATGTATTTTAGATTTTTGACCTTGAGCGGACATATACTTAATATATAATCAGATACTTTAGATCAATTTCTTTTTTGTAAACAAAAAAGAAATTAGTAATAATAATAAATTTATAAAAATATTTTAAATTTTTCATAATAAATATATTTTTTGTAAAAAATATTCTAAAAAATATATTTATTTATAAAAAACACTCTAATAAATTTGAAAATTTCCTAAACTCATTAAATAATTATTAAAAAAATATAAAAAATTTTTTCTGTATTAAGTTATATATCTTATGGGTGGTGGCTTAATGCAACTCGTCGCTTACGGCGCACAAGACGTTTACTTAACAGGTAATCCTCAAATCACATTCTTCAAAGTTGTCTACCGCAGACACACTAACTTCTCCGTTGAACCTATTCAACAAGTCTTCAACGGTGCCGCTGATTTCGGCCGCACTGTAACTGCTACATTAAACAGAAACGGTGACTTAATCACCAACATGTACTCCGTTGTTCAACTCAACGCTGCCTCCTCTTCCACAAAATGGGGCTACGTCAGACGCTTAGGCTATGCCTTAGTCGATGAAACCAAAGTTGAAATCGGTGGCTCTAAAATTGATGAACAATACAGCGACTGGCTCAACATCTGGTACGAATTATCCCACAAAACCGGACAAGAAAGAGGTTTCGCCAGAATGGTCGGTGATGTCCACGAATTAAATAACTTTGACTTATCTCACAACGCCTACACCATGTATGTCCCCCTCGCCTACTGGTTCAACAGACACAATGGCTTAGCTTTACCCTTAATTGCTTTACAATACCACGATGTCCGTGTAACCATCCAATACCGCGCCGCTGCCTCTTGCGTCAACTGGAACTCATCTGCCACCGGCACTTTAACCAACTTCGGTATGGATGACTCTTACTTACTCATTGACTACGTCTACCTCGACTCTGAAGAAAGAAAGAGATTCGCCCAAGCCTCCCACGAATACCTCATTGAACAATTACAATTCACTGGCTCTGAATCTTTATCCAACACCTCCAACAAATTCAGACTCAACTTTAATCACCCCAGCAAATTCTTAATCTGGGTCCCCAAACTCCAAAAATACAACCAACAAACCAACTTCGTATCCTACGATGCTGATGGTGATGACTGGACTAATACAAAGGATGACTTTGCCAAGAAACTCTGGATGGCTACAAGAGCCAACATTGTTGTAACAGCCGGATCAGGTACTGGTGCCACTTTCAACTGCCCTGATGCCTCTGGCTCTCAACCACCCGTTGACCCCAGCTGCAACGCCGTCACTGCCGCCTTAGCCGCCAAAGTTGACGCTCAATTCATCTATGACTCATGGACCGCTGGTACAGGTCAAACTTTCAACTGCGTTGTTTCCAACGTCATTGTATTAAGAAATGACTTAACATCAGCTGACTACTCCACCAAAGTCTCTGCCCTCGGAAGCGCCCGCACCCAATGCGCTGCTTTCTTCGTCGCCAACTCAGTCTTAGTAAGCGACATCTTCAACTACGGCAGATACTTAGATTGCACCACCAACCCTGTCTCCTCCGCCAAACTCCAACTCAACGGTCACGACAGATTCCAAGAAAGAGATGGCTACTACTTCAACTATGTCCAACCTTACCAACACTTCACCAACACCCCCGCTGACGGTATTAACGTATACAGCTTTGCCCTCAAACCCGAAGATCACCAACCTTCAGGCACATGCAACTTCTCCCGTATCGATAACGCCACCCTCAACGTAACCATGTTAGACAAGAACGACTTAGATGATGACTCAAACTTAAATATCTACACCGTTAACTATAACGTACTCCGCGTAATGTCTGGCATGGCTGGCACTGCCTACTCAAATTAAACACATAAATATTTACTTATTTATTTGTGTTGTAATCTTGATGTAAAAAACAGTATTATATTAATATTTATGAATATTAATATGATGTAAAAAAATACCATTTTCAACACAAATTAAAAAAAAATTGAAATATCATTTTAAAGATAAAATAGATAATATATTAATGATGCTTAGAACTATTAAAGATACCAATGACACTTATATTTTACTTAATAATATTGTTAAAATAGATATTGATCAGGCTTTTGCTATTAAAGAATTAAAAAATGCACAACCGGAAAATTTCTTTTTTGATGAAAAAAATAAATTATGGTATTATAAAAATTATAAAACAAATAATAAATTAATTGATATTTTTTATCCTGAAGAAAAGGTTAAAGAAGTTATTTTTAAAAATGAAGATGTTAATGATTATAGAAATAATAATTTAAAACTAATTAGCAAAATAAACAATAATATTTTTAAAGAACCTTCAAATGTTGAAATATTATTGAAAGGTAATTTTATTACAATTACCGAAGGTAAATATGCAAAACAAACAAGAAATATGTATTGGCAAGTAAAAAATAAAGATCAGAGTTACTACATGATTCATTTGAAAGATGATTTATATACAAAAATTTCTAATAAGGATATTAATAAAGTCTTATCATACAAAAATATAAGGCCAATATGGTATCTTATGTCCTCTACAGGATATATAGCAACAACAATTAGAATTGGTGATGATAGTCGTATAATTTATCTT
>Ga0114979_10001276_pt1 | contig 16902 bp, 15 predicted proteins | sample S_140625_EF_Meta_FD_87315 | JGI IMG/M metagenome (GOLD analysis project Ga0114979, IMG submission 87315) | Freshwater microbial communities from Lake Simoncouche, Canada to study carbon cycling - S_140625_EF_MetaG | ecosystem: Environmental > Aquatic > Freshwater > Lake | place: Lake...
TAAGAGCTTTTCCTTGCAGTATGTTACCAACCATTCTTTGTCTTCTCCCTCAAAAACCTGGTCGTTGGTGCCGGTTTTCGCTCTGCTTTTTCGGCTGAAATAATTGGCTAAGCCAATGCCAATTGTTGGCGGAATCATTCCAAACAAAAACTGGCAAATCTTGCTTCTAAAGATTTTTTTTAAAAATTTATATCCATGATCTCCTGGTCCGAGTCCGTCGCCGTGTCCAATCAAAAATTGTTTGTTGTTGAATCGATAAGTAACGGGTTCAAAAAAAACAGGGATGTTTAATTCTTTCTGGAAATAGTCTTTCATCCACATATCATGATTTCCAACGAAGAAATGAATTGGAATGCCTGAGTCGGTTATTTCTGCGAGCTTGCCTAAAATGCGTACATATCCTTTTGGTACAACATGTTTATATTCAAACCAAAAATCAAACAAATCACCAACAATAAAAATACATTCGGCATTTGTTTTTATTTCATCTAAAAATGCCACAATCCGCTTTTCTCTTTCTAGGCTAACGGGCAAATTGGGTGCCCCTAAGTGAAAGTCGGATAAGAAAAATATTTTTTTTGCTTCGCTCAAGAATGATTGGGTTTGTTTAGGTCTTGTAAATATTTCATGATATCGCCGGTTTTGATTTCTGCCATCCCGTCAACAGATTGATTGTACCAGTAAATCCAGGCTAAAGATGATTGACCGTCTTTATATACCTCAACAATTTTACGGTTATAAAGCGGCGTCTCACCCTGTTCTACATTCAATCCTTCGTAATCGTCGAGTTGTATGATAGCCCAATTAAAACCTTCAATAGAATTGGCTTGGTACAATTCTCCGGTGATGTAAGCATCTTCATTTGATGCAATGGCTACAGGATATTGTCCGTTGTGATAAAATTTCCCTTGTACAACGGCTTCACCGAGGAGTGAGAAATAATTAGCCAAGTATTGATAAGCCGGATTTCTGAATCCGCTTCTCAAAGAGCCGTAAACAAAAATTTGATATATTGAGTCCATATTTTTTTGTGTGTAATGAAACAATCATCCCCAAAAAGTTCATGATTAAAGCACGATTACAAATCTACTAAAAAACAATAGACTTCTTTTGGGCCATGCACACCGGTTACCAGGGTTTTTTCGATGTCTGCCGTTCTACTTGGACCGCTGGCAAAGGTTATCAAAGATGGTATATTATTCGAATATTTCGCTTTAATAAATTGTAGCGCGTCTTTGAGGTCATAACCCAATTGGTTTCCAAATGCAATGCAAATATGAATGGGCGCATAAACACTGGTTGTTCTTCCGCTTTCTTCTGAGCTGCTCATAACGATGGTGCCGGTTCTGGCAACCAAAAATTCACATCCGGTAATGGAAACCTCGCAAGAAGCAAGTGATTCATATGGGGCTAAATTCAGATTTTCCAACAAAGACAAGAAGCGGCTTTCTCGGCAAAATATTTTTGTCCATTGACGCAATTGAATCAAATTGGAAAGCTGGCTGATGAGTTCTTCTTGATTGGGGCAGTAAACAAATTTGCCTTGTAAGATTCCAAAGGCTTCTGCAAAATCAATGGCGTTGTCTTCTGTTGATTGATGAAAAACAGATTGGTTGCCCTCGCTTTGCGAAAATGGCAAAGGCACTGGATTGCTCAGTGCCTGCCGTATTTTTTTAAGTATATTTTCTTTAGCGGATGTGGTAGCCATTGTAAACCATTTATGCCAAGTTTTCGGGCGTGTTTGGGTTGGGAACATCAGGTATCACATCTGGAACTGCAGTGGTAGCAGGTTCTTCAACATCCAACAGTTTCTTTTCTTCAAACGGGCGTTTACCAATAAGTGCTTCCAAATCACTTTTAAAAAGCACCTCTTTGATGAGCAATTCTTTTGCCAATTTTTCTACTTCTGCTTTTTTATCCGTGAGCAATTTTTTGGTTTTGATATAAGCCTCATCAATAAGTTTGCGCACCTCTTGATCAATCATTTTACCAGTTTCTTCACTATAAGGTTTGGTAAAATAATTTTCTTGTGATGGATCGTAATAACTGATGTTTCCTACTTTGTCGTTCATGCCATAAACCGTAACCATGCTGTAAGCAATTTTGGTTATTTGTTGTAAATCGTTGCTTGCTCCGGTGCTGATTTTTCCAAAGAAAATTTCTTCGCTGGCTCTTCCACCCAAGGTCATGCAAATTTGATCAACAAGCTGGTCGGTATTGTAGAGATATTGTTCTTTTGGTGTGTATTGGGCATATCCCAAAGCTGCTGTTCCTCTTGGAACGATGGTTACTTTCAACAGTGGATATGCATGCTCGAGGTACCATCCACAAATGGCGTGTCCGGCTTCATGATAGGCGATGATCTCTTTTTCTTCTGGAGAGATGATTTTGTTTTTCTTTTCCAAGCCACCAATTACTCTATCGATAGCATCTTGGAAGTCGCTCATGTCTACTGCTTCTTTGTTTTTTCTTGCAGCAATTAGCGCAGCTTCGTTACAAACATTGGCAATGTCTGCACCAGCGAAACCTGGTGTCTGCTCAGCGAGTTTATGAATATCCAGTTTTTGAGAAGTTTTGATGGGAGCGAGATGCACTTTGAAGATGGCTTCACGACCAACTAAGTCTGGTCTGTCGATGCTGATTTGGCGATCGAAACGACCTGGTCTTAACAATGCGCTATCCAAAACATCCGGACGATTGGTTGCTGCAAGTATGATGATACCTAAATCGGTACCAAAACCATCCATTTCTACGAGCAATTGGTTGAGGGTATTTTCTCTTTCATCGTTGCTCATCATCACGTTTTTACCTCTAGCACGACCGATGGCATCAATCTCATCAATAAAAATAATACATGGTGCTTTTTCGCGGGCTTGTTTGAATAAATCTCTAACACGGCTGGCGCCAACACCAACAAACATTTCTACGAAATCACTACCGCTCAAGCTGAAGAAAGGAACCTGTGCTTCGCCGGCAACTGCTTTTGCAAGCAAGGTTTTTCCGGTACCGGGAGGACCAACCAACAACGCACCTTTTGGGATTTTACCACCCAGTGCGGTGTATTTTTTTGGATTTTTTAGGAAGTCAACAATTTCCATTACTTCTACTTTGGCTTCATCTAAGCCAGCAACATCGCCAAAATTGATGTTTACTTTGGTGCCTTTTTCAAACAAAGTAGCTTTGGATTTTCCGATATTGAAAATGCCTCCGGCGCCACCACCAGCACCCGGACCAACCTTACGCATCATCATCACAAAAATAAATCCGATTAATAAAATTGGCAGTAAGGTGCTTAGCAATTGACTAAACACTTCACCTTCGTTTTCTGGCTTGTCTGAAGGTTGTTTGATGTTATTTTTTGCACAATAATCATCTAGTTGTTTGGCGAATGTTTTGTCGTCGATGATGCTGAAAAATACCTGCGGGTTGGGTGCCAATATTTTCTTAGCTGCATCGTATTTTTTGTTGTCTATTTTATCGTTTAATAATTGACTATACAATGCCGACTTGTTCTTTAAGCTATCTACATTTAAAAAAACACGCACCAATTTTTTGTTTCTGATGGTTTTGATTTCTTCCACATCACCTTGCTTCAACATTTCGTAAAAACGTTGCTGATCGGTTTCAACGCCAGTAGTGTTTACGGTTCTGAACATATTCCAGCTGAGGAGAATCGCCAATATGATTCCGTAAATCCAATAAATGCTGAATTTGTTTTTCTTTTTGGGATCCTCATTGGGAGATAGTTTTCCCGGATTTGGTTTGTTATTTTCTTGACTCATAATTTGATTTCCGTTCTTTGATATAGGGTAAAATTAGCTGAGGTGTTCTACCGTGATGGCGTCACTCCAAAGTTCTTCTAGTTGATAAAATTTACGAGGTTCGGGCAGCATCACATGGATGACGATATTTACATAATCAATCAATATCCATTGTTCAGCTTGACGACCTTCGTGTTTGTATGGGGATTCATCGCATTTTTCTTTAACCTCTTTTTCAATGTTATCGGCGATTGCTCGGAGTTGGTTGTTGTTGGTTGCTTCGCAAATAATAAAAAAATCGGCAACTGCTTCAGGAATATTCTTCAAATCCATGCTGATGATGGCTTCGCCTTTTTTGTCCTGAATGGCGTTGATGATGGTCTTGAAAATCTTACTGTTTCGGGTAATTCTGGTTGGACTTTTTTTTCTGCTGTCTAAAAGATTTAAATTGCTCAAACTATTTTGTTTTTATTTTGGGATTAAACACGGGATTGTACCATGTGCGGTTGTCATTAAAAATATTTTGCTGTCAACCTTTTTCAAAAGTACTATTTCTTTGTCATTTGAATGAGTATGAAACCACACTTAAATTTTATCCAACTCGATTGCGTGGGTAGTACCAACAACTATGCCATGCAAAGGGTTCATGAAGGATTGGCTTGTCATGGCGATGCGGTATATGCAAAACAACAAACAATGGGTAAAGGACAAAGGGGAAAAGCATGGGAGAGCAACCCCGGTGAAAACATTCTTTTGAGTGTGATTTTAAAGCAACTTTCCTTTTTTGATTCGATTCCATTTGTTTTTAATGCGATGATTGCATTGGTTATCCGCCAATTTTTGGAAGATTTGATAGATGAGCCAGTGGCTATCAAATGGCCCAATGATATTTATATTCGTGACAGAAAGTCAGCCGGAATATTGATAGAGAATAATTTTCGGGGAAATAAATGGAATTGGTCGGTGGTAGGGGTTGGTGTAAATGTAAACCAGTTGTCATTTCCGGAAAGCGTTGGCCCTGCGATTTCAATAAAGCAAGTTACGGGTGAGGATTATGTTTCGGAGGAGTTGGCGATAATGCTTCAAACACAAATTGTGCAGCGATTTGAGCAAATGCAGCAAGCAGATATAGACCAAATCATAGAAGCATACAATCAGCATTTGTATAAAAAAGACGAGGAGGTATTGCTCCAAACAGCAGATGCATTAATCAAAACAAAAATAATTGGCGTTGAAAAAGACGGACGATTGGTAGCCTTCGACAAAAAAACCCATCATTTTGACTTCGGCTCTGTGGAATGGGTGAGAGATGGGAGATGAGGGAATGCAGATCCAGCGTATTCAGGTAAAAACCTCACCCCCAACCCCTTTCATAAAGGTAGAGGGGAGTAAGATCAATATCAGTTAATCCAGCTCTATCCAGCTTATCTAGCCTATCCAGCTTTATCCAGCCTATCTAGCCTATCCATCTCCAGCTAACTTCTCTCCCGCACTTCATGCAAATATGCTTCAATCATTTTTCTTACCGCTTTTGAAGAACCGATGTAATTGTTCAACATCACCGAAAAAATGAGTTGTTTGTTTTTCTTTGTGATAAGTATTCCGGATAAAGTGTAATTGTTGCTCAAAGAGCCGGTCTTGGCAAAAATGAAACCGCTGTCGGCAATGAAATAATTTTTCAATGTTCCTGTACCGCCGGTTGGTAAAATGTTTTGAATTCTTTGTGTGCCAAATTTGGATTGAATTTTATCTATGATGTAAACCAGGTCGTTTGGTGTACACAAGTTGTAGCGGCTTAATCCACTGCCATCAACCCATCTGGGTTTTTGAGGAATATCAGCAAAATCATTATGCAAAAGAGTATCAATCATGTCTTGTTCGTTCAGGTAACCCAATCGTTCATTTGCAGCCATCAGCAACGTCTGTTCCGCATACAAATTATCACTGCGCTTCATCATAATTGAAAAAATGCTGTCACTTTTTTGAGAATAATATGGCGTGAATGTTTTGCGGTCGATTTTGTTTGATTTCTGCAAGCTGGCCAAACGGTATAACGAATTTTTTAAAATCCCAAAGCCGGTTTGTAAACCAAATGTTTCAAAAGGTATTTCCTGTGAGAAGGAAATTGATTTGTTGTTTACTACCACTTCAAAGTGATTGGTACCGGGCGTTCGCATGATGATGTTATCAGCTAGGCTGGTGTCTGTTTTTTTTGTTATCGAAAAATCAGGAACATCGGTATTCATCGCCGCCAACTCATATTGGAATGAATCGGGAAGTGCATTTGTTTTTTTTATCCATTCCAATCGAAGCAAATTTCCACATGCTGGAAATGCACTTCTTTGAGGCATGTAATTTTCTTGTATGTCATCTATGGTCCAACCTTTTCCATATTCGGCCGGGTATCTTTCATCGTCAATCAAAACCACTTTTTTATTACAACCATTTAAAAAATCATGCACCGGTTGCACTTTGAAATCGCGATGTAAATAAGTAGGGTCGCCTGTTGGCAAAACAAAAACAGTATCGTTGGCGATTTTATAATATATGCCTTTTATGCTGTCGCCCAGATATTTCATACCTGCATACAGCGTAAAAAACTTGGTATTGCTTGCAGGAATAAAATAATGCTCCCCGTTGTAATTGTAGAGATAATTGTTGGATTCAATATCATAAATTGAAATGCCGAGGTGAGCTTTGGCAATCACAGAATCGCTGAGCAACATTTGATTTGTTAGCCGATGTATTCTCCTTGAATGCTGTGCATTTGCAAACAGGGAGAGTAGCGTAAATAGCAAACCAATTTGAAATCTTTTCATTTCGAGGAAATAAGCGTAATAAAAAAGGAGCTGTGCTGTTAGATAAAATCGTGGTTAAACATTTCTTTCCAAATAACGCAACCAGCGCTCAGGAATATCAGACTGGCTTGCGGCATAATAATCTTTATAACTGCATGCGATGGTTTTTTTGTCTTCAAATTGCATCCACCATCTGCCTGTTTTTTTACTCTGCAAAAAAACGACATCCGAATCTGCTATTTGAATATGATAGGTATTAAACTGACTTGCTTCGTTGATATTTGCTTCATGTTTTCTTTTACTTCTACCATCAATAAAATACCAAATCATTTGTGCAATTTGATTTGCGGTGAGTGCATGCTGGTCGAGCTGTGGGTCGTAATGATAAATCCCAAAACTTGATAAAGCACTGCTCATCCCAGCGAATTGAGCCAAGGTACAAGCTTCTTCTCCAGTTAATCCGTTGGGTGATTTTATATTGGCGGGAGCATCACTGTTTTTAATTGCAGAAATATCAAAACTCAATAGGTTGGTATTTCTCATAACCGGTTCCATTTCATGGATATCATCTTTTACAACACCTACCCGAAAACAATCAAAGCGAAGTTTATCCATGGTTTCGAGCAAGCGGGGATGAACTAAAAAACTTTGAAACCCAATATGATTGTAATGCTTAACGATGTTGGGTTCTCCTGTTAGCATATCCAATAAAAAATGCTCACTCCGCAACATGCTGTCTCCACGCAAGTCAATTAAAGCATCCACGCAAGTTGCTTCGATTGATTTCCCCAATGTTTTGTAAGCATTGCATTGAGCCAAAGTGATATCATGAGAACCGCCAATGATGACAATGGTTTTATTTAATCGCACCACTTCATTTACTATAGCCTGTAAAGCAGCGTAACTATCATTAATCAATAAGCCTTTTTGTATGTTGCCAAAATCAGCAATTTGGATATCACTATGCCAATGGTGCATTTGATAAAGCAACTTTCTAACTTCATTGGGTGCTTTCGACCATTCTTTTTCTAAACCCATACCACGCATTTCACCAATGCCTACAATAACAATATCTGCATGTTCCCAATCTGGAAAACTGCCATCATAAACCGCAATGTGTTTAGCCAGTTGACCATCGGTAAATTCAACATCACCACTAATCATTGCAACGTTGATGGGAGACAAAAAATGAATTAAATCTTGCATGCTATTCGTTTCTACAAACCTAATTCAATCATCTCAAAGAAATAGATAATCTTCCTTTTTTTTATGTGGTGAATAATGCTGCTATTCAGTAACTTTGGGCTGTTTTAAGAATGCGATTTTGATTTTTCATTATAATAGTTTGTAGATGTCAGATAAACAAGAAATGCTTCATGAAGTGGTGATAAAATTTGCAGGAGACAGTGGCGATGGGATGCAATTAACAGGTAGTCAGTTTACAAACAATACAGCGTTGATGGGATTGGACCTGGCTACATTTCCTGATTTTCCTGCAGAAATTCGTGCTCCGATAGGCACGGTGCCTGGTGTGAGTGGGTATCAACTCCGGTTTAGCAGCGACAGAATTTATACACCCGGCGATGCTTGTGATGTGCTTGTAGCCATGAATGCTGCAGCATTAAAAGTAAATCTTTCTTCCTTAAAAAAAGGCGGAAAAATCATTGTCAACGTTGATGGCTTTGATGCCAAAAATTTACGACTGGCCAATTATCCCGAAGGTGTCAATCCGCTCGAAGATGCCTCCCTTTCCAATTTCGAAGTCATTAAAATGGATGTAACCAAAATGACCAGAGAGGCACTGAAAGATTTCACAATGGGCACGAAGGAAAAAGACAGGGCGAAAAATATGTTTGTTTTGGGATTTCTATATTGGATGTACAACCGCGATATGGACAATACCCTCACTTTTTTAAAAGATAAATTCTCGAAAAAAACCGACATCCTCGAAAGCAATATCAAAGTATTGCAAGCGGGGTATCATTATGCGGATACAACAGAAACATTTACGGGAAGATATACTGTGGCAAAAGCAAGAATGGAACCAGGCGTTTATCGTTCCATCATGGGCAACCAAGCACTTACTTATGGTTTGATTGCAGCTGCCGAAAAAAGCGGACTGAACCTATTTTTGGGTAGTTACCCCATCACTCCGGCATCAGATATCTTACATGAACTGAGCAAATACAAAACATTTGGCATTAAAACATTTCAGGCCGAAGATGAAATCGCTGCGATAACTTCGGCTATTGGTGCCAGTTATGGCGGCTCCATCGGATTAACAACTACATCTGGTCCGGGCATGGCATTGAAAACAGAGGCTATGGGATTGGCGGTAATGCTCGAAATACCTTTGGTTATTTGCAACATCCAACGCGGCGGTCCAAGCACCGGATTGCCTACCAAAACGGAACAAAGTGATTTGCTACAAGCATATTATGGCAGAAATGGTGAATGTCCCATTCCGGTCATCGCTTCTGCAACGCCAAGTGATTGTTTTGAAGTTGCATTCGAAGCGGTAAGAATTGCTATCGAACATATGACGCCCGTAATTCTGCTTAGTGATGGATATATTGCCAACGGATCTGAGCCTTGGAAATTCCCTAAAGCAGCAGACTTATCCAACATTCATGTTCAATTCAAAACTCAGCTCGATGCAGGTGAAGATAAATTTATGCCCTATTCCCGAAACGAAAATGGCGTAAGGCCTTGGGTAATTCCAGGAACCGCCGGACTAGAGCATCGCATTGGCGGATTGGAAAAGCAACACAATACAGGCAACATCAGCTACGATTCTGAAAACCATCAATTAATGGTAAAACTCAGACAAGAAAAAGTTGACAATATCGCTAACAATGTTCCCATCCAAAAGCTCGATAGCGGAAAATCTACAGGAAAAGTATTGGTTATTGGATGGGGAAGTACATATGGTGCCATCAAAAGCGCTTGCTTAGAATTACAACAACAAGGAGTAGAAGTGTCACATGCGCATCTTCGTTACATCCGACCATTTCCTTCAAACTTAGGTGAAATCATCAAAGGATTTGATAAAGTACTCATACCGGAAATCAACAACGGACAATTAATAAAAATCATCAGAGATATGTATTTGGTAGATGCAATTGGATATAACAAAATCATGGGCATTCCCATCACCAAAGGAGAATTGATAGAACAAATAAACAGCATGTTGTAATTGGTTTCTTTGAAAAAGAACACAAAAAAAGTCGCTAATATTTTAGCGACTTTTTTATAAATAAGATGAATTTTATTAGTTGATTCTTTGTCTTCCTAAGCTGATGCCTATTTTAATATTGAAAGAGAAAAAAGCGTCGTTATTGGTTGGGCTGCCTCTTTTTCCTCCGGGAGCAGTGGCTTGTCCGTTTTGCTCTCTGTTGTTTAATTTCAAGGCGTTGGTTAATCTTGTTCCGGTAAACCCGTTTGCAGAATAAACTGTTGGGTCAATGTAATCTTTGCTGCAATCATCTAAATAATCTGTGCTCAAAATCCTGTGAACAAACTCGGCACGTAAACTCACCAATGGAGAAAGTTCATATTTAACACCCATCCCAATTGGAAAATTGATTTGTTTCAAACTGTAAACGGGTCTGTCTGGATATTCTTTCAAACCTTGACCTTCAGTGCTCAATGGTTGTAGATCGATTAATTTATTGTCAACAAGTGTTTGAGGATTGTAAGAGTAATAACCAATACCAGCCAAAACATAAGGAGAATATCTTGGAGGCTCTTCGTCTCTATTCTCCCAATCGATGAATAAGAAATAGGGATGTGCTTCTGCCACAAAAGAAAATTCAGTGATAGTGGATTGAAAATTCAAGTTTCTATTGTAACGAGTGCGTGCGATATCAGAAACCGGAACACTGGCCAATACAGCATCATCCGCAGAAACCTTTCCGAAAGTAGCATCAATTCTTGCGCCTATAGCATTTTTATATAAGTATGAAATGAACACGTTGGTACACAATTGTGTTTTGCCATAGTTCAAATCTTTGATGAATTTCTTTCCGATACCTTGTGCTCCACCAAGATCGGTTAAGCAATTCATTGCGCCAATTCCACCACCCACTTCAAACATGCTCGCATTATCGTAATAGGAGTCATTATAAAAATAATACTGGGCAACTGCTTTGTTGGAATAGCCAAAAAACAAAGTGAATAAGCCAAGTAAAACAACAAGTCTTTTCATTTAAAATCTTTTATAAAAAATGAGTAATTTTTAGCGTTGAGAATTATACTACAAATAAAACGATTTTTATTCAATTTTATTTACTCCTTCAGAAGTTTATTGTAAAATTTACAGCTATTTTTTATTCCGCATTCAACACATTTCGGTTTTCTTGCGATACAAACATATCTCCCATGTAAAATTAACCAGTGGTGTGCCACGTGTATCAGCTCCGACGGAATATTTTTAATGAGTTGTTTTTCAGCGCTTAGTGGTGTTTTCGCAGCTGTTGTCAAACCTATTCTGGCACTTACTCTAAAAACATGGGTATCAACAGCCATGTTGGGCTGATTGTCAATAACAGAAGTGATGACATTGGCCGTTTTTCTACCAACGCCGGGCAGTTGCACCAATTCCGCTACAGTCAATGGAACTGCCCCATTGTAATCCCGATGCAATATTTCCGCCATCGCAATCAAATGTTTGGCTTTGTTGTTGGGGTAAGATATGCTTTTGATAATGGGAAACAAATCATCAAAATTGGCTTCCGACAATTTTTCTGCATTTGGATAAACCCTGAAAATGTTGGGCGTAACCATGTTTACGCGCTTATCTGTGCATTGGGCAGACAAAATAACCGCCACCAATAATTGAAATGGGTTATCGTACATCAATTCCGTTTCGGCAGCAGGCATATTTTCCTGGAAATAAGCAATGACCTGTTGGTATCTTTCTTTTTTTGTCATAAAAAAAACCCACTTTTTAAAAGTGGGTGTAAAATAAAATTATTTTCTGAGCTTAGGCAGTGAGTTCCTCAACTGCTTTTTCAGCGTATTGTAAAATATTGTTGATTGAATTTGAGCTGGGTGAAAATTGAATTGTATCTAACTCTTCTTGTGTAGTCTTTAATAAATCCAATTTTTCCTGTAAACTCCAATCCATTTGAAGTGCAGCTTTGATTGCTGTTGTTTTTTCGTTTGAAGTCTCGCCGTATAAATACTGCAATAAATCTTCTGAAGTAAATCTGTGCATAGGCAGGTTTGAGTCTTTTTGTTAAATAAATTATCCTTATCCAACAGTATAAACGATACTTTCTTTCCAATATTGTATTAACCCCTGTAATTTTTACTTTTTTTCTGTGGTTTTTACTACAAAAACCACTTCATTGTCTTTTTTCATGAGGTATTTCTCTCTTGCGTATCGCTCAACTGATTGAGCATCAGACTTTAATAAATTCAATTCTGTTCTCGTTTCAGCAATTTGATTGCTAAATTGTTTTTGACTTTTTTCTAATTCGTCCAATCTTTTTGTCCTTTCGATGATTAAGCCCCAGTCTTTAGGATCAAAAAAGCTCATCCAAATGATAAAAAAAGCCAAAACAACAAAGTATTTGTTTTTAATCAGCTGATACGTTTTTGGAATGATGCTCATTTTAAAAATTGATATTACAATGTAAGACTAATAAATTAAAAATAAATTTCAGGATGGCACTATTTTTTGCCAAACTTAATTTTTCCATTTGGATAGATTCCGCTGTCGCCCAACATTTCTTCAATACGGATCAATTGATTGTATTTGGCCATGCGGTCGCTTCTCGAAGCTGATCCGGTTTTAATTTGACCACAATTTAATGCAACTGCCAAATCCGCAATCGTGCTATCTTCTGTTTCTCCGCTGCGATGACTCATGATGGTATTGTATCCATTTTGTTGAGCCATGCTCACTGCATTAATAGTTTCCGTCAATGTACCAATTTGATTCACTTTTACCAATAAGCCATTAGCCGTTTCTTCTTTGATACCTCTTTCCAAACGGGTTACATTGGTTACAAATAAATCATCTCCAACCAACTGGCATTTGTGACCAACAGTATCTGTTAGCATTTTCCATCCCTTCCAATCGTCTTCCGCCATTCCATCTTCAATTGAAATGATTGGATATTGTTTTACCCAACTTTCCCAATATTTAACCAATTGTTCGCTGGTCATTTTCTTACCATCGCTCTTATGAAAAATGTACTTTTTCTCTTTTGCGTTCCACAATTCGCTGTTTGCCGCATCCATTGCAATACCAATTTGGCTTCCAGTTTTAAATCCTGCAGCTTGAATGGCCGTTAACACCGTTTCAATTGCTTCTTCATTGCTTTGGATATTGGGTGCAAAACCACCTTCATCTCCCACGTTTGTGCTAAATCCTTTTTTCTTCAAAACTGTTTTCAACGCATGAAAAATTTCAACGCCCCATTGCAAACCTTCGCTGAAAGATTTAGCGCCAACGGGCATCACCATAAATTCTTGGAAGTCTATTTTGTTGTCCGCATGTGCACCGCCATTCAAAATGTTCATCATTGGAATTGGAAGAATTCTAGCGTTTGTTCCGCCAATGTATCTGTACAATGGCAAATTCGCTTCCAATGCTGCAGCTTTGGCAACAGCCAAACTTACCGCCAACATTGCATTCGCACCAAGCTTTCCTTTATTTTCTGTACCATCCAAAGCAATCATCATTTCATCGATGCCAGTTTGGTCTGCCACATCCCATCCTAAAATATTGTCAGCAATAACGGTGTTCACATTTTTTACTGCTTTCAACACGCCCTTTCCACCATATACTTTTTTGTTGTTGTCTCTCAATTCTACCGCTTCATGAATACCGGTACTCGCGCCACTTGGTACAGCCGCTCTTCCGAGGCTTCCGTTTTCCGTTAAAATATCTACTTCAATGGTAGGATTTCCTCTGCTGTCTAAAATTTGTCTCGCGTGAATGGAAGCTAAATAACTCATGTTTATTTGATTAAAGGGTGATAATTAAAAGTTTATTGCAAAGTAACATGCTTTGCTATTTTTTTCAAAAACAAATTAGTTTGTTAATGATTTAAAAACAGACTCCAGGCTATTGGCTTCTGTTTGTAGGGATTCAATGTGAATGTTATTTTGCAAACTAAACGCCATCAACTGTTTTTTCAATTGTTCTGGTTGATCTGTTTCCAGTAAAAATGTTCTGTTGGGCAGTGTTTGCAATGCAATGGTATGTACAGCAGATTGCAAATCCTTCGGGTTTATTTCCTCACTAAACTGAACGAGGATATTTTGTTGCAAGTTTGTTTTTTGTTGCAAATTGGATAGGGTATCATTGGCTACAATTACGCCCTTGTTGATGATAATCACTCGGTCGCAAATGGCTTCTACTTCTTGCATGATGTGAGAAGAAAGCAAAACGGTTTTGTGTTGCCCTAATTTTTTTATAACTTCTCTGATTTCTATAATTTGATTGGGATCTAAGCCTGAAGTAGGCTCATCCAAAATAAGCACTTCCGGATCGTGTACCAATGCTGCAGCCAAGCCTACCCTTTGTTTGTAGCCCTTGCTGAGTTGCCCAATTTTTTTGTGTGCTTCGGGCGTAAGGCCAACCATTTGGATGGCATTTTCTACATTTTTTTTGATATCGCTCAAGTGGTAAATATCACCAACGAAATAAAGGTATTCCCGAACAAACATATCCAAATACAAGGCGTTGGATTCGGGCAGGTAGCCTATTTTTTTCTTGCTGAGAATACTGTTGATGTCCACTGGAATGTCGCAAACAGATATGTTGCCGGCGTCTGCGGCTAAAAACCCCGTAATCATTTTCATGGTACTGGATTTGCCTGCGCCATTGGGACCTAAGAAGCCAACGATTTCGTTCTTGCCGATGTGGAATGAGATGTTGTTGACAGCTTTTTGGCTTCCATAATTTTTTGAAAGATTCGAAACAGTTATTGACACATCTAAGGGTTATAAATTAAAAAAACAGTATCGGTAATCGAGTCCAATTATTATTTTTCACCTTGTGGAGGCCGTTGTTGCGGTGGCCTTTGTGGTCCAGCATTTCTGTTTCCTTGAGGTCGTCCGCCCTGAGGCCCGCGATTGCCTTGCTGTGGTCCACGGTTTGGACCAGCATTTGGCTGGTTTCTTTGAGGAGCACCTTGCTGTGGTCTTTGCTGGTTTCTGTTTTGTTGATCACCAGGTTGTTGTCTTTGCTGACCGCCCTGTTGTTGACCACGCTCTTTGTCTCTTCTTCTTCTGGTTGTTTTTTCCAAACTTTTCAAACTGATTTGACCAACCAAATCTGCATATTCTGGTTCTACTTCTTTTGGCTTAGAAGTTTGAATTTCTGCGGTTTCTAGTTCTTCCGGTCTGATGCCTTCTTTATTTTGCGCCTTGATCCTTTTTACGGTTTCGAGCGTTAGCGGATAATGCTTGTTGCTATCTGCCATTGTATACCACATCAAATTTTTAAAGATGTCTTTCTTTACCAAGAAAGCTCTGCCTTTTGCGAGCTCCAGCATATCGGCATCTGTAGGAAAAAATTGCAACGCATCCATGTAGGTATCCAACTCATAGTTCAAACAGCATTTCAATCTGCCGCATTGTCCACTGAGCTTGGTTTGATTGATGCTTAAATTTTGATATCGAGCAGCGTTTGTATTTACACTTTTGAAATCGGTTAGCCAAGTACTGCAACAAAGTTCTCTGCCGCAGCTGCCAATGCCGCCTACTTTACCTGCTTCTTGTCTGGCACCAATCTGCCTCATTTCTACCTTCACTTTAAATTCACCGGCATATAATTTTATCAACTCCCTGAAATCTACACGGTCATCAGCAATATAAAAATAAGTGGCTTTTTTCCCATCGGCTTGTATTTCAACCTCAGCCATTTTCAATTCCAATCTCAATTGACGAGCAATGGCTCTGCTTCTGATGAGCATGTGAGCCTCTTTGGCTTTTGATTCCAACATTTTTTCTATGTCCTGAGGAGTTGCTCTTCTTAAAACCTTTTTAATCTCCGGACTTTTTTCGTCGATGTTGTTTTTCTTTAATTGAAGTCTTACGAGTTCACCGGTGAGGTTTACCATGCCCACATCAAAACCGCCAACGCCTTCCACTGCAACCATGGCGCCTCTTTCGTAATAATGGAGTGTATTGTTTTTGAAATAATCTTTTCTGCTACCGTTGTTGAAACTCACTTCTACAATACGACAATTGCTTTCAGGATCGCTAAATGGCAGATTAGCCAACCAATCGTGAACATTCATTCTATTGCAACCACCACTTGCACAATTTCCATGGCTCTGACAACCACTTGGCGCTCCATCTTTGCTCGTTCCGCAACTTCCACAACCCATATTTTGTATGCTTTAAAATTAAAAATAGTTTGAAAAATGACTCCAAAAACCAAATTCCTCCGTTCAATCATTTTTCTAAGAAACCAAAATTACTGATTTGTTGCTAATAATATGATATATCTTAATGGTAAGTGCATGAAAGAGTATTTTGGGGTTTGCATTTCTTTCTACATGATAAGTTGCTGTGTCAAGCTCATGAATAATGGCTTCTTTTTGCTGGATATCGCAAAGTCGATTCAATCTGGAGGCAAAATCGAGTTGCGCATTTAGCAATTCATTTGATTCATCCATTTCATTTGCTTGGTCGCCCATCATCTCTAAGCGAACCGCCTGCTCTAACAAATGTGTAAAAAATTTTAAAAACTGCTTTTGTTTTTCTCTTCCAATTTTAGCAATTTCTTCAATCCACTTCACTTGTGCCACAGGCCCAGTTTTTAAAATTGAATTTAGCCACGCCCTCAATATTTGTTCCCAATTGTCTTCATTCGTTTCCAACATTTGCAAAGCTTCCCTAAAATTGCCCTCGCTCATGATGGCGATTTGATGCGCTTTATCTGCAGCCAGTTGATGTTGTTCGATTAGCGCATTTTCAATATTACCAACAGAAAGCGCGGGAATTTTTATCAATTGAGTTCTGGATAGGATGGTAGGTATAATCAGCTGTTCGTTTTCAGCAACAAAAATGAAAATGGTTTTTGCAGGCGGTTCTTCAATCAATTTTAGCAGCTTGTTTCCTTCCTTACCTAAAAACTCGGGCATCCACATGATGAGAAACTTATATTCCGATTCATAACTTTTCAAACTTAATTTTCGGGCAATCTCTTCACATTCGTGAGTGCTGATGTTTCCCTGTTTATTTTCTGCAGCTATAAATTGCAACCAATCGTAATTATTACCATAAGGATGTTCTACGATGAAATTTCTCCATTCGGTAATAAAATTTGTGGCAATGGACCTTTCATTAGCTTTTCTTGTATAAGAAGGATAAGAAAA
>Ga0114979_10001277_pt1 | contig 16899 bp, 21 predicted proteins | sample S_140625_EF_Meta_FD_87315 | JGI IMG/M metagenome (GOLD analysis project Ga0114979, IMG submission 87315) | Freshwater microbial communities from Lake Simoncouche, Canada to study carbon cycling - S_140625_EF_MetaG | ecosystem: Environmental > Aquatic > Freshwater > Lake | place: Lake...
ATTATTTTTTAACATATTTTTTGTTGGTTGTAGAAATGTTCCATATCTTTTCTTATTATTATATATTATGATGATACTTATGGAACAAATTATTTTTTAACATATATTTTTTTATTGGTTGTAGAAATGTTCCATATCTTTTCTTATTTATTATATATTATGATACAAGATATGGAACATTTTATTTTTTAACATATATTTATATAGGATACATTATATTACAATCAGTCTCTTTTTTTATAATTTTTTTATTCCAATCAATTAAATGCTTATAAGTTTCAGTTATTTTATAATTATGTCTTATATTATCATTATCAACTAATTTATAACCCTTTCTTAATTTATAATTAATAATCTCATCTATATCATTTAATCTTATTAATTTATATTTATATATTAGTGTTTGTTCTTTTGTTCGAATTCTATGCGGTTTTATATTAATAGAATAATTAATTAATATTTTATTAATATATCCTAGCAATTGTTTGTTATTTTCAATTTTAATTTGTTTCTTATTATCACTAAATAAAATATTATTTTCTTTATTAAATAATAATGACTTTTTAACATTTTCTAAATTTATCTCTACAATTTCATTACTATAAACATTATTAAATCCAATGTTATTTAATACGTCTTTAATCAGTGTTATTTTCAATATTTTTTCTTTTGTTTGATTATCAATATCAACTGATGGTATATTAATATTATTAATATCAATCATATATATGAAATTTTTAAGATGTGATTTATCAACCTTCAATATATTTTCATCTAAGATATCGACCCCGTACAATAATTTAAAAGAATGTTTTTCACAACATCGTTTTTCAATTTCTGTTGATTTATTCTTTTTTGCATTATCTATATATTCAATATATTCTTTTTGATTAATATCTTCAGCGTTTAAGATTAATTGATTTATTGTTAAACCACTGTCATCGACTTTGCTTTTCTTTTCATTTTCTAATATTTTATATGTATGATGTTTATTTATACAATATGTTAAAAAAGACGGCATGAAATAATTAAATCCTGCGTTTAATTGTTCCATTCTATTATATATATAATTCTCATCATAAGTACTTAATTTATTAGATAATATTTGTTTTCCTTCTTTTTCAATAATACATTTTGTTAAATTTATATTATCTAATAATAAAACACCTTGTTTGACTTCATCATATGAATAAAAATTTACTTTTTTTATTTGTGCTTCTGATAAATTTGATATATTAAATTGTTCATTTAAAATCATAATATTATTGTCTTGTAGTTTTCTAATTCTAGCCATCATCTGATGAAATGCCCGTGGCGTTGTGCTTCTATTACATATTATCCCATACATCTTATCAAACCATAATAAATCGAAATTGACCCCCGCTTCAATGGTTGGGCTATATATTAATATATCTACTTTCCAACTATTAACAATATTGCATAAATTTTGTTTTTCTTCATCTCCTGTTTTCCCCGTATAAATTAATATTTTTTTATCTTTGTATTTTTGTGTTAAATCGTCATAATATTCTTTACATTTTTTTGAAGACATTGAAACAATAACAATTTTTTTATCATTATTTAAATCTTTTATAATTTGTTTATCAAATTTATCTTTATTTTTTGTAATATTATAATTTTTAATATTTTTCTTTATTTCGTTTTCAATATTTATGGATTTACCAAAATTTGAAATAAATTTATAAGCACGTTCTCCCATATCTCCATCTAAACAAATTAATTTATTAGAATTTTGAATAATTGCAACCATCATTTCAAATATTTCTTTACTTTTTCCTTTGAATGTAGGGCTATTATATTGACATAATATTGATTCTATTTCATCAATTATAACCAAATCGTACGAATTAATTGCTATCTCATCGTCATAATAATTGTCATCAGTTAAGTGCCCTAAAGACTCTAATTGAATAATGAGTCTATCTGCTTTATAATCTCCGTCTTGATAATCTTTAAAATCATACTTTTTAAACGATTGTAATAAATCAGTGGTCAGTGTTTTTCGATATGATAAAAATAAAATTTTAATTGGATTATATTTTTCAATTATTTTTTTCAATAATTGCGTTTTCCCCGTATCATAAGGTGATTTAATATTTAATGACTTGATTTCATGATTATTAAAAAAATCATTAACATTATTTGATATTATACAGTTATTATCATCTAATTTATCATTATTTAAATCAATCAAATAGTCTTTACTAAATTTTATTACATCCATATTAACATTATTTACGACTTGTTTAAATTTCAATTTTTGATATTCTTCGGGATTATCTAATTTACATAAATAATGTAATAATGCTATTTGTATTTTTGGCTTAATTTTTATTGAGTCCCAATATTTTTTTACATCGTGTGGATTATATGCGCTATAATGATATTTTGAAATAGTTTGAAAAAAACTTAAACTAAATGATAATGACTTCATGACTATTGCAATGTTTATCCATTTATTAAAATTTATAAATCTATTTGGATTTAATAAATATATCATTTTTTCATTATCATTTGTTATTTTAATATTTGTAAAATCAATAACATTGTTTATAATAATATCCTCGTCTTTTTCATTTATTTGAGTAATTTTTTTTAAATCGCTTTTTTTACGATGATTTAAAATTAAATCATATATTTTAATTGGTATATCTTGAATATTTTCAATAATTGGTTTTATCTCCCATTCATATTTTTTATTATTATAAGTGGTCGGTTCAACAAATATACACCCGTTTTTACATTTAATGTCGATAGTATATGATTGATTATTATAGGTTAATGATGTGATATTTGCTGATATTTGCTTATATTGTGCTTTAGTTATAAAAAATAAATAATGAATTCCATTATTTCCTGTTATTTGTTTTGCAGTATTGATATCTATATTTTTATTTATTATATATTTGTTAAAAAATGTTAAGCCGTTTAAATGATTAGGCTTATCATCTTTATTGTCTATATCAATTGCGATGATGTACTTATCACCAATCAATATACCAGTGTTCATTAGATACCCGTTTAAATCCTCATTTATATAGCTTTGTGATGCACTTTGCCACGCTCCAGGCATCATTGATGCTACTTTCCTTCCATCTACTTCTTTTAGAGTAAATGATTGGATTATTAAATTAGATTTTTTATATATATCTAATATTGTCATTATACTTATATAATATATATTTATATTTTATTCTTTAACCCATTAATTAAATTTAATTATTTTTTAACATATATTTTTTTGATGGTTATAGAAATGTTCCATATCTTTTCTTATTTATTATATATTATGATACAAGATATGGAACATTTTATTTTTTAACATATTATTAATATTATTAAAAGGGTTAAAGAAATATAAACATATATATATTAAATGGAATATAACAACAAAAGAAAAAGAAAAGATAATATTATTTATTATAAATGTGATTTATGTTCGCATTTAACAACAAATAAAAACTCATTTAATATACATACAAAATCGATTAAACATTTGTTGAATAATTACGAAAGACATAAAAACCACGAAACCGATATTGATGATTATATAGGATTATTAATGAATCAAAAAATAGATGATTGGGACATTGATGAAAAAATGAGAGATGATATAAAAAACTTTAATATTAAATCTTTTGAATTTGATAAATTTGATGAAGATGAATTTGATGAAGAGGAATTAGGAGATTTTGAATTTAAATTAAATTAAATTAACTAATAGTTAGTGATAATTTCTTTTTAGGTACATACTTAGAACGAGATCTTTCTTTGATAATCTGATTATTAAGCATATAGTAATTTTTCATGTAATCAGTGCGATTCCTGATTCTTTTAGGAGTTTTTTTCGGTGGTTTAATATCAATAGATTGTTCAATAATTATATTATTTTCTGATATATTTAAAATTGTATCATCATGCACTTTTACTTCTTTTTTTTCATCTTCTACAAAAATGCACTCGGTCTTCTCTTGTTCTTTTTTCATAAGTTCTCTGCCAATTTTGGAATTTACACTAATCATACGATTAGTAAGTGGATTTTTAATTTTTTGTACTTCTAATTTAGTTTCTTGTAGTGTTTGAATTTGTTCTTCCATGATTGAATCCATTTTATATATAATATTACTATATATATTATATATTTAACTCATAATTAAACCCTTAATTAAAATTTAATTAATATATTATATGTATCTATTATATATGGAACAAAAAGCATTGCTTTTAGGTGGGCTTAATTTAAAGGCATCAAACCGTAAAAATAAAAGATTTATGATTACCTATAATGATATTCTTATTCATTTCGGCGATCCAAATGCTATAACATATTATGATAAAAAAGATGATATAAAAAGAAAAGCTTATATTGCACGACATTCGAAAATTAAAAACAAAAACAATAAATATGTTATCAACCTTAAAACATCGCCTAGTTATTGGAGCGCACGTCTATTATGGGATTATTGAAATATATAAAATATTATATATTACGTATTTATATTATAGTAATGAATGGATACACCGTAAAAGAATTAAAAAAAATAATTATGAATTATAAAAAATCGAACTGTCCCGCTGTCTCAAGAGGAAGACGTGATGAACTTTTAAAGATAATTAAAAATTTAAATATTAATGGTGATGAGTGTAAGTGTGAGCAATTAGAAAGAAAAAAAAAAGAACCAAAAAAAGAACCAAAAATAGAGAGACCAAAAGCGATACTCCGAAAAACGGATAAAATTAAAACGATAAAAAAAGATTCAGACATTAAAGTTAAAGTTGAAAAAGCTAAAAAAGAAGATTTAATAGGTGGAAATGATCTATTCAAATTTGTAAATTACCCTGATGATTTTTTGGATAATATAAAAATATTATATCCACGGGGATATGATATTTTAAAAATTGCTTTAGAAAAGATAAGAGTACAAAATAAGAAGGATAAATCGTTTTTTAACATTGATGATTATTTTGATAAAGAGTTTAAAAACCCGATATTTTTTAATAATAAATTTTTTAGAAATTTAATAAAAAGGGAAGATGTGGGTGCAACAAAAGAAAAACTAAAAATGTTATTTAATAATATTAATAAAAAATTTACAGATAAAGATATTGAAATACCATCATTACTCAATCCAATCATATTAACATATGATTATCCGATAACGGATATTTATGGAATAAAACGCTACCCAGGGAGAAAATATATAAAATAAAATAACTGAGTAAAAAAATGGAGGATGCAATGTTAGAATATTTATATATAAAATATTATATATATATATATAGATTATCATGAGTAAATTAAATCATTTTTTTATTTCTTATAGTGGAAACAAACGAAAAGAATGCGAGACAATATATGAAGAGATACGGGATTTATTAGATGGCGACACGATTGATACAATCATTGAACCATATTGTGGAACGTCAGCAATATCTTACTTTATATCACACAATTATCCGAATAAATTTAAGTATATTTTGAACGATAATGACGAACATTTAATAAAGATGTATGAAATATTTAAAGATCCCGAACAACTAGATATATTCATTCAACAATTGAATGAAGCAACAACAAACTTAACTAAAGAAAAATATGCATTAGAAATAAAAAAAACAACTGAACCACATTTAGCGTGGTTTATTAAACATAAAATATATTGTATAAGACATGGATTATTTCCATTAAATTATAAACAGAAAAGCTTTGATAATTTGAAAGATACACCAATTATTAGTTTTTTAAGATCTGAAGATATAACAACAAGTGTTAGAGATAGTATAGATGTAGTGGAACAATATAAAGATGATGAACGAGTTTTAATAATATTAGACCCACCATATTTAGAACTAGACAATAGTTTTTATAAAAATTCGAATACAAATGTATATGAATATTATTCTAAAAATTCGATTAGTTGTATGAAATCAAAAACACTATTAATATTAAATAATATATGGATCATAAGATTATTATTTAAAGACCATATAAAATCACAATATGATAAGATGTATCAACCAAATAAAAGAAAGGTCGAGCATTTAATTATTAAAAACTTTTAAAACAATTTGTATTATATATAAAAAAATATATTACAATTTAATTTTAGGATCATTTACAATCTTCTTTAACATGTCATAAGCATCAGCTCCTTTATCAGCCTCCTGTTTTATTAAGGCGACACTTTTAACATATTTTCGTCCAATGACATCCTGTGTTTTTCCAGCTTTTCGTTCAACCGTTTTTTTTGTATTTTGTCCTTTACGAATAGCAGTCCTTATCCCTCCACTAATCGCCTCGAGTGTATTATCCGTTTTTCGAATCGCCTTTTTTATTTTTGATTCAGTATTATCCAAAGATTTGTTTAATTTTGATTTGGTATTATCCAATGATTTATTAATTCGTTTTCCGATTCTAATTTTAGGTGGCATGTATATATAATATTATATATATATAAAAAAATAAAAATAAAAATATATATATTATATATATATTATATAATAGAATGTCTTCAAATGCTTCAGATACAATTTCAGGTGGATTTTATGTTCCAGATAGTCTTAAATTCTATGTTAATAAACTAAGCTTTTCTAAGAATAGGGTTAAATTACAGGCATTATCGTCTCAAGTTGCAAACCCCAACGGACAGATTATAGTGCGTCTTCCCTCGAACACGATGCTAAACATGGCATCCCTTACGATGACGGGTAGCGTACGGGCATCAATCGCAGCAGCGGCAGATAACGAGGGATGCGCCTTACCTACTAACCTCGATTATTCCTTCATTGAGAGCATCAGCATCATAGCAAATGGAGGCGTAATCAGTCAACCTTTCTTAAATTACAAATTGATAGCAAACGTGCTCAACGACGTATACGGCGGTGATGAAAAAATTGATAATCGTGCGGCACTTCAGGGGTCTCGACCATCTTTACTTTATGATTATCTAGCGATTTCAACAGCACCAGCACCAGGAGCGGCATCTGCATACGTACCGTTCGCGATCAACTCGTGGCTATCTCCACTCCAATCTATGAGTCCAAGCTATATCAACACTAACTTGCTCGGTGATTTAGAGCTTCGAATCACATTAACTGATACAAGCGTGATTCAGAGCGGGTCAACTGCTTTACCAGCCGCAGTTGGTGCAAACGATACTGCAGGTGGGGGGCAAGTAGCAGGCTTACAAGCGAGATGTTCTTATGATATGAAGGATATTGCATTCTACATTGAAACGGCGAGTATTCAATCTAATATTTTAGATCAAGCGATAGACTCAAAATTACGAAGCGGAGAACCAATTAATATCCCATTTGAAAATATTTTTTCATTTCAACAGACGAATAACGGAGCAAGCTTTAATCAACGTTTTAGTGTTTCATCTCAGAGCATCAATAAAGTTATAGCAGTCACGCAATTACAAGCAGACGTTGTAAACGATGGTACTCAAAAAAGGTTTATAAACGGGGTACCTCAGGCACTACGAAGAAACAGTAATGGGGCGCAACAGTGTCAATTTTCGATCAACAACCAGTACTCTCCTAACTACCAAATCAATTCGGATCTTAACAGTGCATTTGATTTCGGACTAGGAACATTCGGGGCGAATAGTAGCAGAAATTATCAACAGTCGTCAGGATTGTTAGAAACAGTGGCGGCACTAGACACTCCCGACTATGATTACGAGAGTAGTCACCACAAACTATGTAGCACTACTCAGATGCCGATCGAATTAGGATTGAATGCGCCAACCATCACGGCGGCTGTAGCAGGTTTATCACCAGCAAAGCAAGTCGCCGCACCATTATTACTGGCGGCGAATAATAACACATATTGGTTTCCATATACATATCAGTCACCGATTGATACGTACTTGTTTGATAAGTATGTGGTTGCAACGTCTTTCGATTTACATTGCGATTCGTCACGACTAATTAGTGGAGTTAATACCCTCGGTTCAAACTCCCAGCTATTCTATAATGTAGTTGGGGGAGCATCAGTTGGAGTAGTTCCAGCGGCATCTGTATCCACTATTTTTGTTTTATGTACTTCGATGATTCAGGTATATGCTGGATCTCAGTTAAAAATTATTCAATAAATTATTTAGTCCATTTCATCGACTAATTGTTGAATTGCGATTCGTTGTTCGTTTTCCATATAATTATTATCTTCATTCATATCATCATATTGTGGTTCATCTTGTGGTCTATCTCGTGGAGTTATATCTTGATTGATAACTTGTTCTAAACTACTCGTACTATTATTTATATTATTAAATATAAATGAATCCCATACTCGCCTGGTTGATCCATCAACGAATTGAGAATTAGTATTATATGGAAACGTTTGACTATTTTGTGTTGTATAATTAATTTGTGAATCTTTTAAATTATATGGTACCCACATGTTTGGTTTGTAATGATTACCTCTATTACCTCCATTAGATGATAGCATTTTATTGTTTAACCAATCATTACCGTTAATCGGATTGTTCGTGTTATAATTACTATTACTGTTATCGGTAAATAGTGTTCCAAATTGTGTTGGTTGAATATTATTATTATATCGTCCCACTTCAAAAAATGTAGTCGGGTTATAGTCTATTTTCGGTATAGTTGGTTTATTAAAAATAGATCCATTTCCAGAAAATCCGCTGATCGTATTGATTGTCGTATAATTATCTTCTTGTTTAATTGGAATGTTCATATATATATATAATATATGTGAACATATTAATTTTTAATTTTATAATAAATTACGTTGTTTTCTTGATGCATCAATATCGGCGAGTCGATTAACTTGTCCTAATAACAAAGCAGAACGAGGGTCACTTTGTAATTTTTGAGTTAATGCCCCTCCACTCATATTATCCACGGTCCCTAATAAAGTGCGTACAATAGACGCTCCTTTACGAATTATTGTACCTATACGTCGTCCAGTGTTTTTAAAACGTCGTCCTAACTTTTTGAAATTTGGTTTTATCATGTATATATATATATTATATTATATTATTTTTTATTTATAAATGACATTTTTTTTAATTGTAATATCTCATCTAATGTTTTTTGTGTTCCTATATTTGTCGCTTGAACTACAATGTCTATTCGTATCGTGAAACTATAATTTTTGCGGGGCGTTATTTCGGTGAATTGCTCGTTGAATAGTGTGAATGAAAGGTTGTCTAAATATCTATTGGTTATAATTGTTGAAAAATTAGAATTGATGTCATAAAAATAAATTGTTGAAAATGGCGGATTTGCGGTTGGTATTTTTGCAATAATATTTGATGTCGTAAAAACATTATCGATTTGTGTGTTTCCGTAATTTTGACAACTGTTGTTAATTACCATATATAAATTTTGAATGCCAGGGCTCATTGTTATTGGTAGCGTGCTTTCAGTTTGTAAAGCAGTTCCTGGTATATTTAAAGTTAAATTAATAGTCTCATTGTCTTCAAAGCCCATCATCTCGTTTAATGATTCAATTATATCAACACCTGTAGCGTTTAAAACTACATTTCTATTAAATTCAAAAACTATTGAACCTATGACGATAAGTGGCTTTGGTGTTGCTATATATTTCAATCTATTTGTGTTCGGGATATAACTTATCACATATGTGTATAAAGATGATGCAACATTTAATTTGCTAGTTAGTTCAAAAATAAATGTGACTAAATTATAGTTGCCTATTTCTATTTCTATTAATCGGTTTATACCGTTTTCAATCAATAAAAATTTATTATTAAAAACCTCCGTTTGATAAAAAGTATATTCCATAGACATCTCATTCAACGTAAGTCGTATTTTTTCATCGCCTACTGCTATTAAATTATTTGGAAATGTAAAGATAGGTCGCCCTAAACTACCTCCGCTTCTATACCTTGTATCTAAAAAGAATAAATATGTTTTTTTTATCTCATAAACCATATATATATATATATATTCCTATATAATATATATATATGTAATATTAATTTAATTTAACTATATTTCTCAGATGGTTTATATATAACAATTGTAAAATAAATCGCATCTATATATCCAGTCGGGATTATAATTCCATCTTGGTCTAAAACTCTTATTTTTAACGTCCCGTTTGATAATGCATTTGGGTTGTTTATCATCTCATATAATAATGCACTCTTATCATATACACGATCTAAACCATAAACAACGGGCGTGACGGCGGCAGAGTCCTCGACTGATGGCACTACAATTAACGGTAATCGACTAAATATAGACGAATTTCCCGTATTTGTGTTAAATGCATTTGTGTAAGAACTATAATCAATATATGGTGGTAAATTGAATGATTGTAGTTGTATAAAAGACGAATCACTCCAAAAATCTCTCCGTTGAGCACTCGCAGTAGATGGTCTCAGCATAAAATTTTCAACACCTAAATAAACTTTATTATTTAATTCTTGTTGAGATATATTAACCTTACATGTTAAAATCGGTTCAGAACCAGCTACGTAGACTCTAAATATTGTTCCATTATTCCATTCCATTATATATTATATAATATATAAATATATTATTATTCTTTTTCAATAATCCATTTGTCTCTAATACCATTATTTAAATCATCTACACGAGCCTTTAAAATAATTGTTTCATCTTTACTAACCAGTTTTATATGGACATCTTCAGACGGTTTCAAACTCTCTCCAAAATCTATATTATATTTATTTATTTTATCTCTTGCAATTGGATCCCGTGCAATATCATCATATTCACCTTTCTCTTTTATATCAACCATATCATTTATAATCTCGTTTTTTTTATATGTATTTAACTTTTTATTCCAATCTAGATCACCGTATGTTTTTTTTTCATATTCACTTAATTCAATATTTGATTTTATTTTATGTTCAACTTTAATGTATTCTTTATAATCGGGGTATTTGATACAAAAATCAATAATAGATTCAACCAACCAATCTGGCTTATCTTCTAAATTTTTAAAATTACTTTTGTAAAATGCAATCGCTTCTTGTTTCGTTGAAAAATAATCACCCATTCTATAATATCTATAATATACTATACTATATTATTTTATTTATATCTAATTTTTTATTAAAGTTTTTTCTAAATCCCTCATTACAATCTATATATAAAAAATCATAAGGTTTATCCATTGTCGCATAATCATATAATTTTAAGAATTCTTCGGGCGTATATTGACCATTACACGTGTCTGCAAATTCTAATATCATTTTTTTGGATTTACACGGGAAAAGCATCATTACTCTACTATTCAAACGAATTGATCGTGGACATAATTTATATGCTTGTAATAAATTAAATACTGACATTTTATAATGACGATTTTTCATTTGTAAGCCTATAAGCTCTCCCAATGATGATCCATTTGAATAGATAGGTGTCGACCCCATATCATCAATAATAAGCATACACGTGGGGGGTATTTGATGCTTAAATACCTTTTTATCATTAGGCTTACAAAAATCATACTTCAATATAAACTCCACATCTTTAAAGCCATATATTGCATCTTCTTCTTGATTATTTTTTAAATATTCAATTGCTTTTTCATATATTTTTTTATATTTTAACCAATCCTCGAAATTAATAAGTCTTTGTTTTTGTCGAAATATAATCTCACGAATTAAACCGTGATGATAATCTTGATATTCTTCATCAAATTTTATTTTTAATTTATTGTATTTCTTTTCTCCTCGTTTTCCCCGTTCTATATCAATACATCCCGTTGGGGATATTAATATATATACATTGTAATATGGTTTTAATTTTTCTATTAAGTTTATTACGGCATTGGTCTTACCACTACCACTACTTCCAACTGCTAGAAGGGAAAAAAAGCCCTGTGGAAGTCCTTTCGGTATTTTCATTTTATAATCATCTATAACCTCAATTTCATTATTTTCTAAGTCATTCAAATGCTCTTTAATATATACGTCTTCAATCATATTAATATACATATATATTATTTTGGAAATATCTGGTTCATTATAAACTCTCGTTTAATTAAAGATAGTTTGTCGTTATATTGTTGTTGTAATAGTGCATCGTCGTCCTTTTTTTCAACGTCCTTAATCGTTAAATCTTCAAACACTGTTTTTTGAATTGGTTTTCTTTTTTTCTTATAAATCACCTTTTCATCATCACTATCTGAGTCTGATTCGGTTATATATACAATTTTCTTTTTTGGTTTTGGTTTTGTTTTTTTAATATAAATTGTTTTAACTTCCGGTTCTGCTTCCGGTTCTGGTTCTGGCTCTGGTTCAATAGTTTTCTTTTTTAAATCTTTTAGTTGTTTATCTATAGTCAGGTTCTTTTCTAATTTTTTTAATAATTTAAGTTCAACTTCTTTTTTTTTGTTTTCGGTTGTTTCTTTCTTTTTTTGATTTAATTTAATCTTTGCGATTTCTCTAGCCTTCTTTAAATTCTCCAACTGTTTTTCACTCATGATTCTTTTAGGTTTTGTAAATGGCATAATAACTTCCTCTTCATCACTTAAGTCTTCATTAATATTATCAACAATAGTGTCAGTGATCATTTTCTATATATAACTATATTATATAATAATTTTTTATAATTATCTATATTATAATATATATAGAATGTCAATAATAAGTTCAATTTATAACCAAGGGACTGGATTAATTACTCCTATTAGTGAGGGACAACTTCCTATAATTGTAGATGATCTCACGGTAAATGGCAATTTAAGCGTTTTAGGGACATCCAATTTAGTGGGCAATGTATCATGTGGAAATAATTTAATAGTTGCTCAAACAACAACAACACAAAATTTGATTGTTAATAATAATTCAATAATGACAAATGGCATAGGACAAAATAACTCTGCATTAATTAAACTGCCCTTAACTACTGGTACTAATAATCAAGTGTTATCCATCTTAAACGACGCTGTTAATCCAAAAACAACACAATGGATCACACCAACATCTATTAATAATTATGTTCAATATGACACAGGGACATCTAAATTACAAAATAATGTTTTATCGGTTGTATCTAATATAAACGATTTAACCGTTGATAATAGTATAGGTATAACTGGACAAAGATTTACTCTACCAAATAACACAACAACGGCTCTTAATAATCAAGTGTTATCCATCTTAAACGACGCTGTTAATCCAAAAACAACACAATGGATAACACCAAGTGCCGCACTCACGCCAACAACGAGTACATCTCAGACGGTATCAACTGTTAGTGGGGTAATAACAAATATAGTGACATCCCCATTACTTCCAGTTGGTACATATATTATAAGTTATGATACGAGCGCCCAAAATACATTAACCAGGACATTTACTTCTGTTCAAACGTGCATCGGATTTTCTCCAACATCGTTTGCTAGTGCAATCAATGGTCTATTCACATCCTCATTTGTTTCAACAATCGCTCTTCCAGGCAATATTAGAGAGACAGGATGTAGTATTGTAGAAATCGCCGTTTTTCCAGCACAACTTTATCTGAATGTTTTTAATGTTTTTACGGGGGCTAATTATAACACAAATGCTACAATAAGAACTATAAAAATAAACTAAATATATGTATATATATATATATGGCGAAAAGACAAAAACCAAAAAGAAAATATATTAAAAAAATAAAACATCAAATTGGACGTGATTTAGTTTTGGATACGGTGGGAACTAATCAATTAGTAAATTATAACAATCTCGTTAATCTATTACAAACAAATGTTATAGTAGATGATACAAAAATAAAAAGATATAAAGAAAATTTAGGGGAACAATTGAATAATCAACAATATAATAATGATCCAAATTATCAATATCAGCTTAAAAAATCTAGTAAGCAATTATATAATGATATTAAAGAAAGTATATTTAAAGGAGATGAATACGAGCCTCCATCTACGCCAAAAAAAAGACAATCAAAATCAAAATTTAAATACGATGATACACCATTAACACCGTTTGAATTAAATCTTAAGGCACAAACAGAGGAAAATATAAAAAGAAAAACACCAAAAAAAGAAGGTCCAACTATTCGTCAACAGGTAGATAAATTTTTATCTGATATGAGCGAGCCAGATTCAAAAGGGAATTATAAAATTTTAACCCCTAAATTAATAAATGAGTGGAAACAACGTTTTATTCATTTGAAGGGATTTAAAGAGGATCGGGATTTAGTCGATAATTTTCCAACATTAGTTCGTTCATATTTTGATGAACCGGATCAAAAACAAAAAGATAAAATTAAAAGAGATGTATATATATCCAAAGATAAACAATATAAACAAGATAGAGAAAATAAAAAAATATATGATGCTTTTTTATTTAGTTGATAGTATGTGTATTATAAGTAAAATCAAATGATGATATACGATATACATATGATGTATAAGTATATCAACGTGATACTGCGTGGCGTATAAAATCATATCAATTAATTGATATTATTAAATTATAACCGAGTTTGTTTTTTTCATCTCTTTTAATTGTTGTTCGTCATAATCTTCTTCTGTTACAACATCACGTAATATATGCACTCCGTAGCAATCAATTGATGCACATTTTGATTTATAGCACATGCTTATAAGCTTCATCAATAAGCCTGTGATGGATGTTATTAGAATAATAATTAATGGTTCAGTAAGCATTTATATATAACGCATATATATATAAATAATATTATTAATTTTTTATATATTCTAGATGTTGTTTTAAACCATGCCCCATTTCATCTGCGGTTTTTTCAATTTCATTTAATGTATTTATTTTTTTATGTTTTTCTGTAATATAACTATGTCTTAGAATATTAATTGATGCCTTTCTATTTAGTATTTTATTAAGTCTTTGTGTTAGTTGTACATTTGTTAATTTATTATAATTTGAATCAAATAATAAATAATCAGTTGGATTGATTTTGATCCATTTTTTAATAATTCTATTTAATGTATTATTCATTTTTACTTTTTGTCTCCCTTTGAATTTAAAAGTTTTATAAATATTAAATGTAAATTCATTTTTCTTCAAATAATTATCTGTACTTTCGTCATAATTTTTTATTTTTAATTCTGTCCAATCAATAGATCTACGAGGTGCTATATAATATCCACTCACCAAACATAATATAATATAATCTTGTATGTCTTGTAAATTAAATATAGATAAATGTTTTAACTTATATATATGTTTTATATTGGTTTCTAACATATTTATAATATTTTTTAATTCGTATTGTTCAATCCAATTGTCAGTTTGTTTTTGATTTTTTTCTTGTTTTGATTCTTGTACATTATGTTTTTTAATATCTTCAATCATTAAATTTTTATAATCATCTTTGTTTGTAAATACGTATAATGCTGATAAATAAGTTTTTCTTTGTGATGCTTCTTTATTTTTTAATAAATATTTTATAAATATATCCGTGTCATTATATTTATTAACATCTATTTCAATATCATCTGGATATATTTTTTTATATAAACTTTGTAATATACTAATATATGTTTTTTGTGATGATTCAATTAATTGTGGTCTATTTTTTATCAAAATGTTTTTTATATCCATCTATATATATATATTATATAAAAAGTATTTATTTAACTTAATATTAATTAATCATTGAATAAATTATATGCATAAATAAATATTGGTTATCTCTGTAATCATATGCTCTAATATACGCCTATGATACGTCATTGTTTCTATTCTAAAAAGATTTAATATAAGATCGTTTTTTCGTACCCATATAAATGCTTTTTCTTCTTCTGTAAAATTATTTATGAGATATTTATAAAATTGATTAGATGCCTCTTGTCCAGTTAGATACCTACCATTTTTATTTATAAAGTGTAAATAATTACGATGATGTTGTGGTTTAATTACTTCATACCGTGATGGAAATTTTAATATACCATATTTATATAATATATGTAATATGTAATCAAATTTAACGATGAATGCTTTATTTTTAATTATATCGTCGAGTTGATGCATAATATTATATCTATATATAATTATAAACATTTAATATAATGTATCCTATACAAATATATGTTAAAAAATAAAATGTTCCATATCTTGTATCATAATATATAATAAATAAGAAAAGATATGGAACATTTCTATAACCATTAAAAAAATATATGTTAAAAAATAATTAAATTTAATTAAATGGGTTAAAGATTTCTTACTAATATATAGTAATAATAAAATATTAATATATATTATAATAAAATGGAAAAATACACGGTCGTTCAATTAAAAGAAATAATTAAAAATCATAATAAAACAAACTGCCCTGCAATATCAAGAAAGAGAAAAAATGAATTATTAGAAATTATAAAAATATTAAATATAGAATTACCTGTAAAAAAGATCGAAAAAGAAAAAAAACCAAAAAAGATAAAAGATAAAAAACTACCCCCCCTTTTAATCAATAATGTTACTGAGGGTAGTTATTCAGATTTAAGATTTAAATATAGAAATCATCCCGCACAACAAATTCATGAAGCATTGGAAGATCTTCAAAAAGGAGATTATGAGGATGAAAAAAAAGCAAAAAAAGATATAATTTATTTAAAAAATCTTGTAAGATCGGACAGAATATATGATGTATATAATCAAATAAAATATAAAGGACTTCCTTTGTATGAGTGGAATAGAAAAGGAAAATTTAATAGGATAACCAATAGAATGGAATAAAAAATATATGTTAAATAAATTTGTTCCATAAGTATCATCATAATATATAATAAATAAGAAAAGATATGGAACATTTCTACAACCAACAAAAAATATGTTAAAAAATAATTTGTTCCATAAGTATCATCATAATATATAATAATAAGAAAAGATATGGAACATTTCTACAACCAAC
>Ga0114979_10001279_pt1 | contig 16893 bp, 9 predicted proteins | sample S_140625_EF_Meta_FD_87315 | JGI IMG/M metagenome (GOLD analysis project Ga0114979, IMG submission 87315) | Freshwater microbial communities from Lake Simoncouche, Canada to study carbon cycling - S_140625_EF_MetaG | ecosystem: Environmental > Aquatic > Freshwater > Lake | place: Lake...
ACAACATGGACGAATACCGCTACGCCATCGAAAGGATGGAGCCGAGGCATTACCTGAGTGCTAGTTACTACGAGCGTTCGCTCACGAGTCTGGCTTCGCTGTGTGTCGAAAAAGGCCTCGTGAGTCGCGTAGAACTCGAACGCCGCGCGGGCGGCGTTTTTCCACTGGCCCGACCCGTGGTCGCTGGCCGCGCCAACCAACCTGAACGCGAGCGATTTGTGGCGGGCGATCTCGTTCGGGTTCGCTCAGCCCATGTCTCTGGCCATGTGCGGATGCCGGGCTATATCCGCGGCCAGATCGGTCGGGTCGTCAGCGAATCGCCGCCGTACCCTTTTCCGGACGCGCACGCGCACGGTATCGACGCACAGACTGAACCTACCTACGATATCCAGTTCGATAGCGTGGATCTTTGGCCGGATGCTGCCGAGCCCGCCAAGGTGCATGTTGCAGTTTTTCAAAGTTATCTGGAGCGTGCGTCCGGGCGCTGAAAGCAGGCTGAAGGTCAGTTCAAGTTAAGCGGAGGGTCTGTAACGATGGCGAAGATCCACCCTGATACTTATAAGGTCCTACCGGGGACCACGCTGCGGCTTGATCAAGTCGCGACGCTTGCAGACCCTTTTTACCGATCCGAGAAGCACTACCAGAAGCGCCTCGCGGCGCAGCGCGCAGAACTCGACAGCCATCAGGAACTACTCTACGCCACCCGCCAACAGTCGGTACTGATGATCTTTCAAGCGATGGACGCGGCCGGCAAAGACGGCGTAATCCGTCATGTCATGTCGGGGATCAATCCGCAGGGCTGCCAGGTCTTCAGCTTTCAGCACCCCAGCGATGGGGAGTTAAAACATGACTTTCTCTGGCGCTATGTCAATTGTCTGCCAGAGCGGGGTCGGATCGGTATTTTCAACCGGTCTTATTACGAAGAGGTCCTGATCGTACGCGTGCACCCTGAGATCCTGCGCTCGGAAGGCGTTCCCGGAACCAGCGACCAGGTGTGGGAGCAGCGTTACCAATCAATCTCATCGCTTGAACGACATCTATGCCGCAACGGCACACAAATCCTCAAATTCTTTCTGCATCTTTCTGAGGAAGAGCAGCGAAAACGCTTGCTTGAACGATTCGAAAACCCAGCAAAAAACTGGAAATTACAGCGATCGGACCTCATCGAACGACAATTCTGGCCTGCGTACCAAAAAGCCTACGAAGCCTGCATCAGCGCAACGTCTACCGAGGAAGCACCCTGGTACGTGGTGCCCGCGGATGACAAAGAGAACGCGCGTCTCATCACTTCGCAGATCATCCTTGATCTGTTTGAAGGCCTTAATCTGCGCATGCCGGTGGCAGACAACGCCCGCCAAAAAGAACTCGAGTCGATCCGTGACGCGCTGCTAGAGCCTACACGCCCATCTTGAAATACTTGTCCGGCGATACGCGGATTGCGGCTCCGGTCGGACAGGCGCGCACACACGATGCACCACCTTCGATCCCGCTGCACAGATCGCACTTGACGGCCTTCTTGAGCGCATTTGGATCGTAGTCGGGCTGGCGCTTACCAGGCGCAGCACCCAAGCCAAACAACAACCAGGATAAACCGCCACCTTGCTTGGGTGGCTTTTGTACAGCCATCTGTATGACGCCGTACGGACAGTTACGCTGACAGTTACCGCACCCGATACAGGAATCTCCAATCAACACCTCACCGCTACTTGAGCGGCTGATCGCGTCGGGGGGGCACTCCTTCATGCAATGCGGATGTTCGCAGTGGCGACACGCGGAGGGCACATGGATGTTCGCGAACGTGGGCCCAAGCTCACGCCGCAAACGCGAGGTGCCATCATGGGTCTCAGCGCAAGCGACTTCGCAGTTATTACACTGCACGCACAAGCTCTCATCAATCAACAGAACATCTGAGGCTTCGCCGATCCCCTGACCCAGCAAGAAGCGCATCAGATCGCCTTCACGACCCGTACTATTCTCCAGAACCACGTTCTTTTGAGTGCGGGCAAGAACCTGTTTCTCGATCGACGCCCGCCACTTTGGATTGGCGGCAATCTGCTTCTTCACGCCCTCGGCGCCGAGCACCAGGATCTCGGTCAAAACCGTGGCGGTAATCGTGGCCGATCGTGGCGCGTCGTTCAGAAGCGCCATTTCACCAACATAGTTTCCGGCTGACACGTAGGACAGAATCTTGTCCTTGCCGTCGATGACTTTGGATACGGTCACCGAACCACGCCGGATGAGGTAGAGCCCGTCCGCCTGGTCCCCGTCTCGGGCAATCACATCATTGGTATTGAAGCGACGCAATTCAACGCCGCCCGCCATCAATGCATCCACCGCGTCGGGCCCCAGCATGGGTCCGAGATAATTAAATATGGCGTTACGAACGAACTTCTCGTCGGTCTGCTTGCGCACATCCTCAACCGAAGAAATCAGTTTAAGCATCGTCCGCCGAGGGGTCTCGAGCAGCACGCAATCGGCACCCGCACGAACCGTTGCCGTCCGCCGCCGCCCGGAGATCAATCCCATCTCGCCAAAGTACTGGCCGGCTTTCAGGTTGAGAATGCTGGGTTTGGCGCCCACGTCATTGCCTTTGAGCTCGACATCGACCGAACCCGCCACGATCGAGTAAAACGTATTGGTGTAGTCGAGTTCCTTGAAGATGACCTCGCCAGCCCGCGGCGTCAGCAGCGTCGAGTCGAGCATGAACTCGCGCATCTGCAGCTTGGACATCTCCCGATAAAGCGGGACGCTACCCAAAATGAGATCGATCACCTGGGACACCGCCATCCCTGGTTTCCAGCCCTTGAATTTCTCGCGCAGCAAGGGTTCATCGACAGGCTCAACCGGTTGGCCCGCGATCGTCTGTACGACCTCGTAACCCTGGTTCATCGCCTGCTTGATCAGCGGATAACCACCCAGTGCGCCGACAATGTAGAGACCTGGAACATTTGACTCGTAGGACTCGGACAGAACCGGCACCGAACTCGGGTTGGCGTTCGGGAACACAATCCCGAAACTCTCTATCAGCTTGCGCGGTGGGATCGCGCCGAGACGAGCGATGATGCGATGGCAAGGGACGACTGTTTCGCCATTAACCCCGCTATAGACATACTTCAGCGGTGTTGGGCCGTCGGATTCTTCGACGCGGAGCGAGTTGGCGCTGTAACAGACCGTGACCTTGCCGGCCTTTTCAGCGGCGAGGATCAGGGTACGGTTACCGTCTTTACAAAAATTGAATTCTTCTCCACGGTTGACCATGTAAACCGTGTTCTGGTTCGCCAGACCCAATGCGTTTTCGATACCGGCATCGCCGGCCCCGATCACGACAATCGTCTCGTCCTTGAACTCATCCGGGTCTGCCAAGGTGTACTGCACCCGCGGCAAACTTTCCCCCGCAGTCCCGAGTTTGCGGATGTTGCCCTGGAGCCCGATGCCCAGAATCACCGCCTTGGTGGTGACCGCGCTCTCGTCCTCGCAGGTCACCGTGAAGGCCCCCGTCTCGGGGGATTTGACAATCGCTTTGACGCGCTTGCCGTAGGCGATATTGACCTGCTGAGCACCGAGTTCGGTATCCCAGGTCGAGAGCAGGAATTCGCGCTTACCCGCCGAAAAGCTCATGTCGCTGCGCAGGGGAAGAATCCCCGGCTCGGCCATCACATGCTTGCCTTTTTGATACTTAAAAATCGTATCGGATGCGTGTTTTTCAGCCTCGAGCAGTACGTGGCGCAACCCCAACGCCTGGGCGCGTGCAGCGGCAGACAGGCCAGCGGGCCCCGAGCCCACGATGACGATGTCATAGTCGGCCGGACCGCCAGCGACCGAGGCTTTGGCAGGGGTGCTCGATTGGGTCATGATTATTTTGCCTGGGCAGGAATCAGGGCGCGCATGGCTGCCACTTCGGTCAAAAACTGCTCGCCACGGAACTTATCTTCATTGGCCAGCGCTTTGCGCATACTCGTCAACCGCTGGGTGACTGGCCCGGAAGCAGCCAGTCCGCCCTGCTTGATGAGCGACGAGGTCAGGCTCGAAATCGAGAAATAGGCCTGCTCGGCACCCGCGTAATTCGCGTATTGGTTCGCGCTGGTTTCATCGAGTAAAGCCAACAGGATATTGCGCAAAACGGTTGCGTCAAACGTCTCCTGCTCGAATCGATTCATGTAGCGACCGATCGTTGCCGAGAGATTTTTAGCGAGCGCGACTGGATCGGCCGCACGCTGATCGGCACTGCCTGCGACCGCATGATGCACTTGGGAAACCTGTCGATCAAAGGCCGCGGAGTTGGCTGGATCGATCACGCGGACAATCGCACGCAACATCAACAAGTTGTTGTCATTCAGATTGACCCGACCCGATCCGACTCCGAGTCGCAGCGAGGCCTTTTGTTCGGACATCGGGTGATGGCAGGCGTGGCAGTCGAACAGGACCAGCTCCGGGAACAATCCGTCGCGCCCACGCTTGGAACTTCCCAACGTGTCCAGCAACTGCTGCGAGGCGTATGCCTGACCAATGGCCCAAAGGCGCACCGGGTTGTACTCGCCTTTGCGCCGGACGTAGTCGGTGTCGACCTTGTAGTGCGCCGGCTCGAGTGCCCCGAAGGTTTCAATCTCAAAGGCCATTCGCGGATGCCCCGCACCCATGATGCGATGGGTGACGAAGCGGTCGTCATTACCAAAATGACACGACAAGCAGAGCTTGGCCTGCTCGACCGGACGCGATGTCGGATAGAGGCCATTGGCGACGTTCTCAGCGTGAGGCACATTGGCGACGGTGTGCGACGTCACCCATTTTCCGGCCGGACCGTGACAGCCTTCGCAACTGACGCCATCGGAGACCACGTGGCGGGGCCCGCGATTCTTCGCATCCGGGTTGTGGGAATGGCAATCAAGACAGATCTTCGACTCATGTGCGGGCTGCGCCAAGCCGAGATTTTTGGCAATCCGCTGCGACTGCTTGTTGAGCAACACCGTATAAGCCTTCGCATGCCGATCGAGCCGCGACCAGGTTGTGTACTCGTTCTGCAGCACGTTGGACTCATTCCAGGGGGCGATCGACCCGTGGCAGGTGCTGCTGGCACAGTTGATGGTCCCGATCGTCTGATCGGTGGCGACGTTGGGCAGAGCGGCCGGAGCGGCCTGCAAACTGTGCGTGAGCACCAGGCCGAGCACCAGGCCTGCGCGCCGGATCCAATGGGTCAATGAAGGGCTCATGTTCACTTTGTCCTCTGGTCTGCGGTTGCGGCAAGCTTGCCACGCCCGGTTACGAAATCATTCGGTCCGCTGTCATCCGTCACGGTCCAGATGCGGCCATCGGGACGCATGTAGAGCCGCTCCATTTCTTTCGCTACGAATGGACGGGAGCCAATACGGCCGAACACCGCAATCTGACCACCAGTTTCGTCCACTGCCCGGTCCCGATCCAGACCTTTTGAGAGGCCCAGAGCAGCAGACTGGGTCTTGCGCCAGGCAATCAGGTAGGGCTTGGGATCGGGTGAGAATCCATAGAACCGTGGCTGCGTATCCGGCGCCGTAAGCTGAACGACCTTCAGACCATTCTTCCCGTCAGCCACATACGCAAAGAGCGACGCGTTGGTAGATCCGACGACCACATCCTGTACGTCGTTCATCTGCCCACCGGCGGTGAACAGTTGATACAGGCGCGGCTCGGTGGGCTTCTCCACATCGATGATCGCCAACCCCTCCGAACCACCCGCCACATAGGCGAAGGTCCGCGCAACATAGAGCTTGCGAGCGTCCTTGAGCGGCACGCTGGCTTTCTGCAAGATCGGTTTGGTTGGGGTGGTGAGATCAATGACTCTCAGCCCGGTTTGATCCGTGACAAACAAATAACGGAACTGCAAAGCCGACGCGCGTACATCCGTCATTGGCACCGTCGCCACATGTTGCGGCTCAAGTGGTTTGTCGATGTCAATGATCACCAGACCCGTTGGCGTCGAAACATAGGCGTACTTGCCACCCAGCGTGATGTGGCGCGCGCCATTCAATAGTCCTTTTGGATTCCAGGTCGCGGCCCTGGTCAGGAAGTTGTTCTGCGGATCGCCATCGGCCAAGGTATCGACATTGGTCACGATCAAGCCTTCCTCGGCATCGGTGATGAAGGCGTAGTGGTAGCTCGGATGGAAGGGTTGCTCCTGATTGGTGATGCGCATCAGATCACCCTGATTACGCGAGGGCGCAATTGGTTGATTGGTGGGTAAGGCCATACAGGTCGCATTCTTCGAGGCGATGTGAGTGTTCTGGCCGAGCGGCGAATACGGCGCGGTAACGATGCGCTGCGACACCCCTTTATTCGCAATATTGGCCGTGTCATAGACCCGGAATCCGCCTTTGCCCTCCGCCACAAACAGATACTCCCCACGCAGTTGCAGGCAACTGACCGGCCCCTTTGTGATGTGGTTGTGAGACTCGGCCAGCTCCTGCCTGCGGTCCTGATGTTTCTTGTAATAGTCCGGATACGCATAACGCTGGAGATAGCTGCCAATCACGGCCTGCGGCTCATCCCACTCGGTGACCGTCGTCGCTTCAACATGTTCGCTCAAACCAATCCAGGCGTTATGACCCACAAAATTGACGAAGTTCGTTCCCTGCAGGAGCAACTGGGCCATGATCGCGTTGTTATCGTTTTGAGAAGAAATGTGGCAATCGCTGCAGGTCTTGGTCTCTTCTTTGCGCTCGGTGTGCGGATAATGAGGCGCGAACGCCTGCGAGGAATGGCCGCTGGCCGCGATCGGGGGCTGCTGGATGTAAAGCTTCTCGCGATTGATGTTGGTTGACGAGAGGATGAGGGCAGAACTCGAGCGCACCGGGGTGATCTTGTTGCCCTTTACAGGACCACTGAGGCCGAGCTGGAACATATCGTCGCGAGCAACCTGCGGGTTGTAGGACGCGTAGTTCCGAGTCTCTCCGCCTTCGTAATGCTGCCGATCGGTCTTCCAGTTGGCCTGGATCGGTAAGTGACATCCCGCGCAACTCGTGGTCCAGGACAGATGGCACGTGAAGCAGCTCATCTTTTCGTCATCGTGGGCCAGTTGTGTGACACCGGGGCCCCATTGGCCGTATTGCCCCTCATTGCCCGCCCCCATCAGTTTCGCGCGGGCGGCCTTGGGGTTGTAGTTTGCATGCTCCGGATTCACCGTATCTTTAACCAGGCTCATCTCCCATTCCTTGTTGGGATCGAGCGCTGCGCGCTGATACAGCTTGCCCTCGCGCCACTCGAACCGCAGTCGGCCATCCTGAGTCCGAAGCAAACTCATATCCATGCCACCTGGCCGAGCGGCCGGGCCACTGGTGCGCAGGCTGGGGTATTTCTTCGAAGTGCCATGGCAGTCGGCACAGTCAATTTCAATCGCTGCCGCCACTTCCCCATAAATGTGGCCATTACCGTGCATGTCCTGCGCGAAGTGACAGTCCACGCAATGCATCCCAATGTCGACGTGGATTGAGGAGAGATGAACTGACTTTTTGAATTTCTCCGGATCATCATCGGAGACGATCGCACCCTTGGCATCGAGCAGCGCGCCCTTGCGGTTGCGCTTGAAAATCGCCCGGAAGTTCCAGCCGTGGCCATGATAATCCGCGAATTGGGTGTCCTTGAGTTGTGGATTCAGGCTCGACACATTCTTCAAGAACTCGGGGTCAGTCCATTTACCCCGGGTAGCGGCTTCTTCGGGGTTGCGGTCCAGGCTCTTACGCATCTCGGCATCGGTCGGATAGCGTTGCTTTTCGGGCCACATGAAAGGCGCATCCGATTCGTAATCCCACATCGTGTATCCGTAAAACGAATTCACAAAAATGTTGGGCTGGTGCATATGGCAGACCATGCACTGCGAAGACGGGATGGCGCGCGTGAACTCATGCTTGAGCGGATGCCCCGGTTCATTTTTAGGAATCGTCGGATCCACCGTCTGGGTCGTTCCGGTATTCCCAAACTTGGCGTAAGGCCCAGAGTGCCGGGGGTCACGATCATTTGCGTAAATGGTATGACACGCCGTACAACCCGATGAACGATAATCGCCAGACTGCTCGTTGGTTCCCAGGAACCACAAATCCGGGTCGTTGAGTCGGGTTTTTGCAATGTTGATCAGTGGGACCGCGATGCGGTTTCCGGTACCCGGACCACGGTTGGACTGTCGGATATCTGGACGCCCGGGTTCGTCGAGTTTTTGGAGCGTGCCCGAGCTATTGGGCAATCCAATTTCGGGGAACTGGCTCGAAATCACGCGTCCACCACGCTCGAACACTCGAAAAACGTCAGCCGGCGGCGCGCTTTCCCAAGCCGGTAGCGGCAACAAACGGTCAAGAATGCCCTTGTGCACAAACAGGTCGTTATCGACCTTGACAGGGTTAACAATGGCTGCCGCCTCGCCATGCGCGGTGTACGACTCACCCAAGATATAGCGCTTGTAGGGGAGGATTCCGTTGTTATAACTAGCACCGCCCCAAAGCATGGCGGTCGTCGACATCAAGCTACGTTCCTGGGCCTGAATGATGGGCAAATGGCAGGACCCGCACGCGTCCCGGGCAACACGCAAATCGCCAGGATTAATAAATCGAACGTAGGCTGGGTTTTCCTGATTGAGCTTCGTGTACGAACGCTCTGGGTTAGCCGATGAAGGGTACTTCCAGAACCGTTCATTGCGCGGAAGCACGTGTGCGCTATCGAGTGCGGTCCGGTAGGCGCGGCTCTCGGGGTCCGTCGATTTACCGCGCATGACGGTGGCATTACCCCCGTGACAATCGGTACAACCAATTTGAACGCCAGGGTTCGAATGCATCGTGTGTTGATCGGTCGCCGTATGACAACTGACGCAACCCACCGATTTGGCCTGAACTTGAGCCAGCGTCTGAGCCTTGGGCGCAGGCGGGGCCATGACATAGGTTTTCGGAGGCGGTAACTTCTCCGACGCCAGAGCCGATGGTTGGAAAAAACTGCCGAACAAGACCAATACGGCAAGAACAGCCATCACTAATTGAGTCAATGGATTCATCAACTTATTCAAAATGACAGCACCGAATTCAGAAGAACAGAATAGAGAGAACCCTGGTTTGCACCATACAGGGCCTTGAGGCCATCGCCCGGCTTCAACATGGCAACCGACCCATTGATGATCATGTTCTGATTAAAAAAGGGCCGCCAGTGAAAACCAACCGAATAGTCGATTCCTAAAGAATCTGAATTGATAGCCTGATTCCGCAAGGCAGCCAGCGACGCCGTCTCTGCAAATCGCAGGTTCGATACGTTTGTGAACAGGCGAACTTCGGGGCGCAAATCAAAATCCGCTCCGATACCGAGGAGTTTGAGACCAGGGTTCACAAAGTTCGACTGACCCTCGTCCTTTGAAGAACGCAGAGAGGCCTGAATGCCATTGCGCGCCGACAAGGCGACGCCACCGCCCCCGATCAGAGGCAAACCCTGGCGGATAAAGTAACTGCTATCTGACCCCGCAAACTGGGGATTCTCGAGAATTGAGTCAAACCCGGTGGCCTTCCCGTCGTAAGGATTCTTGTCTCCAGTCGAGAGGAACAGATTGCCGCGCACTCGAACCCAACTGAAGTCTCTCGAGAGTTCGGCGGCCAGCATGCCAGCACGAATCGACTGTTCCCGCTGAGCCAGGGGGTTACGGTCATCGGTACCAGTCGCCAGATAGGCAGAAGTACTCAGGTTCCAGAGATCAAAATGACCGTCCCCGCTGTAGCCCAGATAAGTCACCTGGTACCGATGCGGTTGCAGGTCGCCAAGCAGCGCGGGCCTGACCAAAATGCCATTGGTGTCGTAGTGCGCCTTATCCTCACGATTACGGTTGTGGACGACGCTTACCTGTGAGGTAAATCCCTTGACCGGGAAATCCTGGCGATACAAGTTCGACACAAAGACATCGTCATCCCGGAATTTCTTCGAGACATTATTCAAGCCACTGTTGGTGTCTTTCTCCAGACGCCGGAACCACGCCAGATTATACTGATACTCATTATTGGATCGATTTCCGAACACTCTGACGCCGAACGGAACATCCTGGAACAGGAAGCCCCGAAAATCGTTTGTGAAGGGCTGAATCCCGATCCGGACGCTATCAAAATCAAACCGATCAGATACGTTGCGTAAATGCAGGTCGCCAAACAACTCCTGCACACCCAGATAATTATCCGTACGGCGCTTACCCAGAGCAGGATTGGCGCGCAAAGCACCCGCTTCATCGACGGAGACGTTGGTGTAATTCAGAACCGGAACAAATTTCAGCTCAAAATCTGGTGGCCGGAAAGTCGTATCCCCCTTTTGAAGGCTGAAACTCGTGATCAGGTTTTGACCGAAAATCCGCTGCCGATTTCCACCATAAATATCGTTTGCACCGGGCCGGATCGAGACTTGACCCGCGACTGGGGTCGGCACCCGGCGCAGTTCAACCAGCGTGTCGGAAATGACACCCAAATTGAAAAACAACTCGTGGCCGAGATTGTGGAGGACCGGCAAATCCCCCTTCAATGCATTCTGGTTGTAGGGGTCGTACCAGGGAAACTTGAACCCCAGTGTTTGAATCAGGCGCCAGCGATCCGGAATCGAGATCGACTCTCGGGGCAAATTGGCAGCCGGTGGTGGCACCTGTGAAGGGTCAATGGGTGGAATGATCACCACGGGTCGAATCCGGCCCGGGCGCTCCCGGATCACGCCGGTCTGTTCTTCGGGCGTCACCGGTTCTGACGCACGCTCCGAAACCGAACGCTCAGCAGCAGGCGCTTCCTTCCCGATGCTCTCATCCTCAGACGCACGTGGCCGCTTGCCCACCTCAGTGGCTGGCTGGCTGGGCTGAACCGGTTGAAAAAATGCTGGCGACGGAGTTTGCGCCTGTGCCGCACCCCCAAAACACAGGGCGCTGACGACGGCAATACCGAGAGGACGCAGGTGGGACATTTCAAATCCCCTCGCAGACATTCTGTTCAACGCTATTGTTGAACGGACCCTGCGGGCATTGCACATAGCGCAGACCCAGGCCCTGGGCGGTCACGGTGTCGGATCGCCTGGGTGCAGGCGCGTTCGCAACCCCCGTATTGAGTGCTTTGCCAGCCCGCGCCAGGCCAAGGAACGCGATCATGTCATCTTGATCAACGCCATCGCCCGAGACACCCAATCCGCCAATCAGCGTATTGCCCCGATAAACCGGGACGCCTCCCGGGAAAATCTGAATCCCGTTATTCACCCCGCTCAGCCCCGTACAGTTGGTGCTCGCCGTGGTGGGGGCGAGGATCGCGGTCACGAGGCCCGTATAGGTCAGGTCCAACTGCAGTCCAGTATTAAAAGGACTCCAATCGGCAATGGCCTTGGAGAAAGGCCCTTGCGGATAACCGGCAATCCCATCCGGGAAATAGGGCCTGGCGATGTTGCCAATCGCGCGCGCGCTGAACGCGATACCATCCGCGAAGATCGCCGGATTGTTAAAAAACGTCCGCGCACCGCGTTGTGGGTCCGTCAGGTACTGGCTGATATTGAACGGCGTACCAGCCTTCGCATTACTATCGAAATAACTGACTGGGGGCAACGCCGTCAGCGCCGTTGCGGCTTGCGGCGATGAGAAAAATAGGGCTGTGCGCGCCTTCTGCAGCGACACATCGGTTCCAAACACCGGTGCGTCGGGTGTTCTAACCAAGCCAAGTACCGATCCCGCTGTATCCACGACAGAGATGGTCACCTGCGCGGGCGACCCCAAGGGGCTGCGAATCTGCGCCCGCGCCTGATTGGCAACGCCAAGCGCCTGCGCAAGAATTTCCTGCACCTCAACCTTGGTCAAGGAGGCCGGGGTTGCCCCCGTGGGCCCAGAGCCCGCTGTGCCCGAGGGGCTTGCGGCAGTCACGGGATAACGATTGGCGCGATCCGAGGGATTCACCAACACATAGCCACCACCGGCCGTAAAGCTGCCCGAGTCCGGCGCAAATCCGGAAGCGGCTTCCCCAAAAGCGGTTCCCGCCAAAATTGCCGCTGCGTTGTAGTACTGGTCAAATGACACCCGTGCCCCTAAGGCACTCACCGCAGAATCGGACAGCGATTTAGCGGTCACCGCGATCACTTGGGCGTCAGACTTGGAAAAAGGCAGGCTGATACCACCCGCTGTAATTCGCTCCGCGCGAATACAGGCCGGCGCATCGAAACCCTTCAGAGCCGATTGCGCCAAACGCTCGTCAAGATCCACCGCCCCCGGAGTTGATGATTCATCAAGGCCATAAATTCCGTCAGCCATGACACCAACGCCACCCACGACGCGCCCGTTTTTATACAGCGGAAAGCCGCCCGGGTCAGCTGACAGGCCAAGTGGTGACCGCTTGGGCCCACCGCCAATCCCAGCACCACGCGTCACGAGGTCGCCACAAGGGAGTTGGCTAAACTGAACTCCAAACAGTGGGCCGCCGGGCATGTTGTCAACGCCAACCGGAAAATGCTCCTGAACGATGAAGCTCGCGGTCCGGGTACTGAAGGCATTGCCCGAGGACGAGAGGTAGGCCCCCGTAATGGCCTTGGCGATGGCAGCCGCCTCGGACGGAACCACGCCACTCAGGCCATCGAGACCCTTGGGTACCGAGCCCTGGACCTTGCCGCTGCGGATACTGATCGTTGCACCCGCGCCCGTCATCTTGTAGAGCGCCAACACATTGCCAACCCGGTCCACCACGGCAATCGTGGCCTTGGCGCCGATCTGATTGGCCGCCTGTGCACCCTGGGCCACGATGGTTTCAACCTCGGCCGCAGTCAACGCCTGAGGCTGGCTCGAGATCGTGAAGTCGCAGGCGCCAGAAACGCCCGGAGAACTGCTCGTCCCACCGCCACAACTCATCAGCAGAGCGGGCAGTGCCAGCACCGCCGAGACCTTGACCGCTCGCAGCCAAAACGGTTTCCAGGACAACATCACAGGCTTCTTCTTCAAGGCTTCGCGGCAAGTTGAGCGCTTTGACCCTTCGTGATCAAAGGGGCGGTCGGCGCAGCCGTGGCCATGGCCGTCGGCGCCGCAGCCTGGACTTTCACCTCATGCGGTGCCATGTGGAAGCCATGACACGTCCCGCAGTCTGAAGCGACCTTATTCGCAACCTTTTCCGCACCCATATGGCAGTCGCGGCAAACCGCAATAGCTGGCATCAGTACGTCGGACGCTTTCTTGGAATCAGGCGCTGAATGACAGTCAGTGCATTTGGAGGCTTCATGCGCGGAATGTACAAACCGGGCCTTCGGCATCCAGGCATGCTGACCGGCCACTGGCGCAATTTCCCACTGCGGCAGATCCGCCCCCGGCGTCCCAGCTTTGCCAGCGACGTCAAGACGACTGACTGTGTGGCACACAACGCAGGACGTTCGCTCAAACAGATCGGTTGCCGAAGCCGCAGCCCGGCTTCGCGCATCACCCGCGCCGTTAACAAACGTGGGGAGCCGATCTTCCTTACCCGGTAAGGCGATAAAGCGCTGCGCCGGCGAGAGCTTGCTGCCATCGAGCTGGACGCGGTTCAAGCTGACATAGCTGTAGAACTCGCGCAGGGTCGACAAGACTTCGTCAGCCGAGCCGTGAGGGACTTCGCGATTGGTGAGCGCTGGCTCAAACTTCAATGCGTGGCAGGACTGGCAGTGTTCCTTCATCGACACTGGCTGGAAACTCGACCGGTCTGCGTTGGGCTTGTGACAACCATCGCAACTCATTTTCACGAGCCCCTGCGGGCTGCGCACACCCGCACTTGCCAAGTGCACATCATGGGGGAACTTGAGTGTCGTTGCTTCGGTGATCACCGTCCCAGTGGCCTGTCGGACGCGGCGCAAGCGATCAGTCCCTGAGGCTGCATTCGGACCCGTCGAAGCCGCAAGCACCTGGACCCGAAACTCGGGGTGCTCCTGACCAAAATCTCTCACGTTCAGGGTTTGCGTCTCAGGCATCGTCTTCTTGATATCGGCATGACACGCCGCGCAGTTTTGACCCTCAAAGTGCTTGTTTTGCAGGGCTAAGCCAAACGCGCCCTGGTGGTCGCGATGACACGTCGCGCATCGAACTTCCTCGAGCGCGGCCACTTTGGTCGTGCTCGGATCGACGTGGCCGGCAGTGGTCTTGTGGCAGGCGACGCAATCGGCATCCTTCACCCGGGAAAAGGGCGACGAATGGCAGACCTTGCAATCATTTGCCCAGGCCTGGTGCGCATTCGCAACCGGGCCTGGATTCCAGACCACGTCCAGCGCGAACGGGGTCGACTGAATTGGCGCCGAGGAGGCTGAAGAGGCTGAGGAAGCGGACGGTGCAGCCGGTGCGAACAAAATCGCCAGCACCGGAAGCACCAGTGCCAGACCCAAAAGCGCGCTAAACAAAAACCAGGACAGCGGGCGACGCCCTTTCAATGGCTTCTGGAGTTCTCCAATTTCGGCCGTAATAGGATCGACCGGCGTATTGTGATCCATAGGTCACCAATAAAAAAAGACGGACACCACATGGGCGACCAAACTGCCCAGCAGCCCAAACGACAAGGGCACATGCAGTAATAGCCACACCTCGGTCCATGTTCTGGAACGAACGAATTCGCGGATCCGCAGCAGCTGCTGGAGACGACGGAACTGCAGGTTATAGAGTTCACGCTGCGCCGGCGAAGCGCCGTTGTTTTTTTCTGCAAGCGCATCCACCGTGCGCTGCGTGGCGCAATCTGGATTCTTTCCTGAAAATCGCTGCCAACGGCTGGCGAAAATCCGACCAGTCGAGGAATTTTTAACCAAACGCTGAATATCGGGAGAGAGCCCCTGGGCAACCTTGCGGCATTGGTCATCGATATCGCGCAGACCAGACCCCAGGTTTTGAAGGGTCTGCCCATTCAGCAAATTTCCCATCAGAGCGGGTTGGCGCACATAAAGAACCACCCCCCAGATCCCACTAGCGATCACCGCCAGCGTCAACACATATGCGGCACTGTGAACATTAACCCCGAGTTCAAACCCCGTGTGCAGCGTCGCGACCACGGCAAGCGCAAGGCCCAGATACACGTGAGCGGAGAGCCAACCTCGAACGCTTCCCAAATTGGACCGGTAGGCGCGTTTGCGCAGGCCAAACGCCATCAGCCAAAGAATCAGTCCGAACCCCAGCGTGCCCAAGCCATAACCCAGCCAGGTGCCGCCGCCAGGTTTGATGGGAGGCGAGTCTGCAAGATAGAGTCCGATACAAATTGCACACAGTGCGCCGGCCCACTTGAGATATTTCGACTTGTTGAACGACAAAAAATGGTCTTGAGCCATGCTACAAAATATCCCAATTGCTAAGACTAAACACGCTCAGCGCAGGTCGGCACTTTAACGCCTAAGCACCTCATCGAAACAATAAGTTTCGACGAGTCTTTCGGAGCCCTTGCAAAATTTTTGCCCCACCAGTCTAATCAGTAAAAGACTCCAGGGGCAACCGAAACGCAGCTTTTCAACAACCAAATGCTGAGCGACAGTCACTTTGTAGTCGTTCTGCAATCTTGCTAAACGAATCACCCGGTCAAGCAAGCAAACATTGATTCAATGGAAGACGCGAGTTAACATTGTACGGCTAGAGGGAGCCCGTTTTGGGGATCCAGATTACGCGCGATCATGCGTTGGATTGTAGTGATCCTGGGTGAGAGGAACTAATGATGAAAAAACCAATGGCCCCGCAATATGCACTGACAGCATGTCTTGCACTGGTCATTTCGTCAGGCAGTTTGGCTCAAACCGATCCGAAATCAGGGCAATTTGATTACACGTCCTGTTTTAATACTTCGGTCACATTTGAAAATGTCGGCGTTAATCGAAGCGCCACTCCCGGCGGCCTCTTTGATAACGACAACATTCGTTGTTTTGGCACCTGGACCTCGCTTGACGGCCAAAACGAAGGTCGCTGGACCTGTCAGGAGAGTGACCAGAGCGGCGCAACTCGTGTGATCTCCTACACTTCCGACGGCAAAACCCCACCAGTACGCACCCTCGTTTCGGCGACCGGGAAGTATCAGGGTATGACCGAGAGCGGCGTCACTTTGACGCCTGCAGCCCCACCATTGATCAGGGCTGAATCAGGTCAAGCCTGCAACCGCCAGACCGGTTCGTATTCACGGAAATAAGCCGAGGTCGCGCTCGAGCGTGGCACCGTGCCGACCCTTCTTTTCGCGCTCGTAATCTCGCTTGAACTGTCCCGTGTGCTCAGGTGTCCGCATTCAAGTCAACGAACAGCGCGTCAAGGCTTGCGGCCTTGGTGACTAGGCCCGATCTGGCGCCTTTCATGGCCTGGATCGTCGTGGCACTGGGAATCAAGGGCTCAAACGGTAGCGCCTTGTCGTGTGCCACCCTGGTTAGCAGCAAGCGCACGGCATCAGACAAGGTCAGACCCATCGCAGCCAACAAGTACGTTGTAATGCGATTCGGGTGTTTCAGGGTCAGAATAGTCGCCCACAGGGGCAATCGGTCGACGGGTTTCACAAACCAGTGATTTGTCTGATTCGTGCCTGCGCGACGCAATGGCTGGGTAGCGCGGCTGAGCAGCTGACGTTCGCGTTCAGTGTCAAGTGCGATTGAAAAGGTACGGGCGACCCAGGTGTCTGCCGATCAGTTCACCGTGAACGGCGCCACTGAGATTCTGGCCCTGAGCACCACGCGGTTTCTGGTACTCGAGCGCAGCTTCTCGATCGGCGTGATCGGCAACCAAGTGCGCTTGTACGAGATCGATATCAGCAAGGCAACGAACGTACTGACCGCCGCGAACTTACAAGGCGCGACCGCGGTCACCGATCGTCTGGTGCTGAATTTTGAAACGCTGAAAACGGAACTAGGCGGCATTGCCAACCTCGAAGGGATCACGTTTGGCCCCCGTCTCGCGAATGGCAAATGTTCGCTGGTGGTGCTGGTGGTGATTGTCTTCGAAGT
>Ga0114979_10001280_pt1 | contig 16880 bp, 21 predicted proteins | sample S_140625_EF_Meta_FD_87315 | JGI IMG/M metagenome (GOLD analysis project Ga0114979, IMG submission 87315) | Freshwater microbial communities from Lake Simoncouche, Canada to study carbon cycling - S_140625_EF_MetaG | ecosystem: Environmental > Aquatic > Freshwater > Lake | place: Lake...
ATTCTTGACCCGCCGCCATGCTTTTTCCCCATCGTTCCGAGGTCTTGGCCTCCTCATACGAACTGTCGGAGCTCTTGACCCACTGGTCTTTTTCAATGTCGGACACGGGCATTTTAGTTATAATGCCCCGAGATTTTTGATCCTATACATTCGTTCGCGAAGCGGGGGCGAGGGTTTAGGCGGTCGCGGGCGCGGGCGCGGGAATGGGGACCGGGTTCTCCGCGAGGACAGGGCCCGGACCCCGCGGCTTGCCCCGACGCTTCTTTTGCACCTTCGTGAACCCCAGGAGTTCGTCGGCGCCCGCGGCCTCTTGCGAGTCCTGCTGCTGCTGGGCCGGGGCGGGGGCCAGACCCCGTCCTCTAGGAGGACCCGCTGGCGCGGTGCGGGAACGGACAGGTGGGGGCATCCGGGCCGATGCGTGAGGTACGTGAGGTACGTGAGGCCGCGGCTCGCGCATCGTAGACACCGACGTACGGCGCGTCTCGCACATGATGGGACCTCCCTTCACGCCGCTCACATCCATGGCCTGGAACTCGTGGCCATTGTCGTTCGCCTTGACCAGCGTGAAATCCACATACTCTCCCTGCACCAAATACTTGTACTGGGAATTCGTAACCCGAATAGACGTATAGTGCACGAAAATGTCCTTCTCATTGTAATCTCCGGGCTCACATACCGTAATGAACCCGAAGCCAGCCTTGTTGTTAAACCACTTCACGGTGCCCGTCAAACGTTGAACAATGACCGTATAATTGAAACTCGCATCCAGCGAATCAGTCGGAATCTCAGAGGACGTCATGGTAATCGGGGATAGTGGGAGCGGGGGACTGGTCGTCTAAATAAGAACCAATATACCCTAGTAATTCGGGAATCTTTATGTGGCTTTTACGCCTGGAGCAAAACCCACATAGACGGTTTGTGACATACCAAGACAACCAGCGCTACCAGTCTGCGAGCCATGTCCGAATTCACCGCCGTCATTACCCGCGACGACTTGCGCAAGAAGTACGAAGAAGCGCTGCAAGCGCAAAAGAAGAAGGAACGGGACTTTGTGGAAAGGGCCGTGGACGATATCCAATATGGCGTATTGCAGGCGAACGAACGAGGCGAAACAAACTATAAACGCATGTTCATGTGCCACGAATGTAAAAAGAGGGAGGTAATTGAGGAGATTCGGAACCGCGTGGCCAACATATTCGTGGACAGCGAGGTCACGCTCCAAGAACACGAGTCTATGGCGTACCATAAGGGAACTTACTTGAGTGTTGTCGTTCAATGGGATCACGACGCGCCCTCCGCGGGAAACACGTAGGGCGGCGCGGCATCGTACGCCAACTCCATGCATCCTTGCATGTAACGGTTCCATCCAGGAAAATCGCATCGGATATTGCGTTTTGTCAAATACAGCGCCCGGTTTCTTTGGACGTGGAGGGGGTCGTCTCCTCCCGGCGCCACCGGCGCCTCGTCGTTCACGTGCTCCCAAGGCAGTTGCCCCCCTAAAGCCATGTATAAAGCGATGTAGCCGACCTGAAGGCAGTCGTCGCGCCGGGAATTGCGGATCCCCAGATGGCTAAAGACCGACGCATACAACAGCGACCCCACCACGGTTTTGGCCGGTTCCGCGGATTTAGGTAAATGTTTTCCCGTGAGACCATCCACATAAAATGTGGCCAAGCCAAAATCGGCCAACACCGGTTCCCCCTGGTCATTGAGTAAAATATTGTCGGGCTTCAGGTCGCGATGAACCACGAAAAGGGCGTGCACTTCGCGCAAGACATTCAGAATCTGTTGGGTTTTCCGATGAATGACCTCGTACGTGAGGGGTGCATGTTTTTGTACCCACCTGGTCAGAGAACCCCCTGAATAGTACGGAATCGCCAACATCGGCGTCGTTTCCACCACGCCGTACCACAAGACTTTAGGCACCGCAAGTCCCTCCCGTCGCCGTTTAGACACACGTTGATGCAAATAGTTCAGCATGGTTGTTTCGTGGCGCAGCACCTGAGACTCGGTATAGTCACATTTGATGGCGACCTGTGCCGACGACGGCGAATGCCAATCTTTAGCTAAATACACTGTACCGAATGACCCTCGTCCCAAGACATCCATAATCTGGTACCGGTCCCGGATGAGCATCGTTCCTTCCATATTTCAAACTCAAGACCCTACGTGTAAATCATATACACGCAATACGCGTATATGATTTAGTAGCGTGTGCCACATGTCCGCCGCATCCGCCGAAATACAAAAGTGGTTCCAAGCCGCACGCGAAGACACGTCGTTGCAATCCACGCTTAATTTAGACGAATTATTACGGACGCACACGACCGATGCCACCGACACTTCCCTGCGCGACATTCATGCATGTACCCACCGGCAGTTGTTGACCCTGGGTCTCCCGGAGGACATGGTCCGGGACTACGGTCAGCGTTTGGCCGACTACCGCTACGTGGACGAAATTCATCAACTCTATTGTGGTCGTTACCTGCGCTGGATCCGCAAAAAAAAACCAGAGGGGGAGGAACCGGACCCCAAACCGCCTAAACTGGACATGGGGGGTATCTTGTCCGACATCCGGTTCACCGCGACCGGGGTCCATCTGTTTTCTCTGGCACCACAAACCCGCTATCCTCGCCGAATCCTATACGACAATTATTTGGTCTTTCAACAACTTACCCCCGACGAACGCCTCATTTATTCTCTCGGCGCCGGAATTCAACGGACCCCGGCGACAAAGGCGCCCGAGGCCCCCGTGGAACCGAAGCCGTCTTCGCCCCGCTCCGTGGACGACAACATGATCTCGTCTTCCACCCATTCCACAAAGATGGGCAACGTGAGAGGATGACACAACTGGAACAACCGGGTGTGCTTGGTGATCCTATAGGTTTCGTTGGATGCATTCCGCATCGGTACCATGATTTCGCCGCGGTACCCTGCATCAATCAGGCCGATATGGTTGGACTGCATGAGGGGCGTCTTGGACAACGACGACCGGGGCATCAAATAATAGGCGGTGGCATGTTGGTCCACCTCGGTCCACATCTCGGCCTTGATGGCCAATTTGGCCATGTGGGTGGTCGCCAGTCCAGGCGGCACCTCCGTGTCCCGGGCAATCAACAGGTCAAAACCCGAATTGGGGAAAACCGCCGTGTGGACATGTTTATTATGCTGCTTCACATGTTCCTTATACATGTCACGCAGTCCCGGGACCGAGGGGTCCACCCACAAACGCAAACGGGCAAAGTCTCTACGCATGGAAAGTATAGGATCAAAGGGGTCACGGATATTTAGGGTACGGTTCGTTACTGCGTTACCGTGAGTTGCCTTGATTCTTGTACTCTTTCCACGAAATCAATTTTTCAACCACCGGCACGGGCTTCGGGGGCACCGTCTCTTGGTACTTTTTATCTAAATTGTTCCCGTGGCGAACGGCCGAATCCAAATACATCTCCTTCAGCACTTTGCCCACCAAGACCGACCCTTCGTGCTGGTCTACTTTTTCGTCTTCCACCGCTTTGAGCACATCCAGGACCTTACCGAGGATCTCATAGTTGATTTCGTTGCGGAGGATCCGTTTGAAAATGTCCGTGTAATTCACGTATAAGAAGGACGCGACGGCCTGGGCTTCCAGTTCAAAAATCTCGGGGGTTTCCTCGGCCATTTTCCGTTGCTTCCGTTGAAACTGCACCAATTCCATCACATCGCGCTGAATCTTGGTACTGTGCTTGACCTCGCGAATATGCTTGGTATTGTCCTCGCAGTTGGTGGTATTCAGCAACCGCTTCAGATCCAGACGTTCTTGGGGAGAGATGTACAGATCCATGACTCACGCTGCATGCAGTATACTATATGTCTTGGTCTGGTTCGCCGCGGAGACTACGCGAACTGTGTTTGAACCACTTTCGCGCTATGAGCGTCGTCTTCTTATCCCGGTACAATATAGTCAGTGGCGGGTCTTTCCACCAAGAATATATTCCATGGAAAATAACCGTTCTAATGTCCGACCTGATGCTGGACCTGATGGCAGACTCAATGCCGGGCCCGATTTGGACCTAGGAGGAGGACCCACGGACACGTCGTTTCCCATTTACCTCATCGTACCTTCTGCCCCCTCCCGGATACTCACCGTGGTCATTGTATTACTCATATACATCATCTATCTGGGTTTGATTGGCTTCATGAGTTCGTACCATACGAAATTTGTGCCGAATTATGCCATGTTGTGGGACTTTGTATGGGGCGGCAACAGCCAAAAATACCAAGACGATTTCAATCGGTATGTGCAAGGCGCGGTAATGTATGCCGCGGCCCATTTGGACCAAGACGGTTCCACGGCGGCCGCGGGGGGCGGCGGCGCCTGGCAAGGGGGGAAATGGGTGCCGTCGCGGGAAGGATTTGCACCCACGATGGACGAGCATTTAGCGGGTCCCGCAGGAACCGCAGGATCCGTGGGACCGGTGAAAGAAGAAACGTCGGCATGGACGGGAGTGGCCCGTTCCGCCTGGGATACGACCACACGGATAGTAAACCAAGCCATGGTTCCCACCTTTGTACAGGGGAACAAGGTCAAGGTGTCGCGACGGCGGTAGAGGACCGGACCGGCCCAGGATGATCCTATACATTCCATTCAGGGGCAGCCCGCGCCTTCGGGGTCTCTAGGATATCGTGTCGTATGGTATACGTTTGACTACCATGGACCGACAATATGCTCAGCCACTCACTTACACGGGATGCTGTGGTGAGTCGTTGGTACTCTTTATTTTATTGATAGTGACTATGATCATCGTGGTCTTGGTACTCAAATTATTCCTATACAGTGAATTGTACCGACACGACGGGCATTGTTATCCCGTGTTGTACTATTTTGGACAAACCGACGGATGCCGGCAGTACGTGGGAAAATACGCACGGTGGCATGCCCAACTGGCGGCGGCCGGAGGGGGAGAGGATGTGCAATGGATGGTGAACCCGCAGAATCGCCGCCAAGGGGCAGAGACGTTCATTGGCGACCCTCGCCGCGCCTTTAGCTATTTATGGGACGCCTATGTGGCGGGGGTCACGACCCTGGTGCAGACCCTCAACTGGTGGAAACGTTGCGTTCAAGAAGAGTGGCCTCTTTAGGCGCAGACCACCACGGGACACGACATCAAAAATCTCCGATTATCTTATCTGATAGCACATATGAAATTCTACACGTTTTTGTTGTTCTTCTTGGTCGTCTTGGTCATCTTGTCGTTCACCACGATGGGGTCATGCCGGGTGACGCCGTACTCCCAGGACCTGATGCTGACAAACCGCTACGAGAACTTCCGTGGGCAATCCCAGCGTCCCCTGGAGTACACCTCGGTCACCGACGGCAGTGAGATGGACGGGTCGCGGATGCCCGCCTCCGCGGCGGGGGGATGCAAAAAGGTGATGGGGTTCCAGGGCGTCTACTGTGCCGCGAACCAAGACGCGGCCAACCCGACCGACATTTATTCGCAGGCGCAGGGGAACCCGAGCTGCGCTTCCATGGGCTACTCCAATTCGCGCGGATTTCTCTGCATGAATGACCAGCAGGTCAAACTTCTCACGACCCGGGGTGGTAACGCCACCGGCATGTAAATAGGGGTCGGGCAAACGAAGTCGTAGCCAAAGGACATGTATAGGATCCTATAGATGTCTTGGGTTAGGTGGGGGTGGGGCGGGTGGGCAGCACTATGTTTTGCGGGCTTTGGTGCTGCTGTTGCGTGTGGTGCCGATACCCCCCGCGGTATGCAATTTATAGTAGACCTGTGAATTGTCGGTGAAGAGGCTCTTCATGGACATGGCCAGCAGGGACGGTCCCACGATCGGGGGGACAGGCGGATATCCCCACACCGGGTAGACCCAATAACTGAAGCTATCGGGATAGGGTGTACCGGGAAACAACACATCCCCTAATTTGTAGTAGGTCATGGTGTTGGTGTTATCCGAGGTGGCAAATACGTACCATCCACGCAGGAAGTTTTGCGCGGTGGTCGGAATGAATTGCGGCGCACTGTGGGAAATAACCGTGATGTCGGCGAAATAGGCGCGGGGGTCGTCAGAATACTGGGTGGTCCCAAACACCGTGCCATCGTCGCCCGGGGCGCTCACATACGCAATTTGAATCGGGGTCGCCCCGACACGCGTGCCTTGTGCTGTCATCGGTCCCAGCATCCATCGCGTCGCGTCGTCGGCGTCCACCACGCTGTGGGTGAGACCCTCCGGAAAGACATAGCCGCGCCCCTTTTGAATGGGGTAGCGCGTGCCGTCTATGACTAAACTGCCCGAACTGTCGTTCAAATAGAACAAATAGGTGGCGGCGAACGGTTGGTCATTGGCTTCCACGTCCACGTGTGGCAGCACGTTGCCCACGGTGCGATTCAGGGGGACATCGTGGTCGGGTGACAATGCCATGGCCATCTCACGGTTGAGGCGCGCGCACACCGATTCGGCTAAAGTCACGGTGGTGGTGTCATTTTCTCCTTTCTGTAAAATATCGGCAATGTCTTGGTCCGACAACAAGCTGTCGTAGACCTGGACGATATGGTCCTCGCGTTCTGATGTTCCCGGGGTGAATTCGGCTGGTGACGACCTAGTTGACGCAGCCATTGTCGCCTTCTTTTTCCACCATGCAGACAAAGAAAGTTTGTTTCCCATCGTATAGACTAGTACCGTATTTTACACATATGATGGCGTTTAATTGAGCAAAAAAAAATTAAGATTTAGTGTATAATCTTGGTATGGAATCATACAAAGCTCTAATTGACACGGCATTTCAACATGCCGAAAATAATACATCAAAGATAACACAAGATATCATTGATATGGATGGTATGTCGGGGACAAAAACCCGACATTTTTACAATAATCTACTAAATACGGAAGACGCGAGATATCTAGAAATTGGAACTTGGAAGGGCAGTTCGGTATGTTCGGCGATGTGCAACAATCAAGCCAAGGTGGTTTGTATAGACAATTGGAGCGAATTCGGCGGTCCTAAATCCGAGTTTTTGGAAAATTTTGAAAAATTCAAAGGAGAAAATGATGCCACCTTTATTGAGAGTGATTGTTACAAAGTGGATGTTTCAATCTTGCCCAAATTCAACATTTACATGTACGATGGTAACCATACACATGATAGTCATTACAATGCATTATTACACTATTACAATTGTTTAGACGATGTATTCATTTTTATTGTAGACGACTGGAACTGGAAAGATGTGAGAGACGGAACCATTCATTCTATCCAGAAGTTGAACCTAACCATTCTGTATGAAAAAGAAATCAGGACCACCAATGATGACACACACCCGGAAAAGGGTAGTCCAGAACAAAAGAACTGGCATAACGGAATTTATGTATGCATTTTGCAAAAAAGCACGGTTACAGATTCTTCGCGATGAACGCCTTGAGCACCATGACGTCCTTGTGCAACGACATGAGGTCCATCTTACGGTCAGCGGCTTCAAAGCCGCAACCTGGCTTGGCGAGGTCAGGTTCTTGGATCATCTCCAGGCGTTTCTCCAAGGCATCGGCCAGACGGTCCACCGACGACTTGTACGAAACGATCTTGTCCGTGTAGCCGTATTTTTTGGCTAAAACCATCCAACCCAAATGCTCAAACACGTGGGACATCCATCCGTGGAGACCGTGAAACGTGGGAACGTGCTCCGCATGCACGCGGTTCTTGAGGGTAGAACGAGCCGGCGACTTCTTGCTGTGCGTGCTTCTGCTTTTGCTAGACATGCTATGCATCATGGGCGAGACCGGGGCAGACATATATGTGTATATTTTTGCTACAAATTTGGGCATGCCCTGGACAGAATTGCTACATGTGTGGTCACAAATGGGTCCTATACTGTCATTTTGTGGGGTAGAACGAGACGGGGGGGTCCTGGATCCTGGTTCTTGGGCGAATGTACCCACATAAAATTTGGCGGATATTTTACTTCATCTCACGCCCACGGCACAAAAAACATAACACGATAAAATAACAAGATATGTCGGCAAGTGAACAGGACGTAAAGAGCGTGAAATCGGCCCTTCGCACCGACGTGGCCTACCCCGTCCGGCGGTCCATTGAACCCGAGGATTGCGAGATTGAATTGTCCGTCTACGAACTCCGGGCATTGGACGCCGAATTCTTGGTGGTTTTAGGCAAACCCAAATATACCTACAGTGCTCGGGGCATTCTCTACGTTCCCATCTATTTTGTGCCTCCCGCGAAACGCGGCGAGGCGGCGCTTACCCAGACGCAAATCGGCGTGTACGAGTACGAAAAAGACCGTGCCATTGAGATGCTGGACCAAGACGGCGACCTGGACATTGCCCGGTTGGTGCCCCTGTTCTATCCCCATGCCGAATCCTTGGTGCGCAGTCACCGAACGAATGTATCGGATCAGCTTGCCCAGGGGCTGGGCTCGGCCTCGGCCGCGGCCGGAGAGGAAAGTGCAGAGGAAGATGTGGAGCCGACTGGACAGGAAGACGACGAAGGTTCTTCAGGGGACGAGACCGATGTCCTGCATCTGTCCAAATCCAAGACGGCGCGATATACGGAGAGTCGGGAACCCGGGACCGCCCGGAATACGGATTCTTCAGGTTCTTCAAGTAAGACGACCGAGGGTATAGACGCAGCAGGTGACGTGTTTACGGTGCGCACCTTGTCCGTGCCGCCGCCCACGTTGCCGAAAGAGACCGCCGCCGACGCGGAACGTATCAAAGAGGAATACGAAGGGTCGGGGTCGGGTCCCGGCTCGGGTCCCAGCTCGGGTCCGAGCTCATGGCTTCAAGAGTTCATGCACAACCCCTATTATCAGGTCCACGAGGTGGAGGACAACGGCGACTGCTTTTTCGCGACCGTCCGCGAGGCGTTCCGTTCCATCGGCCACGACACCACGGTCGCCAAGCTCCGCGACATCTTGGCGAAGGAGGTGACTTACGACATTTTCAAGGAGAACCGCCAATTGTTCCTGGATCTGGACGGCAGCAAGAAGGAGTACGACCGCGAGCTCAAAAACATGAAGGAGGGCACGCTGGCCCTGAAGAAACGGTTCAAGACGGCGTCCCCGGAGGACCGCGACGCCATTCGCGCCGAACTGGCCGAATTGTCCAAGAAGTACGGTGAGGTGATGGAGTACCGTCAAAATACGGACCGCATCATGAAAGAGACCATGGGGGATCTTTCCAACATCACGACGTTTGACCAGTACAAGACGTATTTGACCACCCCGGCGTACTGGGCCGACGCATGGGCCATTTCCACCTTGGAAAAAGCGCTCAATGTCAAAATCATCATCTTTTCCGAAGGCAGTTACAGTGAGGGGGCCGTGCACAGTGTGCTCAATTGCGGCGAAGTGAACCGCGATTTAGAAAAACGTGGCAGCTTTACCCCACTATTCTACATCATGGTGACCTACAGCGGCATCCATTACAATCTGGTCTCGTACAAGAACAAGAAAATCCTCACGTTTGCCGAGATTCCGTACGACGTCAAGACCCTGGTCGTCAACAAGTGCATTGAGAAGAATGCCGGGATTTACTATTTGATTGACGATTTCCGGCAGTTTAAGATGGAGTTGGGCATTCAGCCGGACACGGGGGCCCCTGACGACTTGACGGAGGGCGCGGACGAAGGGGCGGAGCCAGTGGAGTCCGGAACCGAGACCGAGGGGAACATTTCCCCGGTGGACCTGTACGACACGTCGGTCGTTTTCCGGTTCTTCGCTAAAAGCGAGAAAACGGCGCTGCCCGGCAAGGGCGCGGGCGAGACCATCCCCAAAGACAAGATGGTGGACTACAAGGACCTCAAGACCATTCCCGACTGGCGCCGCAAACTGGACGATACTTGGACCCTGGAGGAGGCGCATGCTCTGCGCCTGGATGGACACCTCTACGCGTCCGTGGAACATTACTACCAAGCGTCTAAATTCCTCTACGACGGCGCCCCTCAGGCCAACCGCGATTTTGCCCAGCTGTTCACGTTGGACACGGGCAACCGCATTGGTCGCGACGTGGCGGTAGCCGTGGCCGCCGGCAGCAAGAGTGGGAAATACCGGGGCACCCAGGGTTCAGACGAAAAAACCAAGACCAAGGCGAAGGAGACGTTGTTGCGACCGACCACCGTCAAGATAGACCCGCAGTTTTATGCGGGGCGACACGTGCAAGAACGGCGGCGGGCTCTGGAGACCAAGTTCACCGAAAACGCCGAGATGAAACGGCTGTTGGCCATGACCAAACGGGCCAAGCTGGTGCACTATGTGGCGAAACAGCCACCGGAGGTGGATGTACCGCTGATGGAGATTCGGTTCAAAAACCGTGCTTGACCGCCCCGCGGCGTGCATGTGTAGCATGCGCAGCACGAGGACGGGCCTTCTTGGGCTCCGCGAACAGCACCTCGGCGTCGCGGTCATTGTCTACCGGAGGATGGTCTTCTATGAAGCGGAGAGCGGCATCCAAAAAAGTCTCAAAGGTCGCATTGAGCGCGTTGCTGTATTTGGTGAAATTGCCGTTGACAATGAAATCGGCCAGCAGTTCCTTGACCATGGTCTGAATTTCCTCTTGGTACGTGTCTACGGTCTCTATTTTATCCTGGATTTCTTGGAACTTGGTGTGGTTGGTTTTGGCTAAATACTGACGGTGGTACTGACGGTTCATCATATACTCCATCGTAATCTGGTCCACGAAACGCGTGGATTCTTCCGCCGTCGGTGGCGATTTGTACGAAACGTCTTTATGGTCCGTGTCACGACAGTCGTCGTTGTCGTCCGTGTCGTCGGTGGCGTCGTCCATGTTATTCTGTTCCAAGGCGTAAACCGCCCGAGAATCGGCATGGGGGGGCGTGGACCCCGTATTTCGCCGGCGCAACCATTCTTGGGGGTCGCGTAGACTCATCGCGGGGATGGCAAGTAAAAATGGTGTATACGGGATCCTATACACTATTCATGGGGAGTTTGAAACCTAAAATCTGCGCACAGCCAACATCGCCACATACGAGGCATTGTTTTGGTCGCCCCCGTTGGTCGCGTCGTTGTAATTGCGGTTGATGGCCCGCTGCTTGCGGTACGTGGTGTAGTCACTGGAATCGGGCACGAAACGCGTGTTGGTGTTGGAGCAGGGCACTCCGGTACCATCGCAATGCTTGATGATGCTGCCGAGGCTGGTCCCCCAGTTGACAATGTTGGGACGCGTCGCGTTGGGGATGTTGCCGCAGGCGTAGTTTTGCCGGCTCAAATAGTCGCCAATGTTGTTGACCGCCTTGAACTCGCCAATCGCCCGCCCGTAGCCGTTGACATCGTTCGTGGCATATTGGGTATTCCACGCCCGACGCAGGATGCTACGGATGGCCGTTTGCTCGCTATCTTTTTTGTTATTGATGGTCTGTTTAGGAGAGATTCCGGGCAAACCCCCTCCCAGAGGAGATACGATTGCGGCCATCTTTATGTATTGAAAGAACGTAAAATTAGGACCTACTATATTGTATCACCATACATTTCCCGACTCGGCTAAATGATCACCCATGCATTGTACGGAGGACTCGGAAACCAATTGTTTCAAATTTGTACGGTGATGGCATTTTCGCTAAAATCGGGACACGACTTTTATTTTGAGTGGGACGCGTCCGGTCTCATCGCGACGTCGGCCCTGTTGCGGGCCTTGGTGCCCCACTGCCGACCGGCCGACGTATGCCGAGCCCTGGAAGCCCGCTTGAAAGTGGTCCATCTGGCGGAACCCAGCAACCGGTATCATCCGGAATTGTTTGCGGAATTGGCGTACCAAGACAACCCGACGACCCTTTTCGTGCTCCAAGGGTATTTCCAGTCCTTTCGCTATTTTGAAACGGAATGGGACGCCATCGCGGACTTTCTGGGTATCCGCGCCCAGCAAGACGCGTTGCGGGCGTCGTTGTCGGCCCCGCCGCCGGACATTGTCATGCATATGCGGGTGGGAGATTACTTGGACCTGCAGCATACTCACCCCATTCTACCGTGCGGGTACTATGGTCGGGCCCTGGATGCGGCGCTGGACCAAGTCGGCGGCGGCGGCGCTCCCTCTGTGACCGTGGCCTGCCTGTGCCAGGCCCAGGACCGGAACCTGGTAGAAGATTACTATGTGAGCAAACTCCGTGACGTGTTTCCGCGGTGCATATGGACCCCGGTACCCGACATGCTGAGCGACAGTGAAACGATCCTATACATGTCTTTGGCCAAGGTTCAGGTGATTGCCAACAGCACCTTCAGTTTGTGGGCCGCTTACTTCCGGCGGACGTATACGGGTCGGGAACACGTCATCTATCCCAGCGTGTGGTTTACCCCGACCAACGATTACTTGTGGGTGGCGCAGATGTCGGGGGAGGGTCGGATGGTGTTTCTGCCGTGCAATTGGACGACGAAAAACCCCCCGCTGCGCGCCGACGACATGATTCGGCCAGGATGGAGGATGATAGATGCTTCTCTGGACGCGAACCTGGACGCGGACGTGGCTGTAACCCCGCCGCCGAATGAGCCGGTAACCGGATGTTACGCCCAGTGTCTATGTTACAACAATCCGGTCAAGCACACGAGCATGACGGAACGGTTTCGGAAGCTGGGGATGCCGTTGTCTATTTATCCGGGCGTCTCGTTCACGAACCCGCGTATTTTGAACCGCGAGGGGCGGAACAATTCGCTCAGTATCCAACGTCTGTGGTCGGTCACCTACGGACATTTAGACATGATTCAGCGGTTTTTGGATAGCGACGCGTCCTACGGTATTTTTTGCGAAGACGACATCTTGGTGAACCGGACTTTGCCGCACGAATTGCCAGATATCATGCGGGAATGCGACGAAATGGCCGTGGATGTCTTGCTCTTGGGGTACATGAAAACGTGCAAGGTGGAGGCGTGGATGGCGGGGCACGCACAGATGGGAGATTTCCCGGGCCGTCCGTACATGTACCACGATTACCCGGACGACCAGTGGGGGGTGCACATGTACATGTTGTCGCGTTCGGGGGCCCGGCGTATCTTAGGCACCTACGCATACGGTTACGCAGACCGGCACATGGACGACCCGGACCACCCGTTTAGCCCGGATTGGACCATCAGCAAATGCCCGGGTCTTAAACGGGCACTCATTTCGCCCATGATGGCGGTGGAAGACGGCCGGGATTCGTACGAGCATTATGGCCACGAGGGGCAGTGGCGGTTCCACATGGAGACGTTTCGGGCCCATTTTGTCCCGGGTCTATTTATTTGAGGCATCAATATATACTGACATGTCGGGTGGTACCGGAGTTTCTACCGTGGTGGACGTGTCCCCAGGTGCTGATGCATCGTCGTTGTTGAAGAGCGCTTACCCTTACGGGACCCCCCATGGTTTGGGAGGGAACATGGCGTTGTACGCGAGCAAAGGGGGCTATGTCCCCGAGATACACATGGCCTCTAACAAAGCGGCGACGCCCGCCAAGAAGAAGCCCGGGGTGGGCAAGAAGAAGAAAGGGGGCAAGTCCAAGAAGGGGGGACGCAGCAAGCGCAACAATACGACCAAGAAAAACCGGACGCGGCGCGTGTACCATTAGATCATCGTGGCCTCCTTTTTCTCGGCAGTTCGTATAGAACATGCCCAAGGGGGGTGGCTCATATGGTAAAACGGGGCATGCGCGCTTTCGGGGCAGTCTGCGTAAAAAAGATCCTATAGTTTCCTTGCACCGGGCCAAGGCCATGACGGGAGGTGCTTCTGCGCTAGTGGGGGGAGCGGTGGCCGGGTCGGAAGGAGGTTCCACACAGTGGGGGCTAGTCTTGGTCATTCTGGCGTTGATTGGCGTGATTGCGTATTTGATCTCGCTGCATATGGGGGTGGGGGCAGGGACAGGTCCGGTCAAGACGCCTACGCGTCGTGCCGAACCAGGGCTGGGCTTGCCCAGCGTCTTGGTCGCCCCCGTCTCTACCCGGACCAACCCTTACGGGGACCCGCTGTCGCCGCCCCTGAAGAGCGACGGCGTGTATTTCCCCCCGGATTCGGGGGACATCCGGGGTCTGCCCATGGTGACGGGGGGTGACGGTGGTTCGGCTACCTGCAACAGCACCACGTGTGGTGGCATGGTGGGGCCCGGCGGAGTCGGCGGGGCCGGGGCCGGGCTGCCCATCAACATGCGCACCCGGGGGTACAGCCCTGACTTTTCGCAAATTGGTCTGCTCACGCGTGAACGCGCGGACCGGACGGAAGACACGTCGTTCCGGGACCCCATGATCCTGCCGCTGTTTGGGCGCCGGGTCCTGAACGGACGCGACAAGTACCAGTATTACACGATGTCCAATACCGGCGCCGTGAACACCAAGTTGCCGGTGAAAGTGCGGGGGCGCAACTGCGTCAACGAATACGGGTGTGACGAACTCATGAACCAGGACACGGTCTACGTGGAAGGCTACAACGACGTGTTCCGGGCCACCATCTACGAATCCAATACCTTCAGTTACATTCCGTATCTGTAAAAGGACGGAGGACGGAGGACGGGTCGGGGGTCGGGGTAGGTTCACCCAAAAAACCGACTTAAAGAGGGCGCGCCTATATACCTTGAGCGTTCTTGGTGTAGTGGTAACATGCAGCCCTTCCAAGGCTGAGCTTCGGGTTCGATTCCCGAAGGACGCATTCGTATCTATGGGATCCCCTGGTTCGGATCCTATAGATGGATTGGGTAGGTGGGTGGATAGGGGTTCAAGCGTGGTACCGTTGGTTCGTGGAAACGGCTAAAGGTTCAGGCAGGATAGGTTTGACCGGCGCCGGCACGATGGACGCCACCGGCAGTCCCCGAATCGGCGGTTGGCCTTGAGGACCCGTGTACTGGGGGTCCCGGGGGGTCACCAGGTTGGTGGACCCGATGCCCAGCAGTTCAGACTCCACGTCGCAATTGTCGCGGAAGAGCTGGAGGGGGTACCGCCCCGGCAACAAGCCTTGCCCGGCGTAACACGTTTGCTCGTGGAAATTGTAGCCCACGTATGTTTCGTAGTGCCGGGCGTTGGACAAACAGGACTGTTCCAAGGCGTAATTTCCCGGCGTATTTTTGCTGCGCGTAGAGGCCATATCTTTCTATTATACCTGGCGATATTTAGACCCAAAAAAAGAGGGGCAAAGGGTCAGAGTAGCAGATGGGGGCAGGGGGTCAATCGCAGCCAAACCCCCCAGCCGTCAAACATGTGCAGATTGTCGGGATGAAACAGGACCCGGACAAGTTCTTCGTGCAAGGGGGCTTTGGTTGCCCGCATGGCATCGTAGTCGTAGACGAAAATGTCCGGATGCTTGGACAATTGCTCCGACTGGTCCTGATTCCACTGATCCTGATTCCAGTCGGCGATTTCTTCGGGGGTCGTTTCCTCCAGGTGGACCCCATGTTTTTTCGGTTGGGGCGTCACCCCCGGATTTCTAGACAACATGTACAAGTCTATCTTGTCGGGGTGCTGTTCCAGGAGGTCCAGGGCGGCCGGATTCACCGACATGTGGTACCAGTCTATGCGGTCAGGATGCCGCTTCAAAATATGCATGGCATGGGGGTTTCGCGACAAGCCGTGCCAGTCTATGTATTTGGGATGTTCTTCTAACCACGCCACCGCCGCCGGCGCCGGGTTCTGCGACAAATTGTAGCTGTCCAGTCGCGTGGGGTCAATCCTGTCGCGTAATTTATACATGATGGGTTTTTGTAATATGGTATGTACCTTTGTTTGTACATACCAATCAATTTTGTATCTTATGCCCTCCTATTTTTACGTTGTGTACGATTCTTTACGGATAAACACAAACCGGTTGTGGATTTTTTTCGCCGACCCTTGGTGGAACGCTTTCCTCCCAGGTAGCCAAATATATGTTTCAATGTCCCGTCCGTTTGAAATGCCCGCGGATTACTTTTGGATAATGTATGCTTGACTTGTTCATGGACGGTTGCAAGTTCCTTGTACATCTCGCAGATCGTTTCAGGATCCGTGGATTCAATGTATTCGTTAAATAGGTTGTATTGGGTGGTACCAAGAGAAGCCAGATCAAAAAACACAAATTTTTTATAATCCCTTGACGTTATTGTCTTATGATGCCGTGTTAGTAGCAGGCCGTCAATTTTTTCCCAATTCCTATATATTCCAGGTTGGTCTGGTTGACGGTATCGTCTATACCATAAATTATGAAATCTAACACATTGATCCGTCGTATTCACGACTCGTCCCAAAATGTACCCTGCAAATCCACCCCCAAGATCCTGACTATGGTAAATATACAGCGAACCTTTTTTCAATTGTTCGGCGGGAATGGTTGGTATATTTTCCTTGATGCGTCCCAGCCATGGACAGTTCAATCCTTGGACCGTCTTTTCATATTCCGCGTCTGAAACGATATCTTGATGACGTAGATTGGCAGATTGGATAAATTTTCTGTGTCTAGAACGTGGTGGATCCGACATTATACAATATATACCGTAAAAAACCTACAACGGTTCTCTTATGTTTGCCGCGACGTCAATTTCTGTTCCAAGACCGTCATGGCCATGCTTTGACTACCTCCGTTCAGCAACTCACATATGCACGCATGAAACAGCGAAAAATAGTCGTAAGAAAACAGCACCGCCAAGCCGATTTGGGGGTCGTCGGACATCATCTTCGCCGCCGCTCGCAGATACAGAGACTGGAACGCGGGAACCTTGCAGGTAGACTCATATACAGTATCTAAGAGGGCCGTCATGGCGTCCGCATCAAAATCCCATTCGTCGCGCGTGACCTCGTCCACGACCTCGGTACCATGGGGGACGATACCCAGCGATTCGGCCCCTGAAACGACCCGCAGACATTCGCGGTACTGCTGGTCGTTGGTGTAATGCACCTGAAGGGAACGCGGGTAGGGCCGCCTGGTCGTCG
>Ga0114979_10001281_pt1 | contig 16874 bp, 24 predicted proteins | sample S_140625_EF_Meta_FD_87315 | JGI IMG/M metagenome (GOLD analysis project Ga0114979, IMG submission 87315) | Freshwater microbial communities from Lake Simoncouche, Canada to study carbon cycling - S_140625_EF_MetaG | ecosystem: Environmental > Aquatic > Freshwater > Lake | place: Lake...
ATCCATTTTTTGTAATTTAAAAACAATTCATGATGAAAAAAATGATTAAATTTCCGTCTATCGAGCAGTTTAGAACTGTCGTGACGAACATCAATAGACACTATAACTACATCGGGTTAGATGAGAATGGTGACGCTATTTACGACCATACATTACCTAAACCAACACTTACATTTAAAGGTACTGTGAAATTACACGGAACTAATGCTGCTGTTTGTTATAATAAAGATGGTGGGTTTTGGGTACAATCTCGTGAAAATATTATCACTGTTGAAAAAGACAATGCTGGTTTTGCTTTCTTTGCACAATCTAATTTAGGTTCTTTTATGGCGTTGATGAATATTGTTCATCATACTGAAAGAATAGATAATATTAACAATACTGTGACCATTTACGGTGAGTGGTGTGGTGGAAACATTCAAAAAGGTGTTGGTATTACAAATTTACCTAAATCTTTCTTTATTTTTGGTGTTAAGATTACTCCCCATACTGAAACAGAAGAAGAATTAAAAGCTAATCCAGCATATTGGGTTGACTATTCATATTTGAAAGCACCAGACGTTAAGATTTACAACATAAATGATTTCCCTACATATTCTATCGATATTGATTTTAACATGCCTGCTTTGGTTCAAAATCAATTATCCGAGTTAACTATTGCTGTTGAAGAAGAATGTCCTGTAGCGAAAGCTTTTGGCTTCTCTGGAATCGGTGAAGGTATCGTTTGGTCAACTGAAGTAAAAGGTATTGTACACAGATTCAAATGTAAAGGAGAATTACATGCTGGAAAATCTAAAGTTACAACTTTAAAACCTGTTGATGATGTTAAATTAAATAAAATAATCAATGTAGTTAACCAAGTTACACCAGTTTGGAGAATGGAGCAAATGCTTAGTGAAACATTTGATTTAATCAATGGTGGTGAAATAGACATTAAACAGTTAGGGTCATATATTAAAGCTGTTATTAATGATATTATTAAAGAAGAAACGGTAACGTTAAATGAAAATGGTTTAGAACCTAAAGATATTGGTAAATATGTTTCAGAAACTAGTAGAAAATACTTTTTTCAAAGATTAAATGAGGTAACAGGTATAAAATAAAAGGGTGATTCACCCTTTTATTTCTTATCTATTTTTATTGCGTACCAGCCTTTATATTTCATAAAATTAATGCTTCTAGGATTTTGATTTAAATATATTGGTCTTCCATTATTTTTAAAAGATATTTCTAACACTCTTTTTGGAAGATTATTTTTAAGACATAAATCTTTAAAATTTACTTGTAATGTTGAATACATTTCTTCCCCATTATCATTATATATTTTTATTTGATTATTAGTCTGTCTAGGGTTAATATAACCGTTAAGATAGTTTTCTTTTTGTTTTTGTGCTGATTTTATTGCTATTTTTTTAAAACAATCTGGGTCATCGTTTAACATGGTTATTAAACGTTTATCCGAGATTGATTTTAAATCTTGAGATTGTTTGGTTATTTTCATTTTTTCTATTGCTATTTTTCGTTTTTCAGTTGATAATGTAGATAAACCATAACCACCTTTTGACATATTGTAGGTGTCTTTTCTTAATATAAAGTCTTCGTTAACGATTTCTTTTTCTTTGGTAATCATATCTTTTTTATTATCGAAAACGTATAGTATTTCTTTTTTAAAATTTATGTAACCATATTTTTTTATTGCTTTTTTTAAGAAGATTCCAGAACCTAAATAACCATCGTTTATATTATTTGTTGTATGTAAACCAATATAGATTTTATCATTGATTAAGTTTGTTGTTTGGTAAATTGTGTAATATTTCATATGTTTGTTTTATTATAAATATCATAGTTAAAGGTGAAAAACATAAAATTAATAAAATAATTTGCAAATATTAAAATAATATGTATATTTGCACAATAAACAAATAAAAAATAAAATTATGGCTTATTTAAAAATTAATATCTTTGAGTTTTGTAAAAACACACAATTAGTTAAAAGAGATGACTCACTAATGAATAATGGTGTAAATTATAAATATATGGGGATAACTGGTGACGGTATGGTACAATTATTAAGAGAAGATAGTGAAATATGTTTTACTAGACAATCAAATTTTAATTCTAATTATAAATTTAACAATGAAGAAGAAATTTCAAATAGATTCTTAAAAACTATAAATAATGATAAAAAATAACAAAACAGATTTATACTTTAACATGTTACCAGAATTCATAAATATTCAAGGTAAATTATATCATTTTAACATGTCAAAGGGTAAAAGAATAACCATATCTTATCAAACAGATAAAGATGAAAATGGTTTGAATGAATATCTAGGTGAAACTTTTAGAAGTAGTGATGTTTCATTACAAGATGTTTGTGAGAAGATGGTCAATTGGTTATTTAAATTTGAATACGTTCAATATATGCCATATGGTTATAAGAAAATGTATGATGAAATGTTTAATGTGAATATAGAACACTCTAGAGATTTTGAACAATAACAAATATATCTTTTCAAAAGTAAGAGAAATGTTCTTTAAGCTAGTTTAAAGGTTGACTTTTTAACTTTATTTGTTATCTTTATAAAAAGTAAAATTATGATAACAAACAAAGTTTTTAGATTAAAAAATGCTACTGAAGTAGCACCAGGAATGCCGCTACAAGCTGGTCAAGAATTAGAGATTGTAACTGACGTGGTTTACGTAAATGGAAACATGGTTCCACCAGATATGCAATCTTTATTTTATAATTGGTTAATTAATAATCCGACATTATTTGATGATGTCACAAAAAATTGGTAATATGTGGAAAAGATTAAAAACAACACTTAAAGCATGGTGGAAAAAACACATTTGTGCTGAAGTTCCAAGTGATTGGAAAAAGTTTTAACAATTTATTTGTTTATTTAAATAATTAATTTATCTTTGCAAAGAATATTTAATCTAAATTATTATGATAATTAAAGAAAATGGCTTAAGATATGCCAAACTAGTACACGTTTCTGTTGATAATGGAATGACTGATAATAGCAACAAAGTTTATATCATGGAAGAACTTTCCGATGGTACAATCAAGTGTGAATACGGTAGAGTTGGTCGTAGTTTAACTACTGAGATTAAACCTTCAAGCAAATGGGATAGTGTTCTTAAACAGAAACTATCTAAAACCAAAGGTTATACTGATGTTACTGAATTCTTAGCTGAACCAGTTATCGACACAACAAGCGGCTCAACCGCTACTGCTAAAACTGAAGAGATTAAAAACTCTGTGGTTAAAAGACTTATCGACCAATTGATGAGTTTCGCAAACAAAGCAATTCAAAGAAACTATAAAGTAACACAAGAAGCTGTATCTGAACAACAAGTAAATGCTGCTCAGGAAGTAATTGATACTATTAGTGCTAAATTGGTGTTGAGTGTCGATAAGAAAGATATCAATGACTTGTTACTTAAATTATACACTATTATCCCTAGAAGAATGGATAATGTGCGTGATTACCTTATCAATGATGTAAACGATGCTAGTTCATTAGAAAGAGCACAAAAATTCATCGGACAAGAACAATCTACTTTAGATACGATGGCAGGTCAGGTTCAGTTGATTAAACAACAAAAAGCTGCTGCTGAAGCTCCAGAAGAAGAACAAGTTGACCAAGTTACAATCTTAGACCAAATGGGTCTTAGAGTTGATGTTGAAGAAGACACAGAAACACTTGCTCTTGTTACCAAGCTTATGGGCCCTAACGCTCACCAAGTTAAACAAGTGTTTAAGGTTGTTAATACCAAAACACAAAAAGTGTTCGATACTCACTTTGAACAAGCTAAGGTTAAGAAAAGAAGACTTTACTGGCATGGTTCACGTAATGAGAACTGGTTTAATATCTTACAGACTGGTTTATTGATTAGACCTTCTGGTGCTGTTCATACTGGTAGTATGTTTGGTGATGGTATCTACTTTGCTGACAAGGCTCAGAAATCAATTGGTTATTCATCATTGAGAGGTTCTTATTGGACCAAAGGTGGCGATGATAAAGCATACTTAGCATTGTTTGATGTTCATTTAGGAAATCAAAAAGAAATCCTACATCACACATCTAGTTGTTATTCATTATCTGATAAAGTATTGAAAAAAGACAATTACGACTCAGTATTTGCCAAAGGTGGTGCTGACTTAAGAAACAATGAATATATCGTTTATAACGCAGCACAATGTACTGTATCACACTTAGTTGAAATTGGGAACTAATGACATTTGAATTAACAAAAGTAGAACAAGAACGGCTTGATGAAATGATTCAAGCCGTTAAAGTTTTACATGGTGATAAAGTTGGTTACTCAATAACATATTGTTTCTCTACTGGTAGTGGAATAGGTGTTGGTGTTGAAATCATTATAAAGAGTACCAAAAAAGATTTATTTGAAATCAAAAAAAATATAACCGACTACGATAGTTGGTAGTTTACTATTGATAGTAAACAGTAAACAGTAAACAAAATGGAAGATTTAAAAACAGGGTACGAATGGTGCCTATCAGGTAATATGAGAATTCTTGACATAATGTCATGGGATACCGACATGATGTCATGTGAAGCATCATATTACACAGAAAAAATAACATCAGAGGAATTTTTAAGACGTATTGGTTTATGTAAAGTAAAAGCAAATTCTACACCTCGTAAAACTGATATGTATTTGGAATATAGAATGTACGGTATTGTACCTTACAATTTAAGTCCAATTCAACAAGGAATTCAATTTGGTCATGCGGTAGTTGAGTATCAGCAAAATGTTAGAAACTTACCACCATATGAAGCCATTTATAACAAATGGGCTGGAAAAGATAAAACATTTATTATTCTTAATGGTGGAACAACTAACATTAACCCAGAGAAACTTGGTAGTCTTAATCAACACTTAGCAGCTTTATATTTCAATGGTGTTCTTACATCAGAGTTCTATGAAGAAGACTTGGGTGACCAATTGACAGCTGTTGTATTCATGGTTGATGAAAGAGTATTCAATAGAGTACTTTATCCAGATTTCCAAGAGGAAAAGTTACCTTATGGTGTTCGTAAACCATCTAAGAAAGTTGAAACTGAATTAGAGGAACGCAACGAAGCCAATTACCAAAAATGGGTAGAGAAGGTCGGTGGACCTAAAAACGCTTTCTTAAGAGAATTTTTAAAACCGCTTAGATTAGCTTAAAATCTTGACTTTTTGAGATTCTTCCTTATAATTGTATATGGAAGAATCTCAAAAACAAGCATTAATATTTGGTTATCTCAATAAATACTACTATATTGAGAATGGTATATTTTTAAATAAATATGGTGACCAAGAATGGGGTTATGACATCGCTGATGAGTTACCAAAAATACTTAGTTTTGGAAAAGAAGATTGCGTTGAAACATTTAAGAAATGGGCCGAGTATCGTGGTGTTAATTATGTAGATAATCGAATAGCATACGGAACTAGAAGATTAAATGTAACGTGGAACCCAGAACTGGCTCAGGATTTGGCAGCATTTCACAGTATTGATGCTGAAGCTGAATTAACCGCAATGTTAGCTGAACAAGTAGCCCAAGAAATTGATGCTCAAATTTTAATGGATTTAAGACAATTAATTCAACCAGCCGAAATGGTTAGTTTGATTAAATGTGTTGGTTATGAGGAAACAGCAGCAGAATATGACCCAGCAACATTTTTACCAAGAAAAGGATTTCAATCTATGAAAAAACAAGATATTGAACATGAAAGACAGAATAACACTCACTGGCAAGATTGGGTTCGAGCCAGAGGACAAGACGAACAAACATCTTCTCCAATCATCTTGGAAGAAGATTGCTATGGTTTTTATTGAAGGTGATGTTTGTGAATACTACGCATGGTTTCTAAAAAAAAGATATAATATTACACTTAATAAACCAATCAGAGGTGCTCACATATCATTCATCAATGATTCTATGAGAGATTTAACTCAAAACAACGATAAGTCAGAAGAAGAAATTCTTCAATTATGGGAAGATGTTAAACTTAAATGGGATGGTAAAGAAATAGATATTGTGTTAGACCTAAACCCTAAAACTGATGATAGAATCTGGTGGTTGAATATTCCTAATGAAGAAAGAGAAGGACTTCAAGCTATTAGAAACGAATTAGGGCTCGGTAGACCGTATTTTGGTATGCACATGAGCATTGGATATGCCAACGAAAAAAACATTGAACATAGCACTTATATTCACGAATTAATTAAAAAAGGTTTTATACGTTACGAATGATAATAATTAATCATTTTAATTGTATGTTCCTTTAACCATGGTTCTACATTAGGTAATTTCATCAAAAAACTATATTCATAGTTATAACATATTGATTCTTCTTCATTTAGTGAATACTTTATATTTTTATGGAGTATATTTAAGTGATATGATTCGTGTACCAATACACAAGCTAAATTGTTTATTGAGTTAAGTTTTATATCTTTTACTGATACTAATATTGTTGAAGAATCTTGTGTTGATGAAAAATCAGCAACCCAAAAGGTTATATACTTGCAATTATTTATCACCATGTTATATGATACGGTATCATGTGTTTTAATCAATTCTAAAGCAGCTTGTATTTTACCTTTCCAATTATCGCCAATATCATCAATTTTTATTTGGCTATAAGAAGAAATAGAAAACAGTAATATGAATAATAGTTTTTTCATTAGTTAGAGTATCCAGTATTAACTAAATAGTAATTACCAGTAGTTGTTCCAGATACTGGTGAATTAATAGTAACACTTTGAACACCAGGATAAGTTGTTCTTAAATTACTACTAGATGGGTTAATTATTAAATATTGACTTGAAGTAAATAATCTACTATTAGGTAATGATAATAACCATGATAAAAATCTACCATTTTTTTTACTATAGATATAATAAGTATCAGATATAGTAATTTTACCATCACCATTTACATCGTATTTATAGTAATCCCACGCATTAAAATTTCTATTGATTGCTTTTAAGTTTGACCCAATAGCATCAGAGATACTTAAAGATAAAGGTGGTACAGCATCTATTTGCAAATACCATTCAATAGATGGGTTGCTGGTTTCATTAATAGTATATTTACCATTAACGTCAGTATAAACAGTTTTATACAATACCCATGGACTAGTTGTTAATATATAATCAAATTCCAATACATAAGGTAATGAATTATTATTATTTAAATCGTTCCATTTCCCAGCTCCAACAAATTGAATATAATCTTCATTACCTGAATTGTTGGGTTCACCACCGTTCCAAGAAGTATATGAATATGCTTCACCTGTAACCCATTTCCAAGTTCCTTCTATTACTTCATCAGTTAAACCTATCCAACCTGACGGCCATAATCCGTAAATGAAACTATTTTCAGCTGCTGTTGTTACTGTTACTAAATGCCCACCCATATTAGAACAAGCTGTTCTAGCATTAGTCCATGTCATTGAACCTGTTGACCTATAATATGAATGTCCGTTATAATTATTTTGAGAAGTAAAACCAGCAAGAGTTGGTGTTGTTCTTTGATATAATTTCACAGGTATATTGGCTACACCAACCCCAGCAGAATTATAAATATAACCTGAATAGGCGAAATTCTGACCTAAAGCAAAATTACATAGTAAGAACAAAAACAACAGTTTTTTCATTTTTATATTTTTGATATTGCATCCTGTAACCCTTTTTTAAGAGCTCCAGAAAACGCTGATTTTTCAAATGGTAGGTTTTCATCTTGCAATTCAATAAATGTAGCATTAACATCAGTATTTGCTTCACCTTCACCTTCGTAATCATCGCCATCAATAGTAATAACTAATTTTACAATTGTTTTTTTTCTTTTTTTCTCAAAAGGTCCTAATGAGAAACTATTTGTCGGTGCTTCAATACTTTGAATTACTACTGAGACTGGTTTTCCATTTTCACAAATAGAATATGTCGAGGATAAAATTTCTTCAGTTATTTGTTTAACACCTAAAAGAAATCTATTTGGGTTTATACCTTCAATCTCACCTTCATTTTTAACATTCTTAACAGTATAACATTTTTGACTGTAAGATGTTGTAAAAATAAATACCGCAATAATTAATAAAATTTTTTTCATTTATATATTTTTTATAAAATAATCCTTACAAAAAGCATTTAGCACCTGTAAGAATTTGATAGGATATAGCTTTATCATTTAACTGTTGCACAGCACTAAAGCTTATATTTAATTTAAATTTTTTTGTTATTTTATAATCTACTGATGTAAAAGGAACAAATAAAATACCAGATTGATACCACATACCTTCATAATAATAAACATAAGGTGAATATACAGTAACAAACATTGTTGTTAACCCTATTTTAGGGTTTAATTTAAAACTACTAAACACACCACCTAAAACTGATAAACTTTGAAATTTACTAGTACCAATATTACCAATAGTTAAATTAGTACCTATTGTACTAGTTACTTTACGATATTTATAAGATTCCATAAGAGAAAATGTATTGAAGAAATCTTTTTGAAAGTTAAGCATTATTGAATTAGCAAATATTGTAGTTAGTTTTTTATGACGATAAGAAACAAATAAAGTTACATTTGAATTGTTTACATAACTAGTAAAGTTAATTAAAGCTCCTTTGGCGAATGTATTCTTTGTATTTGATGAAATTAAACTAGCGTTTAATTTAAACTGGCTAGGGTCTCCTGTTGCACTCGCAATAGTAACCAAATCACCATTCATCATAAGATTACCTTTTTTAACTGCAGCAACTTTGCTTTTTGTTGTTGAAGAAGAACTAGCACCACTACTTACAGCATCTTCTGCAGTTTCTTTAGTATCTTCAGATTTTTTAGTTTTATCTGATTCAGATTGTTGTGTATTATCAATTCTAACAGAACTAATACCACCAGTAATATTACTACCACCAGAACTTATAGACGATTGAGACGATTGACTGTTTGTTGAAGTTGGTCCAGACGAAGTTGTATTATTAGTTCCTTGGTTTCCAGAATTTCCTCCAGTTGAAGAATTAGAGGTCTGATTCCCTTGGGAATTGGACGAGTTTTGATTGTTGCTATTATTTGATGTGCTTCCGACAGAATTGTTTCCACTTCCATTGTTTGAGTTTGTGCTGTTGTTTCCATTGTTTCCATTGTTATCGTTGTTATCATTATTTGATGAAACTTTTTCGTCACTTTGAATTACTCCTTGAACACTAGCACCACTCATCGATGTTAACGCATCAGCCATTCCAGATGTGCTAGTAGCAACATCTTGCATAGAAGCCATTGTTGATAATGTTGAGAGTACGGTAGTTATTACTGATATACTATTTTGAGCTACAAGTACATTTACACTAGTATTTTGAGCTAAACCTATACCACTACATGGTCCAGCAGGGTTTTGAGCATTAACAGAATCAATCCATGTTTGAAAAGCACCTGATTGTAATTCAGCATCTGTAAATGAATGTACTTGTCCGTTATAAGTTAATGGAACGGAACCATTTGAAGTGTCAATATATATTTCTTTTGCTTTGGAAGTGCAAGGGTCTAAATACGAATACATATACCCTTGCTGTCCCATAGCTAATTTACTTGAGAACAGGAAAATAAATATAATAAATGTTTTCCATATCTTCATTACTTATTATTTTTCTAAAGTGCTTGACAATGAAACACCATCTTCTTCATCTACTTTTTGAATAAGCATTTTATCTCTATCTTCAGAATTGAACCAATAATCAACTACTTTATTTAAATTACCAACGAATGCACCTAAAAGGATAAGTAACATTTCTTTCCAGTCTTCTCCAATACTAGCACCTAAAAAGACACCTGCATTGATACCGACAATAATTAGAGTAAATAACCCTAATACTATTGCTGTAATTCTCCAACGATTATTTTGCATTTCTTGTAACATATAGTAGAATCTATTATTTTGTTCTACTGTTTGTGCTGGTTTACCAACACCTAAAAATTCTTTTATTTTACCCATTTTGTTTTGTATTTTTATTTTATTATTAATTTTTAAATATGCCCTTTTTAATCATTTTACTAACGATTCTAGAAGAGGCTGTTTCTAGAGATTTTTTGGTTGCCACACCAATTGTTGATTGGTTGAATTTTACGTCATCTAATCCGTCTAATAAGTTGGCTTTTTTAATTGTAAGTGCTTCACCAGAACCTGAACCCGTAAGGATTTCACCAGTTTGAGCATCTACAAATCTAACTTGTAACCCAAGAATTGTTTTTTGTTTAATTTCTATTCCACTACCACCTACTTCTTCATCTTCTCCAACAGAGAAGTCATAAACTTCGATATATACGAAATAACGAGCTAAAACAATATTTCCTTTAACTACTATCTTATTTGATGAAATTCCTTTAGCTGATGCTTTATCTTGAGCAATCATATCTTGTTTAATTTCATTTCTTTCTTCAGTAAAAACAAATCTACCAGTAGATTCTAAATACTCCAACACAATGTTTGAAAGACCTAACCCAACTCTTTTGTCTTTTAACTCAGGATACATTTCATATAGTTCTGCGTTAATTCCAATTTTAAGTATTTGAATAGGTACTTGTATTGTGTCAGTATAATTAGATACAACATCTAAAGATTGTTTCTTCTCAAAGTCAGCTTGATATGATTCAGTTTTAACAGACCCAATTTTTTGAGCAAATCCTGTTAAACTAAATAACATCATTAAAATTATTAATTTTTTCATTTTTTTTGATTTATTAATTCTTCAACATACTTATCTCTCTGTTCTAAAAGATACTGAGTTCTTTCAATCAGTCTTTGTCTTTCATCATCAGTTAATTTTAGTACTAGCGTTTCTTTATCTTGAATCATAGCCTTATATTCTTCTAATTGCTTATTAAATGTAAGGTTTTGGTAATACATAATCCCAACTAAAAGAATAATCGTAAATGATTGCTCTTTTAATTTATTAAAAAATGTGTCAGCAATTCCTTCAGTTGGGATTTTAGTATTTTCCATTTTATTTAATTATTACCAAGGTTCTTCTTCAGTCTTTTTAGGGGCTGGAGCTGGAGCTGCTGCAGGAGCCGAAGCACTAGCACCAGATTTAGAACCACTGTTAGCTTGTTGTTTTTGTTGGTTGGTGTTGTTGTTAGATAAATTGATTACAACTGGTGCAGCAGCCGCAGCCGCAGGAGCAGCTTGTTCTGTTTTAGTTTCTTCTTTATCTTTTTCTTCACCAAGTCCTAAGTGTGTTGTAACCCATACACCACCAGCAGTTACTATTGTACCAACCGCTGTGATTAATGTCTTTTTAAGACCTGATAATCCACCTTCTTCTGTTTTGTTTTCTTCCATTTTTTTTTAGTATTTAATTACTTTATCTTGTGCAGATTTAGTTTTTGTTATTAATTTAGCGATGTAAAGACCATCAGCTAATTTTGTTAAGTCAGTTGAGTAAGTATAGATACCTCTAGGCATGTATTTATCAACAACGGTCATTATTTTTCTTCCAGTAATGTCAAATAATGAAATTTCAGCATCACCACTTTTTTCAACATTAAATTTAATAGAAATTTCACCGTTGGTTGGGTTTGGTGATACAACCATATCATCTACCATAAATGTACCATTCATTTTGTTGATTTGAACAACACCGTTAGTAGGTGTAACTCTCATATCAACAGCGTTTTGGTTTCCAACGTATTTTCTAGATGTGTATAAAGGACTAGCACCCCAATCACCTTGTGGTTGTTTTGCTGTAAATATCAAAGTAAAAAGAGGTTCACCATCAGTTACTAAGTTATTTCCAGTAGTATCATAACCACCCCATTCGATTACATCATTTTTTAAGTTAACGAATGATAACCAATTCATAGATTTTCCAGAGTTTTGAACTTCTTTGAAATCTAATAAAGAACTATCATAGTTAAGAGCTAATTGTAAAGAACCAACTGGGCTAGCGTTATTTAATATTCTTACAGGTACTTCAACATCGTTACCCTCAGTAACTTCTAAACTTGGCATGTTAACTTCAACACTAGCTAATGCTGTGTCGTATTCAACAGTTTCGTCAATTACGTTATGAGTAGAGTTAGCTGGATTAACAACTGTAATAGGTGTTAAACGAGCCATGTTGTAACCTGTATTGTTAGCATCACCCACAACTAACACGTGGTAAGTAATACTTGTAGTTCCAGGTAAGATATCATATGTAAATGTTGTAACACCAGCAATTGTGCTTGTAAAGTTAGTAGCAGTAGCAGCCATAATGTTAGTATGTTCAGCATCAGTAAAGAATTTAATATCTTTTACGTTGTTTGGCCATGCAGTAAATCTACCAGCAATTCTACCAAATACACCATAAGCATCAGCAATCGAAACAGAATTGTTTCCATTAACATCAGCAGAGTAATATTGGTATCCTGAAGGTGTTTGAGTACCTAATACAAATTGGTTGATTAATTGAGCATCAGCAACAGATATTACGTTTCCAACTGTCATTGTAGAACCATCAACACTTAATCTAATATCATAGAAAGTAGCATCAATTGTTTCATGAATAGCATATGTACCATTATTATCAGTTACGTAAGAAGCGTGTGAACCCCATGTTGTACTAGTTTTAGGTTTTTTCTCTAACTTGAATGGTAAATTTTTAGCTGGAGTACCAGTAACGTTAACAAAGTTAGTTGTAAAATCAAATTGTGGTCTTAAGAAGATACCACCATAATTATGTGTATTCAAAGCTACGTCAGTACCATCTTGTTGAGCAGCTAATGTAGTATAAACGTTAGCAACTGGAGTACTAGCCCATGCTAAGTTAGCAATTGTTGGTAAGTTAATAAATGTAGCAGCAGCAACATGTGTTAAAGCTAAATTTATTTGTTGACCATCAGCTAATGTAAAAGCACTACTTGAACCATTGTAAACAACGGTGATAGTTAAATAACCACCAGCATTGTTATCAACAAATTGTAAATCTAAATTCGTAGTAGTACCAACCAAAGTAGGAACAGCAGCAGAAAAAGCATTTTTATCATAAAATACTCTAAATTGAAGACCAGTTACTAATGTAGTTGTTGTGTTTCTAAATGTAATTTTGGCGTTAGTAACACCAACCTCAGTTGAAGCTAATTGATAGTTAGTATCAATAAGAGTCCAAATACCAGCAGACGGTGCTGCAGGTGGAGTTTGAGCATATGATGTCATTCCAAACATCAACATTGCAATAAGGGATAATAATAACTTCTTCATTACTCTTTTGTTTCGTTTGAATCATTATTATTTTTTTTACCAAATATTTTATCCGTTGATGCTAATCCTAAAGCACCAAATGATAACATGGCAACAGCGTTCACTAATTCAGGTGCAGGTTTAATATCTGCACTAGAAAAGCTATTAGCAAAAAGGGTAATACAAAGAGTTAACCCAGCTAAGACACCTACAAATCTTTTTGAAGATGGTTTGTTTTTTTCGTCTGTAAACAGACCTTTTAAAAATTCTTTCATTTTTGTTTTTTTTGTTATTGTTATTATTTTATTCAATAATAAATATGAAAAAAATTTGCTTTATTAAAAAAAGTTTTTGTACATTTGCAAAAAAAAATTATGAAACAATTGACACACGAATATCTAGTTGAAAACAATCTTATACTATTCGAAACGATTATCGGTTCGCAAGCATATGGTACTCAAACACCTACAAGTGATGTAGATAAAAAGTTCGTTTATATCCTACCTATGGATAATATTCTGGGTACTGGATATGTTGAACAAATCAATGTAAACAAAGACTATACGGGCTGGGAACTTAGACGTTTCCTAGAACTTATGGGTTCTAACAATCCTACAGTTCTGGAACTTCTTAATAGCCCAGAAGACTGTATAATCAGCAAACATCCATTGTTTGACCTTATCCTTGAACAAAAGGAAGCGTTTATCACAAAAATCTGTAAAGATTCATTTGGTGGGTATGCTAGACAGCAAATCAAAAAAGCCAAAGGCCTTAACAAGAAACAAAATTGGGAGAAAGACAAAGTGGTTCGTAAAGACCTGCTAGATTTCTGTTATGTGTTAGAAGGTGTGAAATCAATCCCATGGAAAGCATGGAATTCCAACACATACGATGAAAAATTCATTGGTGCTGTGAATATTCCAAATGCAAGGGATACTTATGCTTTATTTTATGACAGCGTTGCTGAAATGCTTCATTCTGAAAAATATGATGAAGAACTTAGAGAGGGTTATAAAGAAGCACTTAGGAAAGCTGGTAAATCAATGGGTATGGGTTACAAAGGGCTTATCAATACTGGTCATGAAGATGAAGATGGAAAGATTAACTACGGTATCTCAAATCAACTACGTCTTTCTAGTGTTCCTAAAGGTGAGAAAGTAATCGCTACGATAGTTTATAACAAAGATGGTTATTCAGAACATTGTAAAGACTATAAAGAGTATCATGAATGGTTAGAGAACCGCAACGAAACTCGTTATGTTGAAACGCAAGAACATGGTCAAGGTATTGACGGGAAAAATATGATGCATTGTATGCGTCTTATCCAAATGTCAAAAGAAATTGGTCGTGGTGAAGGAATCATCGTTAGACGACCTGATGCTCAAGAACTTCTTAAGATTAGACGTGGCGAATTGGATTTAGATACGCTTATCGAACTAGCTGACAAAGAAATCGCTGAAATGGATGAAATCTTTGATAATTGTAATCTACCTAGCAAGGTTGATAAGGATTTGGTAAATAAGCTTTTGGTTCAAATTCGTACAGAGTTTTATGGGTTGAATTTACCCAAAGAAAGAAAAAGAAAATAACTATTCATATAAAGAATTGTTTTCCAATAAGAATTTGATGGTTTCATCAGCTTCTTTACAATCATCGATGAATGAGAAAACAAATTCATTAGTAAGAATACGCCATTCATTCTTGGCTTCAGATTTGGAGCCAGAATGTTTTCGGTGTAACCATTGTTCTACTTTTAGATAGTTTTTTGATTCATATTGTCTAAGAAGACTAATCTTGTTTGGGTTACCTGTTTGCAATTGTTTTACTCTCAATTTTGGGTCATTTTTGGTAATACCGATTTTGTGGGATTCATTCCCATCAATATCAGTTTGTAACAAAAGGTATACGTATCCCATAATTTCAATTATAGTCAATTTTTTTCATATAGTCAATATATTTATAGTAAAAAAGTATATGAAACATTTGATAAAAGGATTGCTTAGAGAATCACTAGAACAAAAAGAACTAGAAGAAGGAATACTTGGTAAAGGATTCTTAGCTGGATTACTTATGACTGCAGGTTTATCATGGGGACAAATAAAACCAGAATATAAAGCTAAGATTGATTCAATCCAAAAATTGGATATAACACCACAAGAAAAAAGAGCTGAGATTAATAAATTAGTTCAGTTGAATCGTAATGAGATTAAAGGTAAAAAAGATGAAATTTTTATCAGAAGTGCTATTGTTAAAGGATTCTCTGATGTTATTGATGATGAAGCTTTTGCAATAGGTGTTGAAGAAGAAGCTAACAACAATAATGAATGTAAAGATTTTGTATATCGTAAATTACCAACAGGTGAAAAGGTAAGAGTCAACTTAAAAGGGTTTAGAGAATACATCAAAAAACATGCTAACGACCCAGATGTTGGGCAAGAAGGATTAATGGACCCTAGCTTTAGTCACACTAGCTGTGGTATATCAAAAGCAGGTGCAAAACAATCTAAAAAAGATTGGAAAGAAAAATAAATAAAAAAAAAGTCGAAAAATACTTGACAATATAAAAACTTTTCGTATATTTGCATATATTTAATAACGAGTGGTATTCCACACAATATAAAAACACAATGAGAAATTCAGTTAACTTAGTCCTTTTAGTCTTATGTCTAGTAATAGACGTGATGGGTCATGTAGGTATATGAGAGAATTAAATTTATCATAAAACTAGAAACCCATTTAATTTTACTTAAATGGGTTTTTTATTTAATGGCATCTTGGCCGAGTGGTTAGGCAGGGCTCTGCAAAAGCCCGTACACTGGTTCGAATCCAGTAGGTGCCTCTTAAAGCTCAATAAGAGTAAAAATCAAGCTCAAATTAGTAATAAAATGAGCTACAAATAACATAAGTGTGAGCTTAAAACAATTAAAATAATAAAATTATGGGATTAACATTTACATGCGAACATTGCGGAGAATCAATTCATGGGGTTGCCGCAGTACACAACGGAAAATTTATGCACCATAGATGTGCTGAAGCCCATGCTGCTAAACAAGCAGAAGGGTTAGAAGAAACACCAATGGAACTTGAATAAATTTCCAACTCTGGCTAGATGGCGGAATCAGGTATACGCACCAGACTTTTTACATAACATATTATAAATAACCACTGGCCTAGTGGTGCAAATGGCTGAGACACATGGGACTTAAAATCCCACACCCAAGCGGTAAACATTGTAGGTTCGAATCCTACCTAGGTCACTAGCATCTCCCTAGGGAGAAGGCTCTGGTTGTCGGTCTGACCTTATAGACCGAAATTTGCCGATGTGGTGGAATGGTATACACAGGCGTTTTAGAAGCGTCTCCCGAAAGGGTTGCAGGTTCGAGTCCTGTCATCGGTACGATATGCATCTGTAACTCAGTGGTTCAGTAGTGCTTCCTTTACACGGAAGAAGTCGGGGGTTCGAATCCCTCCAGGTGCACTAAATTAATAAATTATGTTAGAATTACATGATGGTTCATTATCATATACTCCTAAATTTGTAATAATTAATGGTGTGAAACATACAGCACCTATTGATTTAAACTCTTTTTTAGTTGGTGAAATGATAATTGAAACCCTAAAAG
>Ga0114979_10001282_pt1 | contig 16871 bp, 15 predicted proteins | sample S_140625_EF_Meta_FD_87315 | JGI IMG/M metagenome (GOLD analysis project Ga0114979, IMG submission 87315) | Freshwater microbial communities from Lake Simoncouche, Canada to study carbon cycling - S_140625_EF_MetaG | ecosystem: Environmental > Aquatic > Freshwater > Lake | place: Lake...
CAAAGTAGTCAAGGTCACCGCCTTTGGCAGCAGAGCCCGTGTCTTGCGAATTTTTACGAGCCAGTTCAGCAAACTGCGCAGGAGCTTTTTGCACTTCAGCCAATAGGGCCTGCGCCTTAGCACGCGCCGCATCACGCTCAGCCGCTGATGCGCCTTTGTCAGCATTGATCAAAATGTGGCTTGCACGGCGCTCTTCCAAACCTGCCAAGCGCGCTGCGTTTTGCTCAAAATACGATTTAAGTTCAGCCTCAGGCACCACAATGCCTTTTTGCACAGCATTCAAATCAAGCACCACGTATTCAATATTGGCCCGCTCAGCAGATTGAAACTTGTCTGCATTGGCTTTGTAATAAGCCTCCAGTTCTTCTGCGCTGGGGTTAATTTGGCTCACATAGTTGGCAGGGGAAAACCTCGCCACTTGAACTTGGCGTTGCTCGTAGAAGGCGTTCAAGGTCACATCGGCCAAAGCCACGGAGCTGAAGCTGGTCACACCCACACCCGCCATGACTTGGCGCGACGCCAAATCACCGCGCACCTGGGCTTCGAACGACTCAGGTGACATGCCTTGCGTGGCCAACAGTTGGCGATAGCGCTCCATATCGAGCGTGCCATCAGCACGTCGCAAGGCAGCGATGGTGGGGTTTTGCTGCAACTCAGCGGCCAAGCGTGCATCACTGGCCCCCAAACGCAGTTTGTTGGCGGCCACTTGCAACAAACGGTCACGCACCAATCGCTCGAGCGTGCTGTATTTGGCTTCGGGTGTGTCAAACAACTTCACATCGACATTGGGCATGCTGCCGCGCATGCGTTCGACTTGGTTGCGGTGCGCAGCATCCCACTCGCCTTGGGTGATGTCTTGCCCATCGACTGTCGCCACAGCAGCGCCACCGTTTCGAAAGCTGTTGTAGCCCTCAAGGCCAAACAAAACAAAAGACGGGAAGATCAACAGGAACAGCAAAAATTGCATGATCCTTGTGTGCTTGCGAACAAAATCAAACATGAAGTGAACTCGTCGTGAAGTGAGAGATGCCAATAAAAAAGGCGAACAGGGTGTTCGCCTTTATCGGGATTGGTGGGTGCTGACGGGGTCGAACCGCCGACCTACTGCGTGTAAGGCAGCCGCTCTGCCAACTGAGCTAAGCACCCAACCGAAACCGGCAATTAGTTCAAGGCGTCTTTCAGGCCTTTGCCTGGACGAAACTTAGGCACCTTGGCTGCTTTGATTTTGATGGCTTCGCCCGTGCGCGGGTTACGGCCCGTACGCGCGGCACGCTTGCCCACTGCAAAAGTACCGAAACCTACCAAAGAAACTGTGCCGCCTTTTTTCAAAGTCGTCTTAACTGCACCGATGGTGGACTCGAGTGCGCGAGTCGCGGCAGCTTTGGAAATGTCTGCGTGTTTAGCAATGTGCTCGATCAATTCTGTTTTATTCACAAAAATCCCCTCTCAATGAGATGCGATGGTCAAAAAAATTGTTACGTTCCCGTGGAAGAATTTCTCTGAGTGCAGGGAGCGCTTTAAACAGAGCAGTCACACACAACACGGGACGAATATAAATTCTAGTCGTTTTTTAAGCTAGAAATTACAACGCGTTGGCAATTGCAAGCCCCAAATCAGAGGTACTAGCGTTACCCCCAATGTCTGGTGTCTTGGGTGCACCACTCTTGGGCTCCAACACCTTCTCAATCGCAGCCATGACAGCGTCGTGCGCATCCTTATGACCTAAAAACTCAAGCATCATGGCACCACACCAAATTTGACCAATCGGGTTGGCAATCCCTTGGCCCGCAATGTCTGGGGCAGAACCATGCACAGGCTCAAACAAAGAAGGGAACTTACGGTCTGGGTTCAAATTGGCGCTGGGGGCAATACCGATGGTGCCTGTACATGCAGGGCCCAAGTCGCTCAAGATATCCCCAAACAAATTACTGGCCACCACCACATCAAAAAAATCTGGGCGCTGTACAAAGTGTGCGGTCAAGATGTCGATGTGGAATTTGTCCACGACGATGCCAGGATAGTTCTTAGCCATTTCAACCACGCGCTCATCCCAATAAGGCATGGTGATGGCAATGCCGTTAGATTTGGTGGCACTGGTCAGATGCTTTTTAGGACGCGTTTGCGCCAACTCAAATGCAAACTTCAAGACGCGGTCGACACCTATGCGTGACATGACTGTTTCTTGCATCACAATTTCGCGTTCTGTGCCGGGATACATGCGCCCGCCAATGCTGGAATACTCACCCTCAGTGTTTTCCCGCACGATGTACATGTCAATTTCACCCGGTTGGCGCGGGCTGCCATCACGACGCACCACGGGCGCAATGATGCCTGGCATCAGTCGCGCTGGGCGGAGGTTGATGTATTGGTCAAACTCGCGGCGGAACATGAGCAATGAGCCCCACAGAGAAATGTGATCTGGGATTTTTTCTGGCCAACCCACGGCGCCAAAGTAGATGGCATCGTGGCCACCGATTTGGTCTTTCCAGTTATCGGGCAACATTTGCCCGTGTTTCTCGTAATAGTCCCAGCTGGAAAAGTCAAAGTGGTCAAACTTCAAGTCGATGCCAAACTTGCGAGCCGCCGCGTCCATAACGCGAATGCCTTCGGGCATGACTTCTTTGCCAATGCCGTCGCCGGCGATTACTGCAATTCGTTTTTGACTCATCTCTTACCTTTAAAAATCAATCGCTAATTAGGTTTCTATTCTAGGCGTGCGCACCACCAAGCTCACCCCTATGGCTGTCAAGGCAATCCCTGCCAGTGTCACCAAAGTGATGGGCTCATCAAACAACATCCAAGCCATCACCGCAGTGGTGGGCGGCACCAAATACAACAAACTGGTCACGGCTGCAGCGGCACCGCGTTGGATCAGCATGTAAAACAAAGAGCTGCCCCCCAAGGTCAACACCAACACAGCCCAAGCCATGGCACCAATCATTTCGTGATTCCACAAAGCAGGCTCTGACTCCATCCATGCAATCGGCCAGGTGATCAAAAAAGCGGCCATCAATTGCACGGCATTGGCGCTGCGCACATCACAGGATTGCACAAATCTTTTTTGATACAGCGTGCCTGTGGTGATGGAGACCAAGGCCATAGTGATCATGGTCAAGCTCCACGGCGTCACCTCTATTCCGACCTCAAGCTTGCGTGACACGACCATGGCCAAGCCAACAAAACCCAGGGCTAATCCCAGCCATTGGCGCCGCGTCACATGGCCCCCACGCGAAGACAACCAGACGGCAGTGAGCACGGGCTGCAAGCCCACAATCAGTGAAGTCAAGCCTGCCCCCATACCCACTTTGACAGCGGCCCACACCCCACCCAAATAACCTGCGTGCATCAGCACACCTGTCACGGCCAAATGTCCCCATTGCGATCTACTCTGGGGCCACGGCACACGTGCCCACTGGACCCACACCACAAAACACGCGATCGAGAACACATAACGCCAAAGCAAAAAAGTAAACGGTGGCGAGTTGGGCATGCCGAATCGCGCCACGATGAAGCCCGTGCTCCACACCAACACAAACACCCAAGGCATGACTCGCAACCATGCTTGGTTTGGTGGGTTCGCCATTACTTGGCGTGGTCCAGAATGTCAGGCCACGCTTTTTGCAGGTAGTACACCATGGACCAAACCGTCAATACGCCCGCAATCCAAATCAACACGGTACCCCACAAAGCGGTGTCAATCACCCCCAAGAATTGGCCATCAAACAGCAAGAAGGGAATCGCCACCATCTGCATGGCGGTCTTGAGTTTGCCCAGCATATGAACGGCCACACTGCGTGAGGCGCCAATTTGTGCCATCCACTCACGCAAAGCTGAAATAGCAATTTCACGCCCAATGATGATCAGGGCTACCAACACATCCGCGCGTTGCAAATGCACCAAGATCAATAAGCTGGCACACACCAAAAACTTGTCGGCCACAGGATCTAAGAAAGCGCCAAATGCAGAGGTTTGATTCAGTTTTCGCGCCAAATAGCCATCCAACCAATCGGTCAGGGCGAACACCACAAACATCACCGTCGCCCACAAGTTACGCTGCGCCATATCGATCGGCAAATAGTACAAGCCCACGATCAAAGGAATGGCAACGATGCGCGTGAGCGTCATCAGCGTTGGGATAGTCCAGAGCAGGTGTTTATTCATAAATGATGTGTGAATGCCCATCGTGGGCCTGGGCCATCCAACTGGCCAAGGCCGCATCGCTGGGGAAAAATTTAGCTTCATCGCCCAACTGGACCTCGGCCGTGGCACCGTTTCGCAACAGCTTCAATCGTACGCCCATGCCGCGCACCAATTGGCCTTGCTCGGTTTGCTCTACTTTGGCGGGGTGGTCGCGCAGCAATCGGGCGATGTCAGGCGAGGTGCCGTTGACTGTGACGCTGAGGTGTTTGCCAAACCGGCAACGCGCCTGCTCCAAGCTCCAGACTTGGTTGATCACCAAGCGCATACCCCCTGAAAAGCGGTCGGGTTGCGCCTTGGCCATGATGACCACCAACTCGTCATCCTTCAACGTGTTGCGGTAAGTGTTGAGGGTGGCCTCGTCCGCGGTGGCTTCTATGACCGCAGATTTGTCATCGAGCTTAAAAATAGCCAGCTTGCCGCGCTGACCATTGATGACACGCATATCGCTGACGATGCCCGAGAGCAATTGCGGCTCGCGCGAATCCATCAAGTCGTCGATGCGGGTGCGGACAAAGCGGCGAATCTCACGCTCGACTTCGTCAAATAAATGACCCGATAAATAAAAGCCCAACGCCACTTTTTCGTGCGTGAGGCGCTCTTTCACACCCCAGGGCAGCATCTCCACATATTCGGGCTCTTGCGTGCTGGATCCGTGGGCGTCATCGCCCATCATGTCAAACAAACCACCTTGGTTCGCATTGGCCTCGCTGGCAGACGCAAAGTCAAAAGCGCGGTCCACACTGGCGAGCAACTCTGCACGGTTGAGATGCAAATTATCAAACGCGCCCGCTTTGACCAAGGCCTCCACGGTGCGCTTGTTTAAGCGACTGCGGTCGACGCGACGGCAAAAATCAAACAAGCTGGTGAATGGCCCCTCTTCACGTGCAGCCACCACGGCTTCAATCGCTTGTTGGCCAGAGCCTTTGATAGCCCCCAAGCCGTAGCGAATGACCTTGTCCGAAATTGGCTCGAAGCGGTAGAAGCCGCGGTTCACATCGGGCGCTTCAAACGTCAGGCCCATCTTGTGCGCGTCTTCAAACAAGACCTTGAGTTTGTCGGTGTTGTCCATCTCCACCGTCATGTTGGCGCAGAAGAATTCAGCCGTGTAATGCACCTTCAGCCAGCCCGTGTGATAGGCCAGCAGCGAGTAAGCCGCTGCGTGCGACTTGTTAAAGCCATAGCCCGCAAACTTCTCCATCAAGTCAAAAATCTCGTCAGCTTTGTCTTGGGTGATGTTGTTTTTGGCCGCTCCCGCGCGAAAGATTTCGCGGTGCTCCGCCATCTCTTCGGGCTTCTTTTTTCCCATCGCACGACGCAGCATGTCAGCGCCGCCCAGCGAGTAGCCGCCCAAGATCTGCGCGGTTTGCATCACCTGCTCTTGGTAGACCATGATGCCGTAAGTCTCGGACAGCATCTGCGCCACCAAGGGATGCGGGTAGGCAATCTCTTCACGGCCATGCTTACGCGCCACAAAACTTGGAATCAGGTCCATCGGGCCAGGACGGTACAACGCGTTGAGCGCAATCAAGTCTTCCAAACGCGTGGGGCGCGCATCGCGCAGCATGCCCTGCATGCCACGGCTTTCAAACTGAAACACGGCCTCGGTCTTACCGTCTTGAAAGAGTTCATAGGTGCGCTTGTCATCCAACGGGATGTTTTCAAACGCAAATTTCTCTTGGCCTTGATGACGCTGCCGGATGAACTCGCGCGCGATCTCCAAAATGGTGAGGGTGGCCAAACCCAAAAAGTCGAACTTCACCAAGCCTGCGGCTTCCACGTCGTCTTTGTCAAACTGGCTCACCGCTGACTCACTGCCGGGCTGTTGGTAGAGGGGACAAAAGTCGGTCAACTTGCCTGGGGCAATCAACACCCCACCCGCGTGCATGCCCACGTTGCGTGTCATACCTTCGAGCTTTTGCGCCAGCTCCAACAATGTTTTGACCTCATCTTCTTTGGCCAAACGCTCGGCCAAGATGGGCTCCACCTCAATCGCGCCAGCAATGGTGATGTGCTGACCGGGCTTATTTGGAATCAAGCCGCTGATGCCTTTGCAAAAGGTGTAGCTCATGTCGAGTACACGGCCCACATCACCAATGGCTGCCCGTGCTGCCATGGTGCCAAAGGTCGCAATTTGCGACACAGCGTCGCGGCCGTATTTGTCTTTCACATAGTCAATCACGCGGTCGCGATTGGTTTGGCAAAAATCAATGTCAAAGTCGGGCATCGATACCCGCTCTGGGTTCAAGAAGCGCTCGAACAGCAAGTTGTATTGCAGGGGATCAAGGTCAGTAATCTTCAAGGCGTAAGCCACGAGCGAACCCGCACCCGAACCGCGCCCTGGCCCCACCGGGCAACCATTGGCTTTGGCCCACTGAATGAAGTCTCCCACGATCAAGAAATAGCCAGGAAAGCCCATGTTCAAAATCGTGGTCAGCTCAAACTCCAAACGCTCGACATAACGTGGGCGCTCTGCATCGCGTTTGGCTTGCACAGGGTACAGGTGCGCCAAGCGTTCTTCCAGACCTTCGTGCGCGACGTGACGGAAATAGTCTTCCACCGACATCACGACCCCCTTCACAGGCGGGATAGGAAAGTTGGGCAACTGCGGCTTACCCAACACCAAAGTCAGGTTACACCGCTTGGCAATTTCAGCTGTATTGGCAATCGCGCTGGGCACATCGGCAAAGAGCGCGCACATTTGGGACGTCGATTTGAAATACTGCTCACGGGTGAACTTGCGCACACGACGCGGATTGCCCAAGATTTCACCTTCGGCAATACACACACGCGCTTCGTGCGCTTCGTAGTCGTCGGGTTGGGTGAACTGCACGGGGTGCGTGGCCACCACAGGCAAGCTCAAGCGGGCCGCCAACTGGACCGCGGCAGACACATGAATTTCGTCATCCGCACGACCCGCGCGTTGCAACTCTATGTAAAACCGATGCGGAAAAATACCCGCTAGCAGCAACGCGACTTCACCCGCACGCGTAGTGTCGCCCTGCACCAAAGCTTGACCCACCACCCCCGCTTGAGCGCCTGACAAGGCAATCAGGCCTTGCGACAACGCTTGCAACCACTCCAGCTTGATCACCGCCACGGCTTTGTGCACGTTTTGCGTCCACCCTCGGCTGATGAGTTCACACAAGTTCAAGTAGCCCTGATGGTTTTGCACCAAGAGCACCATGCGCGAGGTCTGGGCTGCGTCTTGGGTCAGACTTTCTAGGTAGATCTCGGCACCGATCACGGGCTTGACGCCCTGGCCACGCGTTTCTTTGTAAAACTTGATGGCCCCGTACAAGTTGTTAATGTCGGTGATGGCCAACGCGGGTTGATGGTCGCAGGTCGCTGCTTTCACTACCTCATCGATGCGGTTGGTCCCGTCGACGACAGAAAATTCGGAGTGAAGGCGCAGGTGAACAAACATGCTTGAGATTGTAGGGACAGCCCGTTACTTAGAATCACCGTGTGAACCAAATTCTGAATATTTCTTGTTATAAATTTGTCGCCCTGCCCGACGCCCAAGACCTGCGCCAACCCTGCTTAGACAACGCCTTGGCACGCCGCCTCAAAGGGACGATTCTGATAGCAGAAGAAGGCATTAATTTCTTCTTGGCGGGCGGTGCCGACGATGTACACGGATTTGTCAATTGGCTGCGCGCAGACCCGCGCTTGGCTGACCGCGCACCCAAAGAAACTTGGTCGGACTCGCAGCCGTGTCGCGAGATGCTGGCGAAGGTGAAAAACGAAATCATCCGCATGAACCATCCCAGCATTCGTCCTGCGCAGGGCCGTGCCCCAGCGGTGACCCCCGAAACCGCTAAGCGCTGGCTGGATCTCGGCCACGACGACGAAGGCCGACCCGTGGTCATGCTGGACACGCGCAATCAGTTCGAGGTGGATGCGGGCACGTTCAACAACACCCTCCACTGGGGCATCAACAAATTCACAGAATTTCCTGCAGCGTTACAGACCCACCTGGCGGAGTTGCAAGACAAAACGGTCATCAGCTTTTGTACGGGTGGCATTCGTTGCGAAAAGGCGGCCATCTACATGCGCAACGCGGGCCTGCCTCATGTGTACCAGCTCGACGGGGGCATCCTCAAATACTTTGAAGAAGTCGGCAACCACCACTACCAAGGTGGCTGCTTTGTATTTGACGAACGCCGCGCCGTGGATGCTGACCTGAGTGCCACGGGTCTCAATCCCGATGGCACCCTGGCCCTTAATCCTCCAACAGCGCCAACACCTCAGACTTGAACTCGCGGCTGTACAAAATGCCTGCCACCAGCAGCGTGGCCAAGGCAAACAGCGTGGGCGAAAAAAACCAACCCATCGCGGCAAACGAAAAATAGTAAGCACGCAAGCCGCCATTGAAGGTTTCGGCGGCCAAGCTGGTCATCGCGGCGGCGCGGTCGGCATATCGGTGACGCGTGGTGTCTTGTGCGCTTTGAAAACTTTCTGCTGGCGGCATGGCCCCAATGAGCAAAGCCACAAACGTGTACTGACGCATCGACCATGAGAAGCGAAAAAACGCGTAAACAAAGATCACCACCAACACCAGAATTTTGAATTCAAACACAAGAATAGGCGTTTGCTCAGCAAACGGAATTTCGCGCACCAACTCAGCCGCTTTGTCGGTGGTGCCTAGCAAAGCAAACAAACCACCCAAAATCAAAATCGTGGTGGAGCAAAAAAAAGCTGGCGTGGCCGACAAAGTCTGCGTGATGATGCCGTCCAACATGCGGGGATCCCGCGCGGTGGTTTGCAGCATCCACTGGTGGCGGTAGCGGTTGGTCATGGCCAAGATGGAATGTTTACCGTCACTCGAATGCTTGGCAAACCAGGTGTAGCTCACCCACACCAACAGAAAAAAACCGAGGGCAGCCCAATCGGACCAGGGCAGTATTTGGAGGATTTTCATGGCTTGATGCTACCCAAAGAAAAAGGGCAGCTCTGGCGAACTGCCCTTTTATCTCGCCCCCCGCATGGGGTGGGCCTGACAAGCTTAGGCGTGCAACTTAGCAGCCATGGCAGCGACGCGCTCGCCGTAGGCTTTGGCCGTATCCAAGTCGCCTTGAGGAATGTCAGCCGCTGGGCTGGTGGGGCCGACTTGGGCCATCACACCAGAGTTGGAACCAATGCGGTTGATAGTGCCGTCATTCATGGCCGGCTGGCCCACCCACACCATGCCTTGCTGCATGGCCAAGGTGATGAAGTATTGGATGGTCGACAGTTTGTCGCCGCTGGGGCTGGCGGAGATGGTGAAGCCACCAGCCACTTTGTCTTTCCAAGCGCTGCCAAACCATTGCTTGGACGTGGCGTCTGCAAACTTCTTGAACTGCCACGAAACCATGCCCATGTAGGTAGGTGAACCAAAGATGATGGCATCAGCCGCGTTGAGGGTTTCCCACTCGGCATCGGTGATGTTGCCGTCTGCGTCGATGGCGACGATGGTGGCTTTCGCGCCTTCGGCAACAAATTGCGCCACGCGTTGTGTGTGGCCATAGCCTGAGTGGTAAACAACGACAGTTTTAGTCATGAGAAGCTCCTAGTGAGTGAAAAATTAAAAAATCAAGCGGCCAAATCAAACACCAACACTTCGGCATCGTGGCCGTGGGTCAGTGCAATCGAGGTTTCGTGTTCTAGCAAAGCGGCGTCGCCTGTGGCCAGCGTTGCGCCATTGACGTTCAGAGCGCCGCGAATGAGGTGCACATAGGCTTTGCGGCCCTGGGCGATGGTCAATGTGGCAGTTTCGTCGCCGTCAAACAGACCGGCATACAAAGCAGCATCCGCATGAATCTTCACCACGCCCCCCTCGGGTGCGGCAATGCGGCTGAGAGCACCACGCTTGGACGCGGCTGACACGGGCTTTTGCTCATAGCTGGCTGCCATGCCGCGCACATTGGGCTCAATCCAAATTTGTAAGAAGTGCGTGGTTTCCTCTGGCGCGTGGTTGAACTCGCTGTGTTGCACACCGTTGCCGGCACTCATGCGTTGCACATCACCCGGTGGAATGCCTTTGACGTTGCCCATGCTGTCTTTGTGAGCCAAGTTACCGCTGAGTACGTAGCTGATGATTTCCATGTCGCGGTGGCCGTGTGTGCCAAAGCCCTTGCCTGGCGCAATGTGGTCTTCGTTGATGACGCGCAAATTGCCCCAACCCATGAACTCGGGGTCGTAGTAATTGGCAAATGAAAAGCTGTGAAACGACTTGAGCCAACCGTGGTCGGCATAACCTCGGTCTTGGGATTTACGAAGGGTCAACATCGGGTGTTCTCCTGTTTTGTTCCAGAACTGAACTTTAGGGGCTAGCCTCGCTTTTGCCATGCATGGCATTTGATGGCATCATTCAAATTATTTGAACGATAAAAGCCCGATTGCATGACTTCTCCCCGTGATGTCCTCACCCCCGACTCGCTGTCCATGCTCCACGCCATCGAGAAAGCAGGCAGCTTTGCCGCTGCCGCGCGCGCCCTTGGGTTGGTGCCCAGCGCCCTCACCTACCGCGTGCGCCAAATGGAAGATGCGCTGGATGTGCTGCTGTTTGACCGCAGTTCCAGACAAGCCAAGCTGACGGCTGCCGGCCACGAACTCCTGCGTGAAGGCGAACGCTTGTTGGCTGACATGGATGCCATTGCCAACCGCGTCAAACGCGTGGCCACCGGCTGGGAGAGTCAGTTCACGATTGCGGTGGACGGCATCATCGACCGCACCACCGTGATGGAACTCTGCGAAGCTTTCATGGCCTTGAACGCGCCGACGCGTCTGAAACTGCGTGACGAGACCCTCACAGGCACATTGGAAGCATTGACCAGCGGCCAGGCCGATTTGTCGCTGGGCATTGCAGGCAGCTTCAGCGAAAGCGGCACGACATCGGGCATCCACAGCCACGCACTGGGCACCATGCGCTTTGTCTTTGCCATGGCACCTCACCACCCTTTGGCCCAAGCCCCAGAGCCTTTGACCGACGCCCTGATCGGCCAACACCGTGCCGTGGCTGTGGCTGACTCGGTGCAGCGCGGCGCAGGACTGACCATTGGGTTGTTACCAGGACAAGATGTGTTCACGGTGTCGACCATGCAAGCCAAAATCGACGCACAGGTGCGCGGTCTGGGCGTGGGCTTTGTGCCCGAGTTGATGGTGCAACCCTTGATTGCACAAGGTATTTTGGTGGTGCGAACGGTCGAACGTCACCAACGTGTGGCCCAACTCAGTTACGCTTGGCGCATTCCCGATGGCAGTGAGGGTGAGCGCGGCGGACGCGCATTGCAGTGGTGGCTCAAACAACTCAAGAGCCCCACCACCCGTTCTGCGCTATTGGTAAACCCCCGACCTATTTAGCCTGCAGGAAGGTGTAGAGTGCAACCATGACCTTGAACATCGCCATCATCGGAGCCGGCATCGCCGGCATCACTGCCGCCCGCACGTTACATCAAGCTGGCCACCACGTGCATGTGTTTGAAAAAAGCCGTGGTGCAGGTGGACGCATGTCCACCTGCGAAAGTAGCTTTGGCACGTTTGACCACGGCGCCCAGTACTTCACGGTGCGCGACCCGCGGTTTTCGCTCGCCCTTCAATCGGTTCCCGGCACCACCGACATTTGCCGCCCTTGGAGCGCCAATGCTGTGCGCGTGCTCGACCCACTGGGCCATGTGTTTGAAGCGGCCCGCAACACCCAAGAAGCGCACTTCGTGGCCAAGCCTGGCATGAACGCCTTGGTGCGTCACTGGGCCGAACCCCTGGGCAAAGCCGTCAGCTACAACACCCCTGTTACGCGACTTGAACGCGGTGCCAAAGGTTTGTGGACCGTTCATGCGCAAGGTCAGTCTGTCTCGGGCTTTGACCACGTGTTGCTCGCTATCCCCTGCACACAGGCTGAGATCTTGCTCAAAGCTTCTGGCAAAGAAGCTGCTAACAACAAGTGGTTCAAAGCCATGGACGCGGTGGACGTGGCCCCCTGCTGGACCATGATGGTGGCATTTCCCAAAGCCACGCAACCCAACCTGCATATTGGTCCCCAATGGAATGCAGCGCGCAGCATTCACCACCGCATTGCCTGGCTGGCCCGCGAATCCTCCAAGCCCGGACGCGGCAAGGTTGAGCGTTGGACGGTACAAGCGAGCGCGGCCTGGTCGGCCGAGCACATCGCGGACAACGAAACGCGCGTCAAAGCCAAACTTTTGCGGGCGTTTGCAGAACTGACGGGCATTCGCGCCGAGCCCACACACGCCGACATGCACCGCTGGCTGTATGCCAAAACCGTCACGCCATTAGGCGTGTCGCACCAGTACAACCCCGCCAATGGCTTGGGTACATGTGGCGACTGGCACTTGGGCCACCGCGTGGAAGACGCATTTATCTCAGGCCTTGAGCTGGCCCTGAGTGTTTGCCAATCAGCCAAGCGCTTGTAAAACAGTGCACGCACGGGCAACGTGCGTGAAGTGCTCGTGCCCTATATCGGTCGATTCGCTCCCTCCCCCACCGGCCCGCTCCATGCGGGCTCGCTCGTTGCGGCCCTCGCCAGCTGGCTAGATGCACGCGCGCATGGCGGCCAATGGCTGGTGCGCATCGAAGACGTAGACACACCGCGCTGTGTCAAGGGGGCAGACCAACTCATCTTGCAACAACTCGCCGCTTGTGGACTCATACCCGAGGCAACAGTGATGTGGCAATCGCAACGCGGCAATGCCTACGAAACGGCACTGGAGACCTTGATAGCCAAAGGCTGGGCCTATCCCTGTGGCTGCTCGCGCAAAGAGATAGAAGACGCACAAATTTTGATGGGCCACACGCGTGAGCGCCATCATGCCGCCATCTACCCGGGCACTTGTCGAGGCGGTCTGAACGGCAAAGCGCCACGTGCATGGCGACTGGATGTGCAACGCGTGATCGACGATTTAAAACTGCCCACGCCATTGACTTGGCAAGACCGTTTACTTGGCAGCCAGCAACAAGACGTGGCGCAAGAAGTGGGTGACTTTGTCTTGCGCCGAGCCGACGGTCTGTGGGCCTACCAACTCGCCGTGGTGGTGGACGACGCTGCGCAAGACATCACCCACATCGTGCGCGGTGCAGACCTGACGGATAACACCGCACGACAAATCGTGCTGCAGACCGCATTGGGCTTGCCCACGCCGAGCTATATGCACACGCCGCTGGTGTTAGGGGCAAACGGCGAAAAGCTGAGCAAGCAAAACGGGGCTAGGTCGCTGGATCTGAGCCAACCGTGGCACGCGCTGAAAACTGCCGCTCAATCCCTGGGGTTTTCCCAGTTCGACGAACTTGCATCGATGGAGCAAGCTCTGACCGCATGGGCTGATTCATGGCCACCTGTCCCACCATAATCATGGGTTAATTCAAGACCTGCCTGACATGACTGCCGAAACGCCAATATTTCCAAAAGCTCCCCCATCCGACGCGCCTTTCATGCGCGTCATCAAAACCTATGTGCTGCGTGCAGGCCGCATGGGTTCGGGCCAAGTTCGGGCGTTTGAGCAGTTCGGGCCACAGTTTTTATTGCCCTATACGCCCGAGCGCTTAGATGCCGCAAGCGCCTTTGGTCGCACGGCACCGTTGATTTTTGAAATTGGTTTTGGCATGGGTGACGCCACCGCAAAAATTGCCCAGACTCGTCCCGACGACAACTTTTTGTGCTGCGAAGTGCACGCCCCTGGCGTGGGTGCGTTGCTCAAGCGATGCGGCGAAGAGCACATTGGCAACATCCGCATCGTGCAGCACGACGCGATCGAGGTGATGGACCACATGCTGGGCGAAAACAGCTTGGACGGCGTGCATATCTTCTTTCCCGACCCTTGGCACAAAAGCCGCCACCACAAGCGCCGCTTGATTCAAAGCGCATTCGTCAACCGCTTGGCCCAACACATCAAGCCAGGCGGCTATCTGCACTTGGCCACCGATTGGGAACCGTATGCGGAGCAAATGTTGCAGGTCGTGTCTGCAGAGCCCTTGCTGAAAAACACGGCCACTGACCCTAGCGGCTTTGCCGAAAAACCCGCCTATCGTCCACTGACCAAATTTGAAAACCGTGGCTTGAAGCTCGGCCATGGTGTGTGGGATTTGGTATTCACCAAGGTCTAAGCTTCATGCACATCCCCACGCGTCAAGGCGTTGGCCCCAGCCGCGTGACGCTGCCTGTGGGGCCTTGGCCCACGGTGTTGGATTTTTTGCTCGAGCGCATGCCCGACATTTCGCGCGACGAATGGCTGCACCGTTTTGCGCATGACCTGGTCCTCAACGAGGCGGCCAAACCCGTCGCAGCCACGCAGACCTACACGCCACACACCAAGCTCTACTACTACCGCCACATCGCCAACGAGCCGGTGCTACCCAAAAAGGCGAGCATCATGTTTGAGGACGAGCACTTGATCGTGGCGGACAAACCGCACTTCATGCCTGTCACACCGGCGGGCCGCTACGTGCAGCAGAGTTTGTTGGTGCAACTCAAGCACCTCACAGGCAACGACGACCTCGTCCCCCTGCACCGCATCGACCGCGAAACCGCAGGCCTCGTGATGTTTGGCAAACGTCTGCAAGACCGCGATGCGTACCATGCACTGTTTCGCGACAAAGAAATGCATAAGGTGTATGAAGCGGTGGCCGCCTTCAACCCCGCGCTTGAACTGCCGCGCGCACACATCAGCCGTCTGCAACCAGACCAGCTTTTTTTCAAAACCCAAGAAGTCGCAGGCGAGCCCAACAGCGAAACGCGCATCAGCTTGCTCAAAGTCGAAGCGTCGCGGGCGCTCTACCAGCTAGTACCTATCAGCGGCAAACGCCACCAATTGCGCGTGCACATGATGGCCCTGGGCCTGCCACTCGAGGGCGACCAGTTTTATCCCACCGTGTTGCGCGGGCCTGATGCACTAGAGGACTTCAACAACCCCTTGCAATTACTTGCAAAAACCGTGGCCTTCACCGACCCCGTCACGGGCGAGGCCAGAGAGTTTCACAGCGCGCTGCGTTTGAGCTTGGCGCTGTAAACCCCACTCCGAAGAAGCGTCAGGCAAGCCCGACGCTTCAAGGGCGTTAAGCCTTGATTTCGCGTGCCGTGATTTGGTACTTGAAGGTATCTGGCGCGTAGGAGTCAGCTCGGCCATCCACCGTCTCAGCCACGGGGTACATCAAAAAGCCCAAGCGGTCTTCTTTGCTGCCGGGCAAGGCCACATCGTGAGCCGTGTTCCAACCGAGCCAGTTGCCTTCCCAGCCGCCGAACAAGCGGTTGTAAACGGGTTGCACCACGGCGTTGTCGGTGCGCTTGATCCACTCTGGGGTTTCCATGCGCATGACCTTGGCTACGTCGGCGGGGTCCATCGCCACCCAACCGTGCGCTTGCAAATACACCTCAGCACGGCAGTGCTGTGCGCCTTTCAAACTGGCAGGGTTGCCCGACAACTCTTTGTAGCCAAAGGCAGAAGGGACCAAACGAATGCCGTACACATCGCGGGCAGGCACGCCCACCGAACGGCACAAACCCACAAACAAGGCGTTGATGTCGGCGCACTTGCCGCCGAGGTTGCCCGTCTCCAACATAGTTTTGATATCACCTTCGCCGCAACCGCGTGTCTTGGGTTCGCGCCATGCGTTGGCCACGACCCAGTCGTAAATGGCACGCGCTTTTTGTGCGTCGGTGGTTGCGCCTTGCGTGGCTTTGCGCGCTGTCGTTCGCACGATGCCGTCGGTAGGCAACAAATGGGTGGCACGGGTGTGGTAGCGCAAGGTGCCAGCGTCTTCACGTGTGAAGGCTGTCGATGTGGGCTGGCTGATGTCCACAAAACGGCTTTGCGTTTGCACGCGGCTGGTCACTTCGACAAACGGTGTCACGCCTGCGGCGTACTCGGTGTAGAGCATGCGCGCGCCATCAAGACCATCGCTGGTCACGCGTGAGGTGCCGTTGGATTGGAAGTAACTCTCCAGTGAGCGCTGCCAATCCGAGTTGATGCTGGGTATGGGCAACCACACGCGCGAAGCGCCTTTTGTGGGAGCCAAGTCCACACGGGTGGTGACTTCAAATGTGCGCCACAGACCCGCTTGGGGCTCGAAGCGGCGAGCGGCTTGAGGAAAAGTTGAGGCACTGGTTTGGGCGACCGCAAAGCTGGGCACACCTGAGAGGGCGCACGCTGCAGCGGCCCCCTTGAGAAGGGAACGACGCACGAGAGTCATGAAAGAGAGCTCCGAATAAAGAGAGAGACTTGTCGGCACATACCAAGATGCCCCGAAGGCAAGTCACCTCACACAAAGCGCATGAGGCGAGCGGATTATCGCTTGGGGGTGCTGAGCTTCGATGCGGCGGTGGCGGCAGTGGCCGTGTGGCGCACATCGGCCAGCCACGCGTTGGCTTGCGCACCACTCCAGTCCACATCCCCCACCACGCGCCATCGCGCTTGGCCATTGGGCGCAATCAGGATGGTGGTGGGATACACCGTCACCCCCCAGCGCTTGGCTAACTCGCCTTTGGCGTCTGAAATGACGGGAAACGTCATGCCCGTGCTTTGCAGGTAGCGTGCCGCGCGCGCCGCAGGTTCGCGCACGTTGATCGTGAGCACCACGGTTTGGCTATCGCTGATGTCGTGCAAGGTTTGCAGCGTGGGCAATTCGTCTTTACACGGCGCACACCAGGTGGCCCAAAAGTTAAGGACCACCACGCTGCCTGC
>Ga0114979_10001283_pt1 | contig 16862 bp, 11 predicted proteins | sample S_140625_EF_Meta_FD_87315 | JGI IMG/M metagenome (GOLD analysis project Ga0114979, IMG submission 87315) | Freshwater microbial communities from Lake Simoncouche, Canada to study carbon cycling - S_140625_EF_MetaG | ecosystem: Environmental > Aquatic > Freshwater > Lake | place: Lake...
CCCATAAGGCTAACTAATGTAGCTTCTACGGCACTAACTTCATCTGCGCTCTTACGGTTATCACGGAACCACATGCTATCTAATCCCATACGATCAGCTAAGTTAACCCCAGATGCTTGAGTTACAACCCCACGAGAAACAGACTCTCCAACAAAATTACCTATAGATTCCCCAAACATGCCTCCAAAGGTTTCATTAGTCCAATTCTTAAACCAGTTGTCAAAATCAAATGGTTGGTCTTCTTCATCTTCATCAGCAAATAGAGTTTGTAGCATTTCCATCAATGCAGATAAAGCAGACCATCCGGGTAAACCCGTAGCTCCAGCAAATAAGAATGTAGCACCGAGCGTACCCATGAGGCGTTTTTTACCTTCGGCACGGAAGTCCTTAATATATTGCTTAACTGCTGCGTCTAAAGCAGGGCCTTCTAAAGCAGGTTGACCGTCGGTAGTGCGGGTAGTATTAATCTGTGTGCCAATATCTTGCAGCTCATTAGCATCAAACTTCTTATAGAACCCTTCATAGGCGCTACGAGCAAGCATATACGTCATCTGCTGAGAGAACTGCTTAAACTGCAAGAACACTTTAGCGTAAGCTGGCTGGAAATAGCGTGGCTTGTTAAGTGTAGAATAGTCAAACATTGACTTGTATGTAAGTTCTTTAGCCTCATCAATGGCTTTTTTCTGTGCAGCGTCATCACTTAATCCATTTGCCTTAGCACGCTCGTAAGCCAGATCATAAGACGACATAGCTACTACTTCACGGTTAAACTTCTCAGCGCCGTGGAAAGCTGCAGACAATACACCCATAACCTTCTGAGTGCGCCCTGTATATAAATTAGAGTTAGTCTCAGCTAAGCCAACGATGTCGTGTGTAAGAGTAATGTCAATTAGTCCATCGGCAATAAACTGTTCAAAAGCGGCTTTTTGTCTTTCATTAAACATGTCTGGTTTGTTTGTAAAAGACGGAAATGACCAGTTCCCTTTTGGGTCTTTAAACCCTGCGCTCATAAATTTTCTAGCGTAGGAAGTCATCATGGCAGATGTTTTGCCAATCCCAAACCTAGCACCGACTACAGGGATACCTACTGCTGGAACACCGAGCATGTTAACTAAAGCTGAAGCTGGAGAAGTCATGTACCAAACGAAAGACACGTTAGACAAGAACGAAGGAATTGCCCCTGTGTCTGGCGGGTTCATAATGTACTGGAGGCGGCCTTCTAACTCACGTATATAGTCAGTATATACTTTGCGTTCTTGGGTATCCATACCCTCAATATAAGACTCAGCGGCATCAACTGCACCATACAAGCTATCGCTGTGCTTAAATCTAGACTGTTGGTAGGCAATGCGGAACGCCGACGCTGTAAAAGCACGAAGCATATCTTTGTTCATACCTTGGATGCCCTGACGGTTTAAGAACATCTTGCGAATACTTTGGTCAGGCAACGTCATCAGATACATCTGCTCAATAGCGTCGGTAATGTTATCTTTAAGTTCTTTACGAGTACCGCCTGTTTCTCTAGCAACAAGACCTTTTAACTTTGCCAAGAACTCAAAGTCTTGTAAGTTATCGTTAACCATCTGCTTAATAGAGTTACCAGCGGATACTTGGGCTGTAGAGCCTTGCTTATTTAGTTCCCGTTCACGTTTCTTTTGGAAAGCATTACGTTCACGAGCAGACTCAAAGGTGTAAAACTCTTTAGTCTTACCTTTACCAATTTGTAACCAATATTGACCAAAACGACGAATAGGAAAATACGGCTGAATAGAATGCTTACTAAAATGTTCTTTTAAGGCTATGTATTCAGGATGATTTTTGATTACATTTTCACTGATACCATCTGCTTTTAATGCAGTAGCTTTTCTATCCAAAAGAACTTGAATGTGGTCTTTCATTTGGTTAGCGTAAAAGTCACGTACTTGGCGGTAAATCTTTTGACCGTCGGTGCCTATATCATTCCAAGCACGATTAAGAATCTCATCACTAGTATTAATATCAGGGTCAATACCCATACGAGTAGCATCTAGCATTAATTCATTAAGAATTTTGCCCTTTTTAGGGTTAGCACTTTGCCATTTCATCCAAGGCTTAACAATATCTTTAGTCTTATTTAAGGTTGCATTTCGGTCATCAAGCATGGACTCCATGCGGTTAATAAACTCTTTAAACGGAGGAACACGAGGACCGACTACGTCTTCAATCTGACGCAAGGTTAGAGCACCAAGGAAGTGTTTACGGGTAGAGTCTTTTAATCCTGATAAAAACGAAGGTATGGCATCTTTAACCCCATCCCAATCACCACGTTCACCAAACATTTTATCTGTTAATGATCGAGTTTCAGGGCCAGCACGATAGCTATCCTCAAGAATATATCCACCAAGTTTGCCTTGTAAGTTTAGAGCGCGGGCTTCTTTTGATGTCTCTGGGGGAGCCATAAAAATGTCGTTTGCATTAGCTAAAGTGTAGCCAAGCATATTGTTCAAACCAAACAGTTTAGATATTAACTGAGTAAATTTGCCCCATAAAGTCTGTTTTGTGTTCACCACAGGCACATCTTTTAAGAAACGCTGGAACTCTGGGTTGGTATATGCCTCTACAACAAACTCATCAATGCTACTAATTTCATTGCCAAACTGTAAAAAGCCTTTAGCTGTGTTGTACATACGCTTAAGTTCATCTACTGCTTGTTTTTGGTTGGCGTCAAGTAAGTCATAGTTAGCTGGGTCAAGTGCCCAATGCGTTGCAGCGTGTAGTACTTCGTGTAGGAAAGTAGCAGTAGTATTCCCACCCCTATCCCGATTGATATTGATAGCATCCAAAGACGGCATGTAAGTACCACGAGAATCTAATACGGCAATAGCTGCTTGATACGCTTCAGTTGCTTCTTTAAGTTGTCCAGTATATGCCTCTAAGGTCTTACGATCTACACCTAAACGCCCTGCTTTTAAATCTGTCAATGCTTTATATGTTGCTCTAACATCGTCTAGATTGCGGAAGTGCTCTTGGAATACCGACGGAAAGGACTCTGACAACATCATCATTATTTGTGTCATCTCAGGGCCAGCATTTTGCTCAACCATATACTTAGCAAAGTCTTCTTGTTTACCGACACCGATAGAAGTTTTTAAGTCTAGCTTCATTAACTGCTTAGCTAAACCTTTTTGGAACTCAGTACCTAGTCGGCTTAATGCACGAAGAGCACCAGGCAAATCGTTATTAGCTATACGGGTTTCTACTGACGGGTGCATAATTTTTGGGTTACCTTTAGACCATGCACCCCACCCTACTTTTTTGCCACTAGCAATGTCTTCATCTTCTAATTTGCGCTTACTAATCTTCTCACCCATTTGGCGGAACTCATTAATAGTAGCGTCAAACTTAGCTATGCTCATTGGGGCTAGATTTTTACCCGCCCAATTTCTAAATAATTGTGCCGTTGCTTTATCTTGTGATCTAAATACTGGCCCTTGTTCCGCACCTAAATCAAATGCAGCCGCACGGATAGCAGAAGCAAAAGGTTTGTCATAGTCGGCGTGGGCAGTTAAATAGGTAGACGCAGCTTTTTCCTCAGGAGTCTTAAACTTCTCAGAGATATTATCCAGTCTTCTAAGTGCGTCGGCATCGGTTTTTGTGCTTACATCTTCATGGTCTTGCCAAGGCAAGATAGCATTTTCCCTAGACCGACCCAGTTTAGCTTCGGAATAGTCAGCCATAGCCGTATCTAAACGACTATTTAATTCTTTCATACCGCGTACGGTATTTATATTGGGCAACTGAGATATTTCAGATAGCACTTGTTGTTGAGTCTGCGCATCCATACCTGGCATAACTTGGGGTAATCTAGCTATTTCGTTTTGTTTTTCAACAGGAGCAATATTAAATTGGTCAAAGAAATTACGTATAGTATTAATACGCCCAGCACGGTCTTTGCCGACTGCGTCTTGTTGGAACTCAGTAATAGCTTCTTGTAGTTTTCTAACTTCAGCTTGATGTGCTTTTGCTTCAGATTCGCTAACTGCAGCTGGTTTAACGCTATTAAAGAAAGTATTTAAACCTTTGAATGGGTCAGCATTAGGCGTGACAAACATAAACTTGCTTGTCTCATACTTAGGAACTTCAATAGGCGTAAGTTCAGTAGAGGTATCTACCTTGCCTTCAGGGGCAGTCAAACCAAACTCAGTAGGGGCAATATCTAAACTACGTTGGGTATTTTCATCTGCGGGGGCAAAGTCAAACCCTTGTTGTTCTGGAGCATTGAGTGCGGTTACCTTTTGTGGTGCTATAACTTCTGCTTGCAAGCGCTCTGCTTGTTGGCTTATTCTTTTAGCGTAGTCTACTGCATCGGCAATACGCTCATCGTCTGGGTTAACTTCTGATAAGTCTCTGATATAAGCATCTACTTCATTTAGTTTTGCTTGTATTTGCTTTATCTGCTCTGCTTTTTGACTATTTTGAAAAGCCCTAGCCGCCACTTCTTCTTCAGTTTGTTTTGGAGCCTCAATAGCTTGGTCAATTTGGGAAAAGTCAGTAGCCGCAGGAGGAGCAGTTAATGGAGTATTGAGTTCTGCTTCTCTTCCAAGAGGCTCCTCAGGGCGTTCGCTAGAAAAGTCCAGTCCTGTTTGGTCAGCTGTTCTAATTCCTCCGGGAGCTTCTCTTTGTGCACCAACACCCGAAATGCCCGACTGATCTGGTTCAATGATAGGTTGAGTTCTTGTATCTGCATAGCCTCGTATCCCTCCTGATACACCACCAATACCACCACCAGCGGCAGCGGCTCCAAAAAATGCGTTCTTATACTCGCTCATGGCTTCAGGGCCAGTAAGACTTAATCCAGCCTGATAGCGCTCAGCAGCTTGTTCTAATACCTCTGTTGGAGATTCAGCAATAATACCCCGAGTAGCACCACCAATAACTCCTTTACCAACTTCACCCGCTACCTGACGTGCAGATAACTCTTTAAGGATTTGCTCTCCAACCTTTTTAGACGAACCACCTAAGCCAGCAGTAAATCTATCTGCAAAATACCCAATCGGCGCAGTGCCCGCTGCAGTCAAAGCAGCCTTAGTTAATTCTAATTCTTTAGGGTCTTTCTTTTCTTGGGCTTGACGCACTAAGAAGTTACCAAATTGCTGTACACCATAAGTAGCCATACCCGCCAACGCACCGCCAAATGGGGTTATAAACGGTGAAGCTGCAGCACCGACAGCTAAAGGACCTGCCATCTGTGGGACGGATTGTAAGACTTGTTCTGAGATGTATTTAGGCACTTCTTTAGCAGCAGCAAGTATGCCTTTATCTTTATAGATACGCTGGAAGTCTTCAACAGTCATGCCGGGCGCTGCTTCAGGTTTTTGTTGGTCAGCTTTAATAGCTTCCATCTTGGCTTTTGTTTGGGCTTCTGTGCCAGTAATAGCTGTTTTAGCTAAACCAAGACCTGATGCTACGTCACCTAATGACTCAATACCACGCCCAATAGCAGCTTTAGTGCCTTCTAGGAAACCAACATCTTCTGGGGCACGCCCCGGTTTTTTTAAGATGTCGTTTTCAATGGCGGAAACAATATCCGCTTGAGACATGGTGTCAGGAAAGTTTACCTGCCCTATGTTAGGTATGTTAATTATCGGCACACAGCACCCTTAAATAGTTATTGCTATTGTACCGGAACTAAGCCTTTTCCAGGAACATAGTTAAAAGCGCCTGATGCTGAAGCTGCAGGGGGAGCACCACCAACACCAGCTAGTTGATTAATACGATTAATATAGGCGTCAATTTGTTGTTGAATAGCAGGGCGGTCGGCTTTTTTAGCAGTTAACAAAGCTTTTTGTGCGTTATTAAGACCAACATTAAGCGCCGCAATATCTACTTTCTCTGCACCATATGCACCAGCGGTAGGACGATTAGCGGCAATAAGAGATGCTTGACCAGCTTGTTCGAAATACTTGCCATGCTGTTTCATGTATGCTTCTTCAGCAGCTTGTTTCTTAGCGCCTTGACCAAGTTCATAACCTTTAATACCCAACTCAGCAAGTTGTTTGCGTCTAGCTGTTTCTTCAGCACGTAAGCCTTTAATATCTTCACCAAACCCTTTAGCAGCAGGACCAGCTAGTGCCAAATTCTGAGCAAAGTTAGATGACTGACCACCCATAACATTAAGACCTGCTTCTAATAAACGGCTCCACATAGCTTCTTTACGTGCTTTTTCTTTCTCATCCTTGCTACCTTCAATGTCACTGCGGTACTGAGCTAATACTTGTTGTAACTCGCTAGGTTGTGGAGGGCCTGCTTGTTCTAGTGGTGGTTTAGTAACGGGAAGTGATTTAATCCCAGCAGGTTTATTGTCTGCAGTGGGAGCAGCAGAAGCTTTACCGTCTTGTTTGGCGGCATCAGCTCTACCTTTATCATCTAATTTAACCCCAGTAGGCATTGGAGGAAGCGCTGGTGCAGTAGTAGCAGGAGTGCCCACAGCTTTACGGGCGTTTGCCCCAGCATTAAACTTAGCCGCTTGTGATTCAGGGCTTTCATTTACAAAGCGTTTTACACCTTCAGCAAAAGGCTGACCAACATTTTGTTGGTACATATCATACAAATCCCCAATTTTAGCTAGTGGATTGTAGTTTCTTGGGGTAAAGAATTGTTTACCAGCACCAGTAATCGCTTGTACACGTTGCATATAGGCGTTATCAGACTCACCAGGCAGCTGCTCAGGTAAGTTTTTATCTTCTACAGGTCCTGCTTCAGCAAATGCAACAATCCCACCGCCAGCATAGTTACGCTCAGGAATCGGATTAGAAGCAATGCCCATCTCTTGTGGTTGTGGTGCAGGCTGCTCGGCATCGGCAGTTTTCTGCATTAACTGTTCCATAACAGTCGGTGTTGGGCCTTGCGCTTGTCCTTTTTGCAATGCTTTAGTACGAGCAATCGCATCTGCCATTTGTGCTTTACGTGCAAGAATAGGAGCAACTAACTCAGGACCAATTTCTTTACGCTGAGCCATCTGCATAATCAGGTTTTGCGGCAATTTAGCTAGTTCATCAATAGAACCATTATGTTGTTTTAGGGCGTTAATGATGCTCATAAGTTATACACCTTTAAACGTATTGTAAAGAGCCAAACCAGACATACCAGCGCCAGTTAATTGACTTGCCAAACTTGGTGGTGGGGTTGTAGTTGTTTGGGTAGACTGAGTACTTGCAGTTGGAACGCCTGTAAGGATACCCTGCATACCAGCGAGTTGTTCTTTTGGATAGTTAATCTGTTGTAACAAATCTTGATAACGTGCGTCAATACCCTGCTGTTCAATAGAACGCTCTAAACCACCTTGAGCACTTTGAGCACCAAGTCTACTTAAATCTGTTGCTTGTTCTTGAGTGCCTAGTTGTCCAGCAGTAGCACCTAATTGGTTATAGCCTTGAGCTTGAGCAAGCATATTTTTAGTAGCAGCATCATATGCCGACTGCATACCTGTTGCTTGGATAGCGCCCATCTTAGTTTGTAGATTACGGTCAGCTTCAGATTGCATTAACGCATTACGAGCACCGCCATAAGTACCTTGACGAGAAGAAGCTAAGTTAGCGCCAACTAATTGTTTTTGAGCATCACGCAAAGCTTCAGCTTTATTTACATCCATTACGTTTTGAATATATGGAGACATATAGCTTTGCACTTGGCTTGGATCAGTAAACCCTTGCAAAGTACCAATACCTGACTGGACTGCATTTGTGCCTATACCAAACTGCCCAGGAGTTTCTAACCCCATTAAATCTGTACCGACTTGTTTTTCAATGTCACTCATTCCAGCAACACGTCCTGCACCGCCTAAACCAGAAGCATTTAGTTGATTCCCCACTGACGTTGCATAGTCTTTGGAATATATCTCTTGTGCTTTAGGTAATAACCCGGTTCCTGCAGTACCTGTACCCGTATAATACGGTGCTATTTCTGGAGCAATAGTTGCTAAACCGGAACTGACTACGTTTGTTGTTGGCATAATTTATCCTTTACGCAGGTAATACTCTGTTTGCGTTTACTTTACGAATTTGTTTTTTAGTACCATGGGCCTGTTTACGTACTCGGTCCATCATTTCATATAACTTTTTAGCACCAGCTTTAGATGAGCCATTACCTAGATTAGATACAACATCACTAGATATAACAAATTCACCGTCGGCTAATTTAGCTGGCTGTTTACCACCAATTACAGCAGGAATATCATCACTTAAACCATCACCACCACCTGATAAGAAACGCCCACCTGCCATACCACCATTAGCATAACCCATCGTGCCACCTTGTTCAAAGTTTTGCATTGGAGTTTGGCTAGGCATTCCTGTTTGGTCATCAGAAGGGTTTACAGCGCCACCCATTGCAAACTGATAGGGGTTTTCAGATACAGCTTGGTTAGCTCTTGCTTTAGCTTCATTGATTCTAGCCATTTGAGAGTTATAGTCGGCGGCATTAGCATTGTTAGCGTTTTGTTGTTCGTCTAAATAATCTTGTTGCGCCTGAGCATCAGCAACACCCATACTACCAGCAACAATAGGAAGAGCCGTATTTTGCAGAGTTGCTCCTGAACCCCCAAAAGCTGCGCGAGCTGCAGCTGCTGAACCATCCGCCCCAAGTCCAGAAAGATTAGTAAGACCTCGACCAGCAGCCGCCATATTTTGTCCTGTGCCTGTAGCAAGATTTTGTAATCCAGAAGATACAGATTGACCAAATGTTTGGGTAGGGGCACTATACGCAGCAGAAGAGGCAATATTATTTGCACCCGCAGTACCCATACCAGATGCTTGTTCAGCTAGCATAGCAGCTTGAGAACCTGGAGCCATAGATACTCCACCGGAAACATTTTGTCCAATGTCAGCAGCAACTTGTGTAGGAGTAACATCTACCCCCGGACCGCCAGCAGACTCAAGTCCTGCGGCTAAATTAGACATGCCGTAAGCCATTGCCCCACCCATAAGGGCACCTTGCAAATTAAACTTTTTACCGCGGGCTAACCCACTACCGTTTAGAGCACCTAAACCCGCCATCATAAGAGGAGTCATACCAGGAACAAAAGATGCTGCAGCCATGCCTAAAGTACCCCAACCACCGGGAATAGCACTGCCAACAGCTTTGTCAATACCGACTAAACCTTTATCAATAACATTAAGCCCCGGTAGTTTAGATACGCCACCCCAAGCATTACTAATAGCTTTAACAGGGTTTAAAGCGCCAAGCCCACCCCAATACTCGGGTAAACCCGTAGTAGGGTTAATAGTACCCGAACCGCCCATAGCCTTTAATAACGCCGCTTCTTGAGGGTTAATATGTGCAACAATAGAGTCGCCGTAGCGACCATGTTTAGGAAGTTCTCGTGCTAGGGCTCTAAGTCCGGAATGGGTCATACAAACCTCTTGGGGTGATTTGGGTTAATTTTATCATGTTAAACAGCTTCTGCGCCACTAGCGGTAATAGTTAATCCAGTAGTAGAACCTTTAACTTGGATAGTCCCGCCTTCATTCATAATTTGCACTCCAGTCCAACGATAGGTTGCATTAGCGGCAATAGAATACCCATACAAAATAGCGTTAGTTGTTCCTGCAGTTCCTAAATTGGGAACTAAATGGATGTTTACAGTAACCGCACCAGCGGTGGTGTTGCAAATATTAAGGTCTTTTACAAAAGTGCGAACCCCTGTTGGAGCTGTATATAGCGTTGCTATAGTACCTGTAATAGCAGCCTGACCTAGCTGAATGGGGGTTATATCGTAATAAGCCATTAAACTATGCCCATCCAAAGAAGCACATTAGAAGAGTTTTGTTCTCTAGAAGCTTGTATGTTGTACTGGTCTAGGCGGTTAAAGTACAGGCGAAGAGCGTTTTGAAATTGATCCATTTGACTACGATCATATTCATTAGGCTGAATGGGTAAAGCGGGGGAGCGTACTTTATATATAGGCATTAGCGTTTTCCGTCTGGTCTGCCGTCTAAACGGGGGCTACCTAGCTGCCACTGAACACCTAAATCAGAAGATGATATTTTAAAGCCCATTTGACGTGCTCTAGCCCGCAGGAAAATCTGGTTTGTGTATATATCTACTGAGGTCTCGATAACATTCTTAGCTGGTGATGTTGCATACGCTGACCCTGGAAAGTTCCTAGGCTTCATTGTAATAAGCACTGATGGGTTAGGATTAGTAATATCTGAACCACCAAACTCTACATCAGGAATAATACGTTTAATCAACAAGAACTGCTCACCGTCTACGATGTCAAAGTCAGAAGACTGTATGTATGAAGCCATAGGTAATAAGTCGTCATCTACACCAAGCTCATGGTTATAGATGTATTGTGCGCCTTCTGGACCGCCAACTGCTTGTGGGTGAGGGCGTAATGGGCTGTCGTTCCATGCTGTACGGTTAATAGTGCCGTAGTACCAAATCTTATCAAAGTGGTTATAAATAACATAGGCATCGTTAACTGAACTATTAGCCGTTGGGTAGCACCACCACACTTCACTCCATTGCTCATTAGTACCGCAAACTACTTGATCCATTTGGTCAAAGTTGATATTTTCAAATACATGGTTACGCAAAGTGCAGGGAAGGGTATCTACCCGACCAGAATAGTAGTAGAACTTATCTGTGCCCATCCAAAAAGCATTATTACTCACTGTAGCTACTGCACGAGGACTAGCAATAGAAATGTTATCGGAAAGTTCTTGTAAGCCAAACACATCCGTAGTACCTAAAAACTGCAGGGAATTAAGGGTAGCGTTGGTAAAAACCAATATCTCTTGACGGGTTGGGATAGCCCTAAGAATTGCATCACCACGAGAAACCCTGATAAACCCAGCAGAATTTGTAGGTAATGGGGTAAAGTTTTGTGGTTCATCTTGATTAGACCAACGGATTAGTAGCGGGTCAAAAGAACCACCTCCGTATGGGGTTGCTCCAAAAGCCAGTAAATGTTTATCGCCTTGAGAAACTAAAAGTTGCATTACTTCGTCAGGAACATCTGATGCTCCAGAAACTGCAGATAATTCTATCGCTCTACTAGTATATGTACCGTCTAGTTCCCAGTAATATGGAGTTCCGTTACGAATATTAGCAACTAAAGCATCATCAAAATTATCAAAAAACCAATCTTGTTGAAAGATTTTAATAGGTGTAGTTGTACCAACACCCCAGCCACCAGCGCCCCAAGCACCGACACCCCAGCCATAACCATAGGTGTTATTTGAGTAACCAACATTAATATCGTAATAAGCAGTAACAGTAGCACCGCCTTTAGCTGTATCAGAGCCATTAGCCGCCACGCTTAATTGTATGGTGTATGTTTTGGAAGTTGTGTTTACTGTTAATATTTTGTAACCATATTGAGCATTAAGCACTGCGGCGGTAATGTTTCCACCAAGACTTGTTGCCCCAGCATAGGTTACGTAATTTCCAACCGCTGGGTTATATGTAGTGTCGGTAGAATAAGACACGGAAAGCACAGAAGAACCACTTGTAGCCGTAAACGGACCAGCCGCAGCCCCTAGCGTTGTAGAGGTGTGCTGTATTGGAGTGATGTCGTAAAGATTTGCTCCAACATCAAGGTATAATTTTTTACTTGTACCAACAGCCATAATGTTATCTGAAGAGCTAGTAATCCAAGTAAACAGCTGACGGCAAGTACCAATAAGAACCTGTGCATTGCTTTTTAACCATCCACCAATTTTTTGAGGCTGACCTGAACGAAAGCGCACTTTATCCCCAGCATACCAGCCACCTTCGTTGGTGTAGTTACTCTGGTCTCTGTTTAAACCTGGCTTAAATTGTAGCTTTTGCATTGTCATGCTGGTGTACCTAACATTTTAAGTGCTTCTTCTTTTACCTCTGCAACCCGCCTAGACCAACCTTTACCAAAAACTTCAAAAGTCTTTAGTGATTGTAAAAACTCCAAGCGTTTAGCACAATATAATTCTATTAGAGCTTTTGGCTCTTTCTCTGCCTTTTTTACTAATGCAGAAGTAATGCTACCGTAACCACCATCAGGAGTAGCGCCAACACACGACTGCAAAAGCTTAACGGAGCGCCCAACACCTGAGTTAACAGCGACATCAAAAACGCAATAGTCAAGACCAGATACAAGGTCATTAGCTCGGCAAGCATCCCAATACTTCTTTCTATAAAGAGGTGCAACTACTTCATGGGTTAAAGCTCTCATCTGTTTTTCATCTACAGAATGCCTAACCCATTCTTCCCATACCTTAGCAGTAACTCCAAGGTTTGTCATTCCACCAGGATCAGACGGGTGGTGAACAAATCCTGCTTCGTGTATTAACAAATGCTTTAGGCAATTATTAAAGTTATCCGTCATTTTTTAAGGTTAGCCATAATACGGGTTCCAAACAAAAAACCAAACGCAATATTGGCGGCTTCAACACCAATACGTTGAATCTCAGGTGCTACGGGTAAAAACAAAGACCCTATGCCCACTACAATAACAAACAGCGCACCAAGATACCTACTGGACGCTCTTAAATCTACTACCCATTGACTAGGCTGACCATAAGGATTGTCTAACTTTGCAATTGCTTCTAGCTTTGCTATGTCGTTTTGGTCAAGTTTTATTTGGTCGTCAACATTTAAAGGTTTTACTCCACCAGTGAACATCCCAATAAGGCTTTTAATACCATCTATTCCTACAGGTACAAGAGCGCCAATAAGGGTTTCAAGGATCATGCTTTACCTTCAGCAAAAATATTTACAAAGACAGTACCATCTTCTAAAGCTTCAATTTCGTGCAATCCACCAGCTACTAACTCTACAGGCTGTGTGTCTTTATTAGCAACTATAGATTTACCATTTTGCGTATATCTGCAAGAGCCAGCATTGCACATGGTTGTATGTGTATATGGGTGGCTGTGCATTGGTAGTCCTTCCCCTTTATTAGCATGGTAAACATTGACGGACGTGCCACCGAATGTAAACGTATGCTTTACAGGGACTTGGATCATATTTGTTGCAATCCTTCCGACACTGGCTGTACAGCAGAAGGTAATTTAGGAGCGGTTGGAAAAGTTACATTAAATGGATAGCCTGACTGCAAAGTAATATTACGCAAAGCTTGGCGGTAGGTAGCCCATGCCTCTTGTGCTTGAGTAGTTAAAGGATTATTAGGGATCTGCGTCCAATCACTTGCATATAACAGTTCATCACGCTTAACTTTAATTTGGTCACCCGCTTGTCGTGATAGCCCTTCATAATCTGCATCATAAAACTCTTGGTTACCAATAGCCCAAACACCAGCCACATAGGTATAAGTTTGTGCAAAAAACGCTTGGAATGTACAAGGATTGGCATTAAGAACTACAGAGTTACCCTCAACAGGAATACCTGTATTTATACCATTGTCAGCATAATTGCCGTTTGCTTGCGTAATTTCACCGTCAGTTTGATACCAAACAAGACCATTAGAATTTTGTGTGACTAAGTTCATAGTGAATTTCCTAGTAAAGTGTATTGACCATTTGGTGTAGCATCTGTATACCCAACATAAGCTGTAGTAGGTTGTGCTCCCAAAGGACTTCTAGCGTAAGGGTTTCCATAAAGAACGGCAGTAGAAGCTGGGTAAATTTTTGAAGCCCCAGACGTGTAAAAAAAGCCGCCAGTAACAATATTATAGTAAGAACCGTCTGGAGAATATGCTTTAGAAGAAGTAGTTAAATAAATTCCATAACTTAAAGCCCCAAGCACAGGAGTGCAATCATAAGTTGGCACAGTACCAGATACAGTTCCTTCCGCAACACCATTTCCAACTTGAAAAACAGCTTGCGTAGCAGATGGTGCTACCCCACAATTGTTGTAAAAATAACGAGAACTAAAAACTCCTGTTGTATCAGCTGCTTCAATATTAACTGCAGTATTCCAAGTAGGCACAGTTCCTGACACTGAAATTGTTACTAATTTATTTCTACCTGTTGTACCACCAGCAGAAGTGGCTTGTCCGTAAGCTACTAAAATTAAAGTAGATGACATCGCAGTAAGTGAATTAACTGCTGTATATGTACTTGTTCCTAAAGCAACAGTTGTACCTACTGTTTGCGTTGTTCCTGATACAGTAATTACTGTACAAGATAAACTTCCGCTATATCCTTTAGGAACGACATAAGAATCATTGTAAGCATTGTTAAATACAACGGCATAAGATGTATCCGACAATCTAACTGGGCATCCGTTATCTCCAGCGGAGCCTGCGGAATTAGCAAGCAAGCTACTTGATAATGCTGGAATGCTTGCGGCTGATGAAGTTCCTACTGTTATCGTTGTTCCTGAAACTGTGCAAACTCTAGTTGATGCGCCAGCATCGTAACTATTGCCGCAATTATCATTGACGTTGTCGTAATTGTTATACAAAACATACGCAGTATCAGATAAACGAATTGGTTTTATAAGTACAGTACATTGGTTTGTTCCTGTACCGCTTTTACTGGTCAATGTAAAAGACTGAATAGTTCCAAAAGTAATTGTGCTTCCTGATATTGTTGCCGCCTGTTGATAACAAGTTAGAGTACAAGCTGCGCTGTTATTACCAGTAGTAACAGTCCACATCCTTACAAATAATGTAGAACTTAAACCTACATATTGATAATTATCGGAACCTGCTGGTGTTACTGTATTGCTTGTAATACTAGCCGTATCGTAATTAAAAAATGTTTGGTCAGAAGTTAAATTAACAACCCATTCACCAGCGGCGGTTGAGTTATCCAATAAAGCAACTAAAGCAATTTGACCATTAGTAAGATAACCAACAACAGTACCAGCATTATCTTTAATAGTTAAATTAGCGCCAATAGGTGAACGGTTTTCGATAGCATAAGGAGCAAAACCTTCTGCAGTTAAAGTAGTGGCGCTAGGTAAATTAACAATACTGTTTGCCGTACTATTTATTTGTGCTACTTGATATTGAGTAGATGCATTTGTTAAAGTAATAGCAGAGGAGCCTATTGCATTAATAGTTGCGCCATTAAAACCACCGCTAGGCGTGGTAGAAGTCCAAGTAGTGCCATTAGAGGTTAAGACGTTACCGTTAGTGCCAGGCGCTACAGTTTGTAATGCTGAAGTTCCATTACCTAGCAAGACTGCGTTAGCAGATAAAGTAGAAGCACCTGTGCCGCCATCGGCAACAGCTAAATCTGTAATGCCCGTAATAGTACCGCCAGTAATAGTGGCTGATGGAGTAGCTAAAGAGGACAGATAGGTTACTGCATCTACTACGTTTGTACCATTGTTAAACACAAACATTGACTTACCTGCTGGGACTGAAATGCCTGTACCAGAGGTGTTTTTAATAGTTTTAGCCCCAGTAGTGCCGTTGTTTACTAGGTATAACTTTTCAATTTGACAGCCAGAACCTAACACTAAATTGCCTACATACCCAATACCAGCACCAGATTCCGTAATGTTTAAACGTAGATTACGGGCTGTTTGGGATGTGTTTGTGTCCGTTAAGGTTACCGTAACATCTGCGGCAGAAGAAAAAGCCACATCTGCAGAGCCAGTAATTGCTTCTCCAAGAGCCGCATCGCCCACATTGACGTTAGTGGTTGCGCCCCAAGTACCCGACTGTTCGCCTGTACCAATGAGTTCTATTTTTAGTGCTGAGTAGGTTGATGCCATAAGGTTCCTTATTACTCGTTATTTATGATTACCCAATTAGGGTCATTATCATCGTCTATATTCTGCCATACAACCGTTTGATTATCATTAATTACCACCCAAGCAGGGACGTTGGTATTGCTTACATTTTGCCATGTAACTGTCTGGTTGTCGTTAATTATAGACCAATTAGGTGTATTGTTATTGGCTACATTTTGCCATACAACTGCTTGGTTGTCATTGATTACAGACCAATTAGGGGTGCTGTTGTTAGCTATATCTTGCCATGCACCAGTTTGGCTATCATCAGTTGCCACCCAGTTAGGCGTATTGTTATTGCTTATGTCTTGCCATGTACCAGTTTGGGTGTCATTAATTGTTCCCCAGTTAGGTATTTGGTCGTCATCAATCTCTGCCCAGTTAGGGTTAATTACTTTAGGCACTACACCTTGTAAAACCAATGCCCCACTAGGCGGGGTAATAACTAATGCACTTGAGATGCTAGGGGCTACGCCAACAAAAACCAAACTTCCTGTATTAGGAGTAATGCTCCTAGATATGTCAGGGGCTGCACCAGTACAGTTTAAGGAGCCAGTAGCGGGGGTAATAAACTTAGTAACATCAGGCGCAGACCCAGCAAAAGTTAAAGCACCAGTATTAGGGGTTATGATCTTGCCGCTAACAACCGCACTTGGCGTATTACCAACAAGCACCAAACTACCAGTATTAGGGGTAATTTTGGTTTCTCTAAGGATACTAGGGTTACTACCTACTAAAGTTAAGCTGCCTGTAGATGGTTGGACAGATAACGATAAGCTAGGCGCATATCCAGCAAAGTTTGCTGCTCCCGTGTTTGGAGTAATTGACCCCGCCCCTATAACAGTAGGAGCTATACCAACAAAAGTAAGCGCTCCTGTGGCTGGCGTGATGCTTCTTGATACGTTAGGAGCTGCCCCAACAAATGCTAAAGAACCTGTATTAGGGGTTACAAAAGTATTACTAGCTATGCTAGGCGCTGTACCCGCAAAGTTTAACAACCCTGCTTGAGTCAATATACTGTAGTTATTAAACGGAGCAACACCGCTAAAGTTAAGGCTTCCAACGGTAGGGGTTACTAAGTTTCCTTGTGAAACGGTTGGCGCTACACCATTGATGATGACAGATCCTGCTGCTGGCTGAGATACGAAACCTGTAACTACAACAACAGGCAAACTGCCAATAACTTCGGCACCACC